>Ga0315334_10002423_pt1 | contig 11668 bp, 5 predicted proteins | sample M150034915metaG_FD_205555 | JGI IMG/M metagenome (GOLD analysis project Ga0315334, IMG submission 205555) | Ammonia-oxidizing marine archaeal communities from Monterey Bay, California, United States - M1 500m 34915 | ecosystem: Environmental > Aquatic > Marine > Intertidal zone | place: USA... | reverse complement strand
GAGTTGAAAGATCTCCGCCGATCAGGGCAGTGACCCATATAGGGAATTCCTATAGGTGGCTTTAGTTAGTGGCTTGCTATTACCTTTATTGCAGGGGAAGCTTCATTGGGGCGCTCCATAGGTGCTATGTGCACTCATGCGGATGCCTGCCGCCACCTTTGACACAAGCCAAGCATTATGCTCACCCGATTCCTCGTCCCTCTCGCGCTCCTGATAGGCACCAGTGCGCTCGTATCCGCCCAGGTGACCGTTAACCACCACTCGGGCTTCCTGGATCCCACAGGGATGCACGGTGTTCAGGGTTCGTCGATGGGCTCAGGGTTCATTATCTCAGAGGCAGGGACCGGGGCCAACGATGGACGCGTGACCTTTCTTGAGGACGGCACCTTCAATCGGCAGACCGTTGTCGCGGGTCTCCCCTCCATCATCTCTGAGGGTTTCGCCTCTGGGCCGCACGATGCCACTCTGTCGAATAACAACCTCTTCATCGCGCTGGGAAAAACCCTTCATCCTACGCTCAACTCCACGGTTGTTCGGTTTGACCTTAACGCCACGCCTTGGTCGCTGGGAATGCCACCGCTGACGACGGCGGACATCGCTGAGATCATTCCCGTCCATGCCTTCATAACGTCTCAGGGGTACGCAGACAGCAACGTCTTCAGCATGGTTCTTGGACGCAAGAACAACCTCTTCATCGTGGATGCCGGGGCCAACGCCATTGTCCGGTATGACTTCAAGATATCGACGCTGTCGGTATACCTGGATATTCCTGGAGAGCCCAACCCGACAAGCGTGGGGCCTCCGATCATCGACGCCGTTCCCACCCGGCTACGATGGGACGGAAAGACGCTACGTGTATCCACTCTGACGGGTTTTCCCTTTCTTCCGGGCTTGGCCAAGATATACGCGATTGATGCAGGCAGGCAGCTCTCTGTCGTGCAGGACGGCCTCACCCTAGTGACGAGTTTCGACTACGATCCGACCAACGAGCGCTTGGTCGTGACCGAGTTGGCTTCATCCTTCGATCCGGTCACGGGGTTTGCCCCGAATTCCGGTTCTGTTGTGGAGTTCACTCCCACGGGTGACCGGGTTCCCATTTCCGTTGGCGCGAATTTTCCGACCGCGGTCATGCATAAGCTGGACGGAACACCATTCTTCGCGAGCCTTGCGGACGGGGTGATGTACAGAATTGATCCGGGCGCCATGAATTTTTGCGTGACGAGCCGGAACTCTGTTGGCCTCGGCGCCATCATGAGCCATTCCGGATCAGTTAGTGTCACGGCCAATGATCTCGCGCTTCGGTGCGACTATCTCCCAGTAGACGAGTTCGGCTTGTTCTTCTACGGCTCAGCTCCCACGATGGTGCCCCTCGGTGGCGGCTATCGGTGTGTGGGCGGGCCGCAACTCTTCCGCTTGGGCATCATGAAGAGCAACCAGGCAGGGGTGGCGTTCTGCCCCATCGACAACTCCGCGCTCGCCAAGCATGGCACCTTCATTCCGGGCTCCGTGTGGCAGTTCCAGTACTGGTATCGCGACAATGGGATCGGTGTGGGCAGCAGCCTGTCCGACGGCTTGCAGATCATGTTCACGGACTGAGCGGGCGCGCCCCACTCCAGGGCGATCAGGCTGCGGGGGCTCCCTAAGGCGCGCCCCATTATGAGACGGCCCCTGCTACCGCTTCAATAATGGGGACTCCTAAAATAAGGCCACTATGGGGGCTTGTCGGCTATGAGTATTAAGATGAGATTGTCTGCGGCTATCCCTTTCCACCCCGGGCGTTCCTCTCCAACACCTGCGGTGCCCACATCCCGAGACGACCATGCTGATCCGTATTTTCACAACTCTCGCGCTCGTGACAAGCCTCGTCGCCACCCTCCAGGCCCAAGTCACCATCACCAACCATTCAGGCTTCCTGAGCGCTGCTGGGATGCACGCTCTGCAAGGGTCCTCAATAGGGTCTGGGTTTCTGGTCGTGGAGGCCGGTACGGGTATCAATGACGGCCGTGTGACGTTTCTGGAGGACGTTACGTTCAACCGTCAGACCGTCGTGGCTGGCCTGCCCTCAAACATGGTTGCGGGTTTCGCAACCGGGCCCCGGGATGCCACCCTCTCTGGCGATCAGCTATACGTCGCCCTGGGCCAGAACGCTGACCCTGTACTGGATTCCACGATTCTGCACTTCGACCTGCAGGCTACGCCGTGGTCCATTGGTTCGCCGGCGCTAACCGTTGCAGATGCAGCAACGCTGATTCCTGTCAAGAGCTTCATGCAGAGCCAGGGGTACTCGTACAGCGGCGTACACAGCATGGTCTTGGGCAGAAAGAACAACCTCTTCATTGCGGACGCGGGTGCGAGTGCAATCCTGCGCTACGACATCGGAATGGGGACCCTCTCGGTCTACGCAGATATTCCCGGTGAGGCAAATCCCACGAGCGTGGGTCCACCGGTCATCGCTGCGGTTCCCACCCGTATTCGCTGGGACGGCAAGAAACTGCGCGTCTGCACCATGACAGGGTTCCCATATCTTCAGGGACTCTCAAAAATCTACGCCATCGATGGGCCGAGCACGATTTCAGTCGAGGCGGCGGGCCTGAACCTAGCCACAAGCTTCGACTACGACCCCACCAATGGACGACTGGTTGTGGCAGAGTTTGCTGGGTCATTTGACCCGGCCACGGGCTTTGCGCCGAATTCCGGTTCTATTGTTGAGTACAGCCAGGATGGCCTGCGGGTGCCGATTTCGGTGGGCGCGTCGTTCCCTGCGAACATCATGCACAAGCCGGATGGCACGCCATACTTTGTGAGTCTCTCTGACGGGAACATGTATCGCATCGACCCGGGTTCGATGAATTTCTGCATCACGTCACGGAACTCTGTCGGAACAGGAGCCCTCATCAGCAATGCCGGCTCCGTCAGCCTCCAGGCCAACGATTTTGCCCTGAAGTGTGACAGCCTTCCCGTTGGGGAATTTGGGCTGTTCTTTTATGGGTCGGCCCCGACCTATACGCCCATTGGAGACGGCTATCGATGCGTTGGTGGTACCAAGTTGTTTCGCTTCGACGTATTGCAGAGCAATCAAGCTGGAATCGTGTTCTACCCCATGGACAACACAACGTTGCCCGGGCCGGGAACGATCCTCTCCGGTAGCATCTGGCAATTCCAATATTGGTACAGGGACAAGAATGGGATCAGCGGCAGCAATCTGTCGGATGGCCTGCAAGTGATGTTCACGGACTGAGAGAGTCCAGACACGCGGTTCAGGGGCCAAGCGGGCCCCTCTAGGCTCCCAACCAGGAATCTGTTTCCCACTCTGTGGGAGTCTTGAAGAAGCGCCCTTCGGGGGCGGTACCCTGAAGCATGGGAATCTTCACTAGACGCCCGGTATTGGCATTCGCTGCGGTATTGGCCCCTTGGGTTGCTGCCTGCGGACCATCAGTGGACTTGGACGACCCAGATGGCGGTGGAGGTGATGGTGGTGGCTCCGTGACCATGACGGGCAACTGGGTCATGCATGCTCGCTGCAAAGGCACAACTCCCCCCGAGACCGAGACCTGCCGCACCCTATTTGTCACCTTCTCGGACAGCGGCCAGGGCGTGAAGGCCTACCTCGACCTGGATGCTGATGGGGAATTCACGGAGGCCGTCAGTATTACTGCGACGGGCGCCTCTGGGGGCGTGCGGTTGAAAGGTCAATACAACTGGAACGGCACGAACTTCTTCTTCGACGCTCTCGTTTGGGAGTTCAGTTGGGGACATGCTGCAGGTGATGCAACCTACCGAGTGGGATCTGCGCCCAATCAGCCGGAACTGGTGACCATGGTGAAGATCATGAACCTGCCCCAGCATGATCTGAACGGCGTGTGGGACATCGATCACACGCTGGATTGGGCCACGGGCGGGCTCTCCTATCTTGCAGGCATGACGGAGAGCGGCGTCTATCAGGTCACTCAGGAAATGAGCGGGCCCATGCAAGGCTTCTTTGAGGCTAAGCGTGCTGACGGTGAGTGCTTTACCGGAATCGTCAACGACAGCCAAATCACACTCGCCCGTCGGTACGAGGACTACGGATGGCTGTGGACCTACACCTACACCAACCTGAATGCTGATGGCGACTGGTTCGGCGGCACCCACCTAGGCCAGGCCGAGCTGGGGACGCTCCAGGAGGACGTTGGGTGGTCCATGGTGGCGTACCGCACGGGCCAATAGCGTTGAGGCGGGCTTGTGCACGAGACCCTGTTGCGCGTTGTTCTCCTCACGGCCTGCGGGGGTAGTCGGCCGTTACGTTTCGATAGTCCGTTGGCGCTGCCTCACCCCGCCGAGGGTCTAGCGTTCAAGTAGAACGCGCAGTGGGGCGGCTTGCTCCTCGCCTCGCGGCTGGATCGAGAGCGGGTTGTCATCCCACCACTCTCCGGCCGCCCAGTAATAGACGGGAGTTTGGTGCGCCGTAGCACCCTTCAAGAGGGCAGCCAATACGGGGAGCCAGCGAGGCTCGTCTCTGGGGATGCCGAACTCTCCGATCACACCGCGTACCCCATTGCGTTTGCACCAGTCAAGGAACGGAGCTGTACGCGCGATGCCGCGGGCGAGGACCGCACCATCCCTACGTTGCTCTTCGGCGAATGACAGCTGGTAGGTCCCACTGAAGTCGTGGTCAAAGTAGCAGTGGGCCTCATAGATGACGTTGTCGAAGGGGTCGGCGATCCAGGCTTGAGGTCCGTTGTTTCTTTGCCAGTCATGGGAGTGGGACCAGCCATCGCCTGAAACCCATAAGGTCGTACGGTCTCCGTTGAAGCGAAGAGCGTCGACTACGTGTTGTGAGATCTTGTGCCAGTTCGCTCGACCCATGTCGTGCGGTTCGTTCATAAGAGCGAATGCCTCAATGGCCTGGTGACTTCGGAGGCGTTTCGACAGCTTGCACCAAAATTCGGACAGATGCTCTTGGGTAATGCCGAGGCCATCCGTAGCTGCGGCTCCAACAACCCGTCCGCTGGGGTATCGACTTTCCCCTCGGCAGTAGCGCCCATAGTTGTGGAGGTCCAACACCACTTGGCACCCAAGTTGGCTGGCGGCATCGAGAGTCTCGAAGAGGCGCCCCAACTCCACGTCGTTGAGATCTCCGCCGGGAACCCCTTGGAGTCGCTCCCACCGGACCGGAAGGCGGAAGTGGGTGATCCCCAGTTGCGCGAAATAGCGCATGGTCTGGGGGGTTGGGTACGTGTAGTTCACCCCAAACTTGCCGGGCGCCGAGCCGCCAAACCCTGGGAGGTGGGTGCCAAACTCCGCTCCGGCCAGGCTGACACCGCGGTAGGCCGCGGAATCCTCACCCCCTCCCACCAGCCGCAAGGGCCGTGGCGCGAGGAGGATCGTCCCTGCTATCGCTCCGGCTAAGAGGACGACTTGCGTAACCACCTTCAATGCGTGATTCCTTTAGCGAGTCGAGGCTCGGCCTAGGGCCAGCGAATGGTGAAGAGGAGCGAGTTGGCGGTCACGTCGATCTCGGAAGATCGGAGCATCCGCGAGTTCAGCTTGAGGCCGAACCACTCACTGAAGTCGTATCCAGCCTGGACACCCAGCTCCGTGTAGCCGGTTCCGTTATTGTCCACAGCCAAGCGGCCGGAGGCTCCGTACCACATCTCAGGGGAACCCGTGAACCAGTACTCACCGAATTGGTGGCGCCAGTCCATCTGGGTCGAGAAGATGGAGTAGCCCGAGGGCGCGAAGTAGGGGATGGCATTCAGCGAAAAGTCATCACCGAGGACGATGTCGTCGCTCTTCTCCGAGAAGTCGAGGGTGTCGATTTTGGTCAGGATGCGCAGGCTTTGAGGAGCCGGCGTGAATTCATACGCGGCGAACAGATTCATCTCGAAGCGCGCGTTGCCATCAGAGTAGTCGGCGAACATCAGGCTCGCACCATAGTCAACGGCGCGGCTGTGCTTCTTAGTAACACCCATGCGAGCACCGGTACGGTGCAGGTCTTTGGCGATCGTCACGCTGTTCTCCGCGACGTTGTCAGCGAACACGGTCATGTCGACACTCAATTCGTTGGAGGTGCGGTGCTTGACTCCAAGGTCAAACAGCAGGCGCTCCTTGAAGGCTTCGTCCGAAACGTTGTAGTGGGGGGCCTCCATGGAACTATGCACGACCGTTCTCTCGCCCATGCGCTTGGATCCGCGGACACGCAGGATATTGGCGCTGAGGGCGGTGGTGTCGACCCGGTCATAGGTTCGCTGACCAAGCCCGACCGCAAAATAGTCCTCGGCGTCACCCATGGGGAAGATGAGGTCTCCGATGCGGGTACTCTCACGCATCACCGACAGGCCGGAGCGTCCATTGCGATCTTCAGAGCTGATGTCCAGTACGAACTTGGGCCGTGCGGCGAGGTTGGCGCCCTGGAGTGCAATTTCGGCTTCCTTGTGCCCTGAGACCAGAGAGATCAACTCCTCGTAGGACTGGGCGGCAAGTCGAGTATGACCTTCACGGTGGTGGAGTTGGGCCAGGTCGAAACGGGCCTCCAAGTTGGCGGGCTCAACCACGACAAGTTGTTCCAGGGAATTCTTGGCGACCATCGGGCGCGAAGACATATTGATCTTCACTTCGCGCTCAAGTCGGATGCCTTCGGAAACCTCAAGCTCTGCTTCGAAGTCCATCCCCGCGCGTAGGCCTGCATTGGGGGTGCTCGAGCCAAATACGTCTACCGGGTAGGCCCCTGTGGGCAATCCCGCCAAGAGCTCGTCGTAGGCGTCGAAGGATGCCTCGTAGTCCTGGTTCCAGTAAAGCGTACGAGCTCGCTCACGTTTCACGTAGGTGTAGGACGCATCCTGTGCAATCAGGATGTCGTACTCCGCGATGGCCTTGGCAAACTCGTGTCGAATGACGAACGCGCGGGCCAGGCCTAGACGCGCACGGCTGTTGTTCGGGTCCCGGGAGAGGACAGTAGTGAAAATTCGCGCGGGGTTGGATTTGGGGTCTGCAACGAAGCCAGCTTTCAATTTCTGGTTATATGCTTCGCCAAGAAGGACCATGGCCATGGCGTTGTCGGGTTGCCATTGCAGCACGTTTAGTAGTTCGCCAATGGCGCGATCCCAGGAGTAGTCGCCTAGGGACAATTTGGCTAACTCCACTCGCAGGCGAATGTCTTCGCCGGAAGCCAAAACGGTAGATGACATCAATGCCATCTCTCCCCCGTCCCGGTTTCCGCCCTTCAAGCGTGAGCTCGCTAGGCCATAGAAGGCCTCAGGGGTGTGCGTCAGAGGGCTTTCGAGTGCATCCCGGTAGGTGCGTGTCGCGAGGACGGCGTTTCCGGAAAGCAAGTGCGTCTTGGCGAGTGCCAACTGCACCTGGGCAACGGCAAGAGGGTCATTGCTGTGGTTATCGATATAGCGTTGGCACGTTGCCCGGGCTTGGGAGTATGCCTTCAGCTTGAGGTGCGCACGCACTAGACCCAAGACGCCCTCTAGGTAGTTGGGCCGTTGGGCGAGGACGGATTGGCAGACAGCGGCTGCATCTTCGTAGCGCCCTTGGGTGATGAGAGTATTGGAGATCTCTATGCGAGCGCGTGGTCCGAGGGGGCTGGACATGGGGATCTTACGCAGGTCAGCCTTCGAATACTCCGCATCGCCTTTCTCACGGCGCAGGACGGCCATGAGAAGGCGCACTTCGTAATCGTCCGCGTGCTTGAGCAGCAGGCTCTGGTAGATGCCCTGGGCATCTACCCACCGGCCGGTCAACTGGAAGTAGCGCGCTTGGGCGAGCTGAAACGCTCGCAAGTTCCCCAGGGAGCTGTCGAGACGGCTCAGTGCGTCGCGAGCGGCGCTGACGTCATAGGCCTCCAGGAGGATTCGAGCGCTCATCAACTGGGCGATGGGATCCGTGGGAGCCACGTCCAACACTTGGCGATTGACCTGCATGGCCAGCTTGTAATTCTTGACGAGTAGCAGCTGGTCAACGAGTTGAATTCGGGGCTTGGTGCGATGTGTCTGCAGCTCTGACATTTCGCCGACCAACCTGTGGGCACGATCCAGGTCCCCTGTTTGAAGGTAGCAGAGAACTAGATTGGTGACCCACTCGACCTCCATGGGGTAGCGGCGGTGGAGCCTCTCTAGGTAGATCAGGGCTTCCGAGGGGCGCTGCATGTCGAGCAGCACGGGAGCTAGAAGCAGTTGGTCTTGTTCGTTAGAGGGATCGAGCTTGCGCAGGTAGCGGTCATAGATCTGCTGAGCGCGTTCGAAGTCCTTCACCCAGGCGTAGACCCGTACGAGCATTGCGGCCGAAGTGACATCATTGGGTTCCTCGGTGAGAATGGCCTCGAGTTCCTCCATAGCAGACCAGTACTCGCCACCGATGATAAGTACGTTGGCCAGGCTCCGACGGAGGTCGAGATCCTCGGGCCGTCCAATGCGGACTTCCTCGAAGGCTTCCCGCGCTCGCGAGAGCTGTCCTTCATGTACCAATAGGCCGGCATACTCCATGCGGACGGCGTAGTCATTGGGGACTTGCAGAAGGTAGGACTCGAGCAGGGAGATTCCTTCAGACCAGCTCTCGAGCGCAACGGCATTACGTGCAGAGCGGAGAAGCAGCTCCTGCTCGTCTGTGCGCGAGGGCGTGCCGTCCTGAGGGAACTGTGGCGTCGACGGTGTACTGGGATCCTGCAGACCGAAGCTCGATGGTATGGCCGCGCTTGTGGGACCATCAGTGGTTGTGAGGTCCCGTTCTTGGGCCGCAGCCGGGTTGCTGGCGGTCTCAACGAAGCTGGGGGCTTTCCTGTCTTGGCTGCAGGCAGCAAGGACCAGGAGGAGGGGGAGCCAAGGTGTGTGTGTGGATCGGAGACGCATAGCTAGGTCTGTGTGGGGATGAGTCAGAACGAGACAATGGATCGGACCGAATACCCCTTGGACTTGATCCTTTTCCAGATCCTCTTTAGACCCTGTTTGTGTCACAATAGGGCACATCTGGCGGCCCTAAGTGCAGTGTAAGGAAAGAATTAGACCCGCAAACCGATAAAGGGTCATTCTAGGGTACTGTTATGCAGAGTCGTAAGAATGCCTGAAGTCCCACTCATATTGCCTGCTAGCGAGAATACCCCGTGACCAACAAGCTTCGTCAGTCCCTCATGGTTCTGTGCTCGATCGTGTGCATCGGGTACCTCCTCTATAGGGGTCTCTACACGCTTAATCACTCAAGCGTGTATTCCACGGCGGCTTCCTGGACTCTCTACCTAGCGGAAATCTGGGGTACCGTTTCGCTGCTTCTGTTCCTGATGCAGGTCTGGGACCCTAGCGAACCCCCCGAGCAGCCGCCCCTGGACGAGGGCGAGGTGGACGTCTTCGTGCCCTCCTACAACGAAGACATCGCGATCCTGAGGGGCACGCTGCAGGCCTGCTTGGCCATGGACTACCCGCACAGGACGTTCCTGTTGGATGACGGCAACCGGGCCGAGATGAAGCTCCTGTGCGAGGAACTGGGCGTCCACTACATCACTCGGGATAACAACCTGCACGCCAAGGCGGGCAACCTAAACAACGCCCTCGATCAGACCGAGGGTGAGTTTGTGGCCATTCTGGACGCGGACCATATTCCGGAGCCCAACTTCCTTACGAAGATGGTTGGGCACTTCCGCGATGAGGAAGTGGGCATGGTTCAGTCCCCACACGCCTTCTCGAACTTCGACACGTTCCAAGGGCGGGTCAACTATGAGAAAGGCCGCTTCTGGGATGAGGGCCTCCTGTTCTACAAGGTCATTCAGCCTGGACGCAACGCCACCAACTCCGTCATCTTCGCAGGCAGCGCGGCCGTCTTCCGCCGTAAGGCTCTCCAGGAAGTAGGCTACATCGCAACCGAGACGATCACCGAGGACATGCACACGGGTATTCGTATGTCCGCCCACGGTTGGCGCACGGTCTACGTGAGTGAGCGCTTGATCGCCGGCCAGGGTGCGTCAGATGTGACGACCTACCACTCTCAGCGTCTGCGGTGGGCAGAAGGCAATCTCTCCATCCTCCGATATGACAACCCCCTGACCATTCGTGGTCTGAACATTGGGCAACGCCTGACCTATTTCGCGTCGATTATTCACTGGGCTGGAGGCGTGCCGCGCCTGGCCCTCTATCTGACGCCTGTGCTGATGCTGCTTTCCGGTGTGGCTCCGGTGGCCGAGATCACCCCCACTCTGGCTGTCGTATTCCTGACCTACCTGAGCACCATGATGCTGACCTTGCGGGTAATTTACCGCGGGTACACGAACTACGATCTGATCGAGTTCTTCAATATGGCGAACTTCTGGACGCAGATGCGTTCGACTTGGAGAGCCCTTTTCACCAAGCAGAAGGCGAAGTTCATCGTGACTCACAAGCGCGGTGGCCGTCAGGGCTCAACGCTTCCCCACATCTTGCCCCAGATTTTGCTGCTTTCCGCGCTATGGTGCAGCTTGGTGTATGGGTGGGTGCGGCACCTGCTGTTCGACCCCCAACTCGATCTGGTTGGCCTGGGAATCGCCAGCTTCCTGATCCTGCACCACTCGCGTTACGCCGTAGCCTACCTGCGTTGCGCCATGGCTCCGGCCTCGAAGCGTGCGATCTACCGCCATCGCTTGAACCTACCGGTGCGCTATGAATTCAAGAACAACGAGGGCAAGACTTATGAGGGCATTGGCGTAACAACGGATCTGAGCGATTCAGGCTTGGGCGTTGTGGCTTACTCAAGTCTGCCGACAAACGTCCGTGGAATAGTCGAGGTCATCGTCAATGGGGACCGGATGAAGACCGAGGCGGTTATTCGCTATGCCGCTCACCGCGAGGGTGAGGCACACCGCGGGGCTCAGGCGCCCAACCTGTACCGTTACGGCCTAGAATATGTGGATCCAACACCTGAAGCCTTGGACGCCGCCAGCCGGATTGCCCAGCGATTTGCGGTGGCTCCGTGGTACTCAGTATTTGAGCGCAACAGGCAGACCGGAGTCCGTGTCCGTGGTCACCTCTCCGATCGCGAGGTTTCGCGTGAAGAATTCAAGCTGCCGGTCATCATGCGCATTGGGAGCGAAGAGGTGTATTGCACCACTCGCGACCTGAGCATCCGTTCCATGCGTTGCATCCTGGCCACGCCCATAGAAGACGGGGCCATCTTCGATGCTGAGATCGTGAGCCCCATTGGTCCGATCAAGGTCAAGGCGCGATCCACCGTCTCGCGGGTGATCACTGGTCCTCCGCACCGGGTGTCTGAGTACGTCTTTACTTTCGACGGGTTTGAGGCCCAAGGGCGGAGCCTGCTACAGTCCCTCCTAGATTTGGGTGGTCAGCCGAGCCTGCGGCCCGCCCTGAACCTTGAACATGAGCGTCCGCGTCGGCCGTTCTCGCGCCCGGTCCTGGCTGGTGCGCTAGCCGTGGCCATATTCTCACCGGTGGCGATCGGTGTATTCCGTCAGGTTCACGATGATGACCTGCTCTTGGCGGGATCCAAGCAAGAGTTGGCCCTGCGTATGGAGACTGTCAACACGGAGGATCTGGACCGGATCTTCACAGAAACGCTCGCAGATGACCTTCCCGACAAGCGACGCCTATTGCTACTGAAGGGGGCCTTGGAGGAGAGCAAGCGCTTCCCGGAGCTTGTGCGTGTCTGCCGAATTTTGTCCTCTCAAGATTCAACTGATCCGGACATGGGAATGGCTTTGGCCAGC
>Ga0315334_10002422_pt1 | contig 11668 bp, 11 predicted proteins | sample M150034915metaG_FD_205555 | JGI IMG/M metagenome (GOLD analysis project Ga0315334, IMG submission 205555) | Ammonia-oxidizing marine archaeal communities from Monterey Bay, California, United States - M1 500m 34915 | ecosystem: Environmental > Aquatic > Marine > Intertidal zone | place: USA... | reverse complement strand
CCATCACACTCGTCAAGTACTATAACCTTAATTTGCCCGAAGAGACTCTTTGTCTGAGCGAAGTTTAAAACTTTTGTACGGATTGTATCTATACCATTTTCATCTGATGCATTGATATAGAGATATTGGCACTTAAGAATATCTTTTACAATAATCTTAGCTAGAGACGTTTTTCCAATACCTGGGTTACCTACAAATAAAACATTAGGTATATTCTGGTCCGATTGTACTTTATTAAAATAGGTTTTAGTATTCTTATCTAAGACTATTTCATCTAAAGTACTCGGTCGGTACTTTTCACACCAGATATCAGAAATTGTCATCCAGTAGATCCAAACCCGGCTTTGCCTCGCTCTGTGTCATCAATTTCATCAGCTTCAGAAATTGTTGCTGTAATATGAGGATATAATACTAATTGAGCAATTCTACTGCCTTCGTTTAAGGTTACATTTGCGTCACTGAAATTATATAATTTAATACCTAGATCACCTCTATATCCATTATCGATAATACCTAAATGTGGTTGTATGTTATGCTTAAATCCTAGGCCGCTTCTAGGTTCTACTCTAAACCAATAACCCGGTGTAATATATGCTAACGTTAAGCCTACAGGTACAACTACGGATCCGCGCGCGGGTACTATAACTTCTTCTACACTATATACATCATATCCAGAATCACTGGCATGAGCTCTATGTGGTAGTTTGGCGTCAGGATGAGTTTTTACTACTTTGAGTTCAATCTCATTATAAGATATATTTGTACTAGTAAGTGCCTCGTACTGTAGTGGTTGAAAATCGTCCATACGATGAATATAGTATATAATTTAGATTTTTCAAGTAAATACTTTTATGGATGACTTTGATCCAGCAGATTTAATATCACAATTAAAAACTGTACCAAAAGCTAGTAAGCAGTTAGTACAACAATCAGAAAAATTTAATATTTCTAAAGACGAAGTTGAAGATTTTATTATTCAAAAATCATCAAAATTAATTCAAGATTCTTTAGAGCTAATAGATAATATGAAGGAAGTAGTTCATCATATGCCTGAAGCAGAAAATGTTTCTTCTCTAGCTGAGCTTATTAAAGCTTCGACTGGTGCTATAGAAACGTTAAATAAATTAGTAGTACAGGATAAGAAATCTAATACTACTATAAAAGCAAAGCAGTTAGATATCGACTCTAAAAAACAACTTCAAGATGCAGATCAACATCATGCTTTAATGTTAAGTAGAGAAGAAGTTCTTGATCGTTTATTAAAAAATGCAAACGTTATTGATGTTGATAAAGTAGAAACTAAGACCTAATATCTTCCATAGTAAATGTTCGCCACGAATCTTGAATTGCGTTCATTAGATCATCTACTTCTTGTTCAGTATTTTCTACTGCAAGAGTATGTACAATAGGTATAGCTTCTTGTTTATTAGCTATTTTGTTACATACCATCCAAAATAACATTTTTTCTGTTCCGCCTATTATTCTTCCTATTTCTATCATAATGTCACTATGTATTTCTCCTAAACGGCGGAGATGAACATAATCAGTAACAAGATTAGTTCCATGTGCGTTATCCGGTGTTCCGAAACCACCATAAATAACTTGTTGCATGTTACGTCCAAAAATTGCTTCAGTTCGCTTACTCAATCCTAACATATTTTTACGAGTATCAAAATCTAATTTGTCATCTATTACATTATTATAAGGAAATGGAGTGATCCCAGTAGGGTCCGTCACCTGTAGGTTTTCGCGCGGTGCCGTAGCCATTTCCTTTAGCTGCTGCGGACCTTCATGACCAACTTGTAAAAAATCATCTGGTGTCGGGTCGAATTCATCTGCATAGTGCATACTCCTACGTTGTGGGGTAAGGTATTGAGAGAATAATAAGCCAACACTTTCTGATATAGTTTGAAGTATAGTATCTTCTATACCTCCATTACCGTTTGCATCTTTAGGAAGTCTTTCATCTAATAATTCTTTTACTTTTGGGTGAGCTTTACGATATTTATCTAACCACCATGCAACAAATTCCCCGCTACTATCTATATCTGCTATATTAACTGGATTTGCATTTGATAAATTTTCCCAGAAATCAACTTCAGCCGTTATTGGGTCATTTTTATATTTTACACTATCATACTGTTTTGCTAAATTATAAAAATCTATATATTGCGGTTCTAGTGAAGCGTCATCTAAATGACGACTATCTATTATAGCTGGTATGCCTGTTTTTAATGGTATTGTGCTCATTTATTTAACAAGGTTTCTAGGTTGGCGTAATATGCAGGTCCTACATATCCTCCCGTGGGAGGACTAGTGTCAATATTTAATTTACCACAAAGTACTCTTGATACAAATTTTCCGTCACGTAATAACGTTCTATTTCTTAAGATAAACCATAAACCTGAAATATCTCTCATTTCCTCATTAAGTGGGATTCCGGTTAGTCCGACATTTATAAATTTACTACCTTTTAAATATAAATTTCCGAGTATTGGTATATCTAGTTTTTTAGAAAAGTTTATTAATTTTTGCTGTAAGGCTATTCGATTTGTATATTTATTTTGACATGTCTCTAGTGTATCTGGTGTTTGTTCAAACTTAGGTAATATAACTTTATTAGATTTATTTATCTCGCTGTTAGGTGTATAACTATTTTTATTTACAGTACCTTCTTCGTTTAATAATTTAAATTCTGAAGTGAGAAAGTTATATGATGATATAGAATGATCTACTATAGTATGAGATCCGAGTGATGCGTTTTGTGGAATAATTCTCACTTTAGAAACATGTGTCGGGCTAAATGTACTTTTTATTGACCGTTTATTACTATATGAATTTCTAGTATCCCCCGTTTCTATTTGTATTGCTCCTGCATAATTTTTATTACCCGATTGTTTTAAGAGTTTATTTAAAGAATTGAGTCGATATAATCCTCCGCTTTGTGTCAATATACCCATATCACGATGTACTTTAGAAACATATTTTGATATTAAATGTTTTAATCCTAGTATTGGTGGTTGTTGATTCTTTAACGTGTACTCTATTTTTGAAGAACTTTCATCCCAGTTTTTAAAATCAATAATTGATTCCGGATTGGATTCACGGTTGTATAATTTAACTAATAAATGTTTAATTGCGTCACTAACTAAAATTTGTTTTTCACTTGTAGTTTTGTGCGCAGAATTATCTACGTAGTTATTAGTAGACCAGGGTAATTTTGTATACATTAATGGTCCATAGTCCATGTTTACAAAATAATAATTTAAAACTTTTTGACCTCTACTTACACCAACTGTGACATCTTGTGTTATATAAGTTTCAGAGAGAATTGTTATTTTTTGTCGGGTAGTAGGATTACTTATTTGTTCTATATTAATAAAAATAAATTCACCGCCGCCAGGTGCCATGTTGTATCCTTGAAATATACTTTGTTGATTTGTATTATTTAATTGTAATTTTCCCTGCATAAATGGAGTAAAATATGAAGATTCAAAGTGTAGTCTATTAAAATCTCTTTTATCAATGATCTTAGTTTCACCTTTATCATTTATAAAATGAATAGAGACAATATACTCTGTACTATTTGCAGTTATTGTCATTATTGTAATTGTTGTTTTATTTCAGCGAGTATTGTATTTATATATGTCGGTTTTATAAATTTATAAACTTTTCCAATCACAGGATTAATAGCTGGGTTTTGTACATTATTTACACCACATATAATCCACCAAAGATTTTGATCACCGTATACATCATGTGCTAGGGTCGTCCATGGAATACTTGCAGCTGTATAGCTTTCAAAATACATTTCTGTAAGCAGATCGTCTGGAAAATTAACTTTCTTAATGAGATTATAAAATGGATATTTCTTATTATATAAATTCATATTGAATATATTCTCATACCGAGTATCACTAATCGGCGATAAAGTTTCGATATTATTTCTCTTTTTTTGTAGGTTAGTTATCATTGATTTATGGGGTTTTGGTCCTACCCTCTAGGAGTCTAGATCCAGCACCCTCTAGGTCGTTTACCTCCTTATTATTTGTCTCGCGAGGATGTTCCATTTCTTCTGGTCTATGTTCTTCAACTCGTACATTAACAGCACCGTGAAGACTATCATAAAATAAATTTTTTGTTTCTGGTGTAAGACTAGTTAGCGTTAATTGTACTTCATATCCTTCAGGGATAATAGCTTTAGTCATTTCACCTCCAATGTTGGTATAAAACGGTCGCCTTACTCCGATAAAATTTACATTAATTTTACTTAAAAAACTCCATCTATAACTAAAAACTCCTTCTAAATAAGCCTGATATATAACTGGAGGCGTTAGTGATGTTCTATTGACCCTATTAGGTAAGTTTTGATATAGTAATAGATATATAAAAGTAAAATGAGCAACAGCATAAGATTCATTGTCATATAATGTATTATCTAAAAAAAAGTTTATATCGTAACTTGGACCGCTTTGAGGATAATCAAAAGTTTTAGCAAAGTCAACTCCTACTGAAGGAGAAGCTATACTTGTAAATTTTGTTAATGTATCAGAATATTTTCCTATACGTCCTCCGGGACTTTCACCGCCCCATGAGTTGTTTATTTGTTTATATGAATCTTCTAAATATGGCAGTTTATATGTAAAGTCAGTATAATTTATACCATATATTCTTTCATATTGTCTTAGATAGGCAGGAAAAGAAGCGAGATCTGCACCTATAAGATGAAGTTTTATTGAATCCAGATCATCTGTTAACGAGGCTACACCAGGTATACCTTCATTAGCTAGCCACTGAATATTTTCACCTGCGAAATCGACAAGCCATTGTTTTATGTTTTCCCAAGGGCTAGTCAACCAGCCGTCCTGCACTCGTGGATTTATATCCATTCCTGCATCAGCGCGGGCTTTTAAGTGCGGATTATTGTCACCTATAATACCAGGAAATTGAGAGATCACGTCTAATACTCCTGATCCTTCCGGGTTGGATAATTGATCTAATAAAAGAGCTAGATTATTAAAGAATGCTGGGTTTACTACTTCCATTTCTCTTAAAGTAATAGTTGGAGTATTACTTACAGTAACAGAATCTTTAGATGACTTTGTCCATCTAAATTTTTTCGCGATATCTAATGTGGCTTTTTTCCCGGGATACGGTACTGCGATTTTAGCCATATTTCCTGAAAATCTTTGACTCTTAGATGCATGTTGTATTCCTTGAAGAAATCTACTGCCAGTTGCTATTGCCGTGTCAGATAGAATATTTTTTCCTGCTTCAAATTTAAAATATTTTGGTTCTGTTTTTTGCATAATTAATTTCTCATTCCTTGTTACAATCCTCGACCCTGAGCCGCCTCCAACTGCTCCGGCGTGAAGCCTCCTGTAGACGACCCTCCTGTTGGGCCGCCAGCGTTGAACTCAGTTTCGTCTTGGTTCTCGGTCAGCGCAGCCGTTAACGCGTTCGTGGCGTCTGCTGCATTGCGCATCGTCACGACCGCGTCATTATGGGCCACACTCGCTTGTTTGTCTCGTATCTCTGTTCGCTTGAAGAATTCGTTTAGATTAGTATATTGTGCATTCATCATTCGGTTGATGTCATCTTGAGTGTCTTCATATCTTCCAAATATTGTTTTTTGACCTGCTATAGGATCGCGCTCCATTAAGACATCTTCTTCCTGTACCAGCTTTCCGCGGATCTGCTGTTGTATTTCGGCAACTTCTCCGGGAGCAAAATTACCATGTTTTTGTAGAAGTGCGCGATTCGTGCTAGTCATATATCTGAGATTACGTGGACCAATAATACCTAGTTCCCACATTTTTGCTAATCTAGCGCCCTTTACAGCATTATTACGCGACGCGTTTGCTGGAGTCCGGGACACGTAGGTCATGCTTTCTCGGGACTGTTTGATTTCACGGGCGGTTGTTTGTTGCTCCCGCCACGTTTCTCGCTCTTTCCAAGTTTGAGTCATGCCCGTGCCTTTGTCATAAAATCTTATTGTCGAAACTTGTTGTAGGGTTCCTCTAATTACTCTTAATTCTGAAACACTACAACCTATTAACTCGTCTACGGTCATTTTTCGACGTCTACCAGGGACTTTATATGATAATGGAGCAAAAAAGTTATTGAACCCATATGGATACCACTTACCATCATCTAAATCCTGTATTCTCTCGATGAGAGACATACGCTCTGTTTGGTACTCTTTATATCGCTGAGTCTTTTTGGTTTTAGCGGATGGATTCATGTACAATTTATCTCTTTCTGCTTGAGCCTTAACAACCTCGTGGGATGCATCTTGATTGTCACCAAATCCAAGGTTCCAGCCGAAGCGGGAAGTACCGGCTGCTCCACCCATAGTTCTTTCTCCCCAGCGCCAAGCTTGCCATTTGTCTTGAGCAGCTAAAACAGCTGAAGATGGATTTCCCAGTACGAGCATCGCTCTTCCGGCGTAGCCTGCAACCTCCCATTCCTCTTTCCATGCCGCGGCAATTTCATCACCACCTTCGCTCATAAGTTGATATGCATCACTCGCTGTAAGCCCAGCTCCGATAAGCCATCCTATAACAGGAATCGCCTTTACCCCGACTGCGGCTCCGCTTCTTGCCATTATTCTTGCTCCACCCTTCCCTAGAGCTCTCATAAATGCTTTTTTATTGGATCTCAAAATCGTTTTTCCGGCGGCAGTTGTAAGTCCTGTGACTCTACCATTCTTGAAAGTTAACGTACCAATAGAGGTTATTCGGGTTCCGGTGAGGCGGATCGCCGACGCTGAGGCCAGGACGGGCCGCAGCACTTGGCCTGTGCGCCCAATCGAACCAAATGCCCCGGTGGCTGTGCGTCCCATAGCGCCTGCGCCAAATCCGCTCGCCATCGCAGTACCTTTAAAAAATGTCCTTCCGGCGGCAGTCATGCCCATCCGAGATTTTATCCCCGTGCGCAAGAGGTAAGCCCCACCAAGTGTAGTTAATCCAGTACCAGCTGCGGCTCGGCCAAGCTCTCCTAACGCTCCACTACCTTCTCTCCACTTGACACCACCTAGCTGTGGCAACCCTATTTGACCTAAACCTCCTTCTGCATATGATCTGCCCATGCGAAGTAAAAGATATGGTATAAGCATACCCCCAACCGCCTGGACTACTCTATATGCCATTTGAGGGATACCTATCGCAGAGGCTGCTCCACCGAGTAAGACATTTCTCGCGTTTAGAAGGCCACCAGCTGCTCCACCAAGTCCACCGCCTTTTTTTAATAGTTTTTCTAATTCAGCTCTTGTCAGATCGGAAGCTGGCTTCCCTCCTCCTCTAGGTTTATCTGCTCCTGATAATCCTGCAGGTGTTAGCTTTTTTAATTCATCAAGCTGCTTCTGATTAATGTCGATTAGGGTTTGAAGACCGCCTAATTTTGTATGTATATTTTTAAGATGTGTCTCCGAATCTCTACTAAAACGGTTGTCCTTTAAGAGAAGTTTTGAAAGGTCACCTCTTTTTCCAAAAAGCTTAGCAAAATTGTTGTTTAGCGCAGTTAATGCGTTGGCCGTGTTTTCAGTATTTTTATCAACATCACCTAGCCCTTTCGCTGTGTTTTCTAGCGCATCGGCAATTTTGTTTATTAATTCTGCACCTATAGTAATGTCAGCCATCTCTATAGATATTTAATTTAAAGATTAATAAAACGCAGAGTAATTAGCTTCTAATAATCGTGTATCATTTATATTTTCAAGAGTATCACTTATTGCTTTTGAAATTTGTTGTAGAGATTCTACATTGAATACTAAAAATAATTCATATAATTCTTTTAAAGATAGATTGTCTATAAGATATTCATGATCATCAATGTTTATTGAGTGTAAGAATCTAAAAGTATCAAAAAATACTATATCCATATCAGTCTTATTTCTATCACTATCTTCCAATAAAAATGTTAATATTTTATTTTCATCTTCAAGAATAGGCTGTCTAAACTGAATTATAATATGCATAGATTTTAATTGAAGTTTTAATTTAATTTCATTTAATTTATCTATTGATTTTAAATCTTCTAAAAGATTAGACGGAGTGTCTGAGGATTCTACATCTTGTTTCCAAAAATCGAGAAGGAATAATTTATCTCTATGTGTAAACTTTCTTTCTGAATGAAGCTCGATTATATACTTGTTTATAAATTTAATATATTCAAGTATAAAAACATTATCAACATTTTCTATATCGTGAGGTATATCAATAAAATGTGAATGTAATTTAGTTTGAAAATCAACGTTTAATTTACTTAAAGTTATTTCCTCACTATCTGGAAGTATAACATTAGTTATACATAACTCTTTAAATTTATTTAGTAGCTCCGTCATTTTTATTAAGTTTTACGTTAATTACTCTTGTATAATCATTTATTGAATTAATTGAAAGATAATTAAAATCTTGATATGTGAAATGATATTGTTGCATAAGAAGTAATTGTTGTTGTATTAGAGATTCATAATCGTGTACAAAACATAAATATATTATATTTATAATTATAGCCATGTTGTAAGAAAATCTACTACAAAATTCATCGTTTACATGATATACATATGTATCGTTTAATTTATCAAGATATGTTTCTATATACGAAGTGCATTTTTTAATTAATGATAAAGGTATATGACTATAATTGTCCGGATTAACATTTAATATTATATCTTTATATTGAATTTGTTTAATACAAGAAGCAGGTAGCATAGAATTTATATTTGGATAGCCTATAATAATCTTATAATTATCGATATGATAAATGCCTTCTGTATCGCAAGGTAAGTTTTTAAGAAAATTATCTTCATAAATTATTAATTCTTTTTTTGATACATCCAATTTTATACAATCATTAGTTTTTACAAATTTTTCAGCTTTACATTTCTTAAAAAAATCTATAATATTTTTACTTGGAATTCTTTCGGTAATATATGAAAATACTTCATCAAATTGTTTATCTTTATAAAGTTTTGAAACTTTTAGGACGTCGTTATAACTTATCATTTAATCTCTTAATCTCACGGATCGCCGGTATCGTCGTCATCCTTTTTCTCTGGTACTGCTACTTTTATGGTTCTTACATTTTTGGGATCGAGTTCAACAGATAAGTCGGCATGACCAGGTTTATCACCGGGAAGTTGAAATGTCGGATCCAGCTTTTTGATCGATGCGACGACTCCAAAATCTTTTGCCGCTTCCATAGTTCCTTTTGCGAATTTGTCGATGTCACCGGCGACTTTTGCTAATTGGTTTGCTACATTCCCTGGGTCTTTTTTGAATATGTCTACTTGTCGGCTGATTTGTCCGGGCAGGTCTGCCAGCGTTTTACCTACTTGTAGCTGAGCTGCTTTAATATTAGCCTGGTCAGGGTTCTTTTGACTAAGTTCCTTGAGTATACTGCCACCTTTCGAGCGCTTCGGCGCGAAGGATGGCGTCGCCGTCGGAGTTGCAGCGTCGCGAGCGCGGAATTCTTCCAGCGATTGAGTTTTTTGTTCTGCAGGTGCAAGCAACTGATCGCGAGGCGTCGTGAGGCGGAGGTTTTGTTCATCAGACTGAGCCACTACACCACTGGAGCCTGGCTCGGTCGGCTCTCCCGTGGACAGATGCGAATAGTCCTCGCCTCTCGCGGTCAGTCGTTCGGATGCTTGTTTCAGTTTTTCCTGATCCGCCGAAGTGCGGCCCTTGAGATCATAGGTACCGCCTTTGTTCTCTGTTTGTAGTTCTGCTGCATGCGGACCGTAGCTGATGTCGGGTCGCTGCTTCGCAGGAGTTTGTTTCTCCTCAAGCTTTGCTTCATGGTCTATCCGGCCGAGTTCATTTCGTGTATATTGTTCTTGAGCTATCTCAGTTTCATCCATCACCGGTTTCTGAGGTGAAGGTTCATACTTCTTATATTTTTCGGTTCCCGGAGTCCATTCCTCTTTTGTTATTTTGGTACGAAAAACATCTCCACCGAGGATTGGAATTTCATGTTCTGTACTTGGTATCGGCATAAAATCTTCCATAATACCTTTTGCTAAGTTCGCACCTCGTACTGGTATACGAACATCATACTTAGAAAATCTCCAACCAACTGCTACAGAACTCATTTTTGTGTCACCGTCATATTCTGCTACATTAGCATCCTTTATTACATATGGAATACAATCTTTATATGTATAAATTTTTGTAATCGATGGTGTGTCATCATCTGCGCTATTGGTTTGTTTTGATATAAAATATATTGAGACATCTGTTGATAATGGTACATCTCCCATATTACCATATACACTATATAATTGAACCCACGATCTAAATATACTATCTATAATGCTTACATTAGTTTCAGAGAATTGTATACTTAAATCATTATCGGGAAATTCTCTTGACTCCATAAATGGACCAACTGGTAATAATCCGTTAATTAGTGTACCTTTATTATTTACAGATGTAGTTTCTGTAGTAAGATCAACACCTGTTGCTAAAAACATCCAATTATTTCCACCACCGAAGAATGGTTCAAATACTTGTTTTTTAGCTAAATTTAATCCAGTCGACTGTCCAGTACCGGGTCGTAGTCCTAACTCATCTACATTTGCTTCTAGTACATAACCTGGTAGTTTATGAATTTGGACTAGAAAGAAATTTTGTGCAGCAGGGAAAGTTGAAAACTGTAGTAATAGTTCATAGAATTTTTGTCTAAGATCTGTTACACCAGAGCTTTCTAATTGAAGGCCGCCTGCCATGTAAATATTTAAGGCAATTAACCTAATACTGCGCCGGCTAATTTACCTATAGCATTAACAGTACCACGTATGGCAGGATCTCTCCTGAAGAATTGATATGCCATAGCTACAGTAACTGTAGCGACTTCTCCGTCACCAGACATCGAATAACCGATCTCACCGCAGTCAACAGGAAAGACACCATGAAGTTTGTATGTACGCATTGGTTCAAACTTAGTATTTAATTGAACTAATGTAATAGTACTATTATTGTGAAGAATACCATCACCTGTAGTAGTTTCATCGTTATAGGTTTCAGTTATCCAATTCTCCATAGCTATACGAGCACTTGTTGTTGCATCACAATAAAAATCCATTGTATAAGAATCACTATTAGTATATGAAACAGTCCCTGGAACTCGAAATTCAAATCCATTATATGGTACAGGTTTGGTCGCAATTGTTTTACCTGGTAAAGCAGCTGTCGTCGCATATACTAAATCGTCTTCAGTAAAAACAGGAAGACCTTTATTAGAGACATCTAATACACGAAATTGAAAGTCGCGTGCGAAGTCTCTTGTTTGTGCTACCTTATAAAAATCTTGAATTGTTTGTTTGATATCAGCCATGATGTTATAATTATTTAGTGTTTACTTCAATTTATTGTCCAACTATTTCCTGAAAATTAACGTCTGTGTTAACGGCGTAGAAGTTAACTAATATAAACTCTGCTGCTCGCACTGGTTTCAAATAAATATCTACTCTTAGTTCATTCTCATCAATAACACTAGCAGGGTTATTCCTGTCATCACAAACAATAAGGTAATCATATACACCTTCTGTTTGCTTACAATTTTCAAACATCGGTGTTAATGTATTAACAACTTTATTTCTTGTTAAGAACGTATTAGGTTCAAACACAAAGAATTTTAAGGTCTCTCGTGTTATTTTCTCTAAATC
>Ga0315334_10002421_pt1 | contig 11669 bp, 9 predicted proteins | sample M150034915metaG_FD_205555 | JGI IMG/M metagenome (GOLD analysis project Ga0315334, IMG submission 205555) | Ammonia-oxidizing marine archaeal communities from Monterey Bay, California, United States - M1 500m 34915 | ecosystem: Environmental > Aquatic > Marine > Intertidal zone | place: USA... | reverse complement strand
GGTGGGACGCCTGTGGTTGAATCATGGATATGATCTCGTCGATGGTGGAATCAAAATTCGTCGTCAGACCCCCTTGAACTTCTACGAAACCGGACCCAAGTGGAGAATCAAGCATGCGGAGTCCATCGAAGCCGAAGGCATTCTTGATGAACGCGCCCAGAATGCTTGGCAAATGGCAGACGACGATTGGCTCGCATTCGGTACTCGCAGCATTCCGACCACTTCACCATTCACGATCAAGCTGAACCATCTGGAGGATCTTGAGGCCCAGAAAACTGAGAAGATTGAGAAGTTTCGTCAATTGAATCCGGAGGCTTATGCCACTGCCCGTCAAGCTAGGATCGACAGCATGCCAGCAGAAATTCTCGAGTTCTGGCAGAAACCGAAATCCGAACTAACCATGCAACAGATTGACCTGATGCCCTCGATTCAAGAAGGCCTGATTCCTAATCTGGCAGAATTAGCAAGAGAGTCCGATTCCGTACTTAAATCGGTCTTCTTGGCGGATGAAATCAGAGACTTGAACGAGAGAATCCAGAAGACCATCGGCTACCGAACACAAATCAACTACCCGTACTGGAAGACGCTCGCTCAGGCTGAGCAGGAAGAGCGGACCGTCAAGGCACGCCGGTTGATCTACGATGCTGAAAAAGCCAACGACAACGCCGAACTCGATACCGCGATCGAGTTGTACGAGCAAGCGTTTGCAGTGTGGGCTGAAATCTATGACGACTACCCGCTGCTGACAATTGATGATTCAGCTCAAGATCTGTTTGAGTCCGTTCGACGCTACATGGTCGCGATCGATTCACAGGAGATCCCTGAAAATTTCCCGCTGTCAACCTTCGTGACCATGATGGGTGAGTTCGGTCAGGTTGATGCCAAGATGTATCAAGTTGTCCGTGCCGAAGGCAAAGAATCTGCCAAGCAACGAAAGCTCGAATTGGAAGCAGAAGAAAAGAAACGCCAGCAGGAAGCTGAAAAAGCAGAAGCAGAGGAAGCCAAAGCTCAAGCCGACTCCGACAAAGCGGAAAAACCCAAAGGCAATGACACCACGCCAGAAGAAGCGAAAACTATCGAAGCCAAACCCGACTCCGTCGGAGTCAAGCCTGACGCGACTGATGGCGACAACAGTAAAGGCGAGACGCCCGGTGCGCCAAAAGCCGTTGGTGATGAAGCCGTTGGCGATGAGTCAACTGGTACCGCCGAGGCAGATGATCTTAAGCCAGACAAGTAGAGACGCATAGCAAGTTTCAAGAGAAGTTTCGCGGCAACCAAGTTTCGCGGCAACCAAGTTTCGCGGCAACCACTGCAACGCTGGCAGTTGGCAAGGCAAACAGGCGTTACGCAAGTGCAATAAAAAACGCGGCCACCGAATCGGTGTGCCGCGTTTTTCGTTTGATCTCGTAGAGAATCGAATTTATTTCTGGATACTGAGCAACTCGACTTCGAATTCAAGAACTTCGTTGGGTCCTATCGCCCCTTGGCTCCCTCGCTCTCCATAAGCAAGCTCGGAAGGAATGTAGAGTATCCACTTGTCACCCACTTTCATGCTCTGCAGGGCCATCTGCCAACCTTGAATAACCTGATTGACAGAGAAACTGGCCGGTTCACCACGGGCCACGGAACTATCAAAAACTGACCCATCGATTAACTTACCCGTGTAGTGAACCTTCACAGTGTCAGTTGGTTTGGGAGAAGCTCCGGTACCTGCTTTCAACACTTTGTATTGAACGCCGCTCTCGAGTATTTTGACACCTTCTTTCTTGGCGTTGGCGGCGAGGAAATTCACTCCCTTCGCTTTCTGTACCGCAGCCATTTCAACTTGTCGCTTTTGCAGCAAGGTCTGAATCATTTCCTGTGCAGCCTTTAACTGCGCTTCACTGAGGGCCGGTTCCTTGACCGCGACTCCATCCTTAAAGCCCGCCAAGAAGGACTCTAAACTCAGGTCAGTCGCCTTAAATCCGCTTTGGCCCATGTTTTGGCCGACTGAGAAGCCGAGAAAGTAACCGACCACCTTATCGTCAGGCATATCAGCAGCAGCAACTTGGGGGGCATCTTGTGCCATTACAGATTGCACGATTGCAACTTGGCTAATCGTCAATACTCCTGCTATCAGGAATCGTATGATCATCATGGTTTCCTAGGGAACGCTCGGTCACCGCATCCACGATGTCCGATTCGGAAAAAGGGTAGCCAGCCGATTGTGGCTGCAATATCAAAATGGCACTTCCGATGCCATCAACCTTTGTGCAGGATACCAGTGTAACAAACGTCATACAAAGCCCCTACAGTATGGTTCGCACCTCGATTTGCAGTTTCTAAGCCGCATGAGGTCCCTCTGAAGCGGCTTCCCTATCTGCCGACCACAGATGCAACTGCAATCAACGCGACGACCAAAGCTGCCAAAACTGCCAGTCGCCCCCAACTGACCTGCCCGGCAGGGGAAACCATGGACTGAACGATTTCCTGCTTCAACAGTTCTTTGCGTCGCGCGACGACATCGTCAGCCCCGGCGTCCTCAGCCCCGGCGTCCTGGACCTGCTGCTCGACACGATCGCTTTCTCCCGCAGTGAAGTTGGCAGCCGACTGCAGCATCACCGCCTGTACTTGACGGGCGTTGAATGGACGATCGTCGGGATTCTTTGCCAGTAATTGGTGGACAACGGCATCCAGCTCAACGGGGCAGGAGGCAACAAAATCGCGTACATGCGGTGCTTCACTTCGAAGGTGTTGCTCGAATAACTGCGCAAAATTATCACCTTGAAAAGGGGTACGACCAACCAACATTTCAAAGAGGCAACAACCGAGCGAATACAAGTCGGCTTTCCCGGAAACGGACGAGTCTCCGGTGATTTGCTCAGGGGCCATGTAGGCATGCGTGCCAACGGTCATTCCACTGGAGGTGATATCACCTCCGCCAAGGTCCCGGGCGATACCAAAATCACCAAGTTTGACTTCACCATTCCTGTTCAAGAACAGGTTTCCCGGCTTGAGATCTCGATGGATCACGCCGTGATTGTGCGCGTACTGAAGGGCCGAACAGATTTGTTGAGCGACTTCAATGACAATGGGCCAGGCAAACCCACCCTTGATCTGAAGCAATCCTTTGACCGTCCCACCATCAACTAGTTCCATCACATAGAACAACATGCCATCGTCCTCGCCACCACCAAAATAACTGACGATGTGGGGGTGAGTCAGACGCTCCAGAATCAACATTTCGCGACGGAAACGGGCGCGTATCAAGGGATCCTGACTGATCCCGGGATGTAGCTTCTTGATCGCTACCATGCACCCTGAGGATTTTTCGACGGCTCGGTAGATCGTGCCGACGGTGCCTACACCCAAGACCTCTCCGAGGTCGAATTCCGAGATCTTACGGAACGTTTGCATGGCAGCCTAAATCTCCATCAATCCCACGATTTTTGATCGCAGAATGCGGGGCAAATCAACACGCGGCCAGATAGGACTCGAACAGCTCACGCTCTGCGTGAGCCTCAACCGATCCAAGAAAAATGCGGCTAGACGCCAGCAATTTTCTCGATGCGTACGCGAGTATGGATCTGGCGATGACCCGTGCGACGTCGGCTATTCTTGCGACGACGAAACTTCTGTATGTAGATCTTTTTGTCCATCTTGGGACCGATGATCGACGCGGTCACCGTGGCACCATCAAGAGTTGGCGACCCCAGTTTCAACCCATCATCGCCACTGACCGCCAATACTTTCTCAAAAGTAAGGCTTTCTCCCTGGGGGACGTCTCGATAATCGACATCGACCTCCATTCCGGGCTCGACACGATATTGGCGACCGCCGTCCACGATGATGGCGTACATAAAACTATCTCTCTAGAATTCGTTAGCTGACTTTGGGGCCGCGTAGTTTAACGGCCCTCGACCACCGTGCACAGGCCTTCCTGCTGCTCTTTTGTGACCTTATCGGGTTGTTTTTCGCTTCCCGAGGCAAGTTTGCACGATTTCGTCGATGAAATGCCCTCAACGCAACCAATTGCGTCCAAATCAGCGGCTTTTGGTCTGTTTCGACTTTCGATGGTGATCTGGCAGCTAACGTGTTTCCGGAGAGGAAAGCAGGCTCCCGAGCGGGGGAAACCTGCGAAGGTCGCCTCAACTTTGCGGCAACACTGAGCTGAAGTTACCGCTGCGTCGAGCCTCCATCGTGATTGAACGCATGGCTAGCGAGAAAGCGGCAGAGATCACCCACCGATCATTTGGGCCACACTGGTTCTCGATCCTCCAAAAAGGATCGAATCCCCTCCGTTGCTGACTCTGTCGTACAAGCAGTCGCGCTGTCCGCAGCACCCGCAGAGAGCTGACTGAGCAGCGTTTCACCCACACCTTCGTTCAGCAGACGTTTGGTCGACAGCACGGCTTCTTGGGGGGCATCGGCACACCGCGTCGCCAGCTCATTCGCAGCAACCCAAATCTGCTCAGAATCGACCGGTTCATCGCAAAAACCCCATTGGCTGGCTTGCTCGGCGTCGACGGTCAGCCCCGTCAACACCATGCGAGCGGCAATGGCTGCTCCGAAACGAAAAGAGAGCAGGGCAGTCGTTGCGCCGCCCACCAGCCCACGACGAACGGCCACAGCTCCAAACGACGCATGCTTGGACGCGACGATCAGATCCGCGGCAAGAGCCAAACCCAATCCTGCCCCCAACGCCGCACCGTCAACGGCAGCCACAATCGGCTTGGGGAATCGCAGCATCGTCTCGTACAACTCCGTTAGATTTCGCCAGGCAGAAAACCACTCTGGTAAAGCCGTACTCTCAGGCATCCCGGAAATCTCCGACAGAACGCGAAGATCGATTCCTGAACAAAAGTGCTCACCACTTCCCGTCAACACCACTGACGCGACCCGCTTTTCCTGATGCACGTCAGAAAACGCTGTCGACAGATCCTCGATCAATTGGGGATTCAGGGCGTTCCGAGCCTGAGGGCGATCCATCAGGATTGTCGCCACATTACCGTGAACTTTGACATCAACGTACTGCACAGGGAGCCTCCGGTAACAGCAGCAAAGAAGAGAGTGGAGCAACCATGATGCCGTAATCCGCGCTGGTCGACCAGTCATGGACTGCCAAACAAAAAGCCCCACCCGTCATCTCGAAAGATCACCCGTGGGGCTTGTTTCAGACATCAGTGTCCATTGTTGTCGAACTTACTTGCAGCAACCGCAGGAAACTTCCATGGTGACAGGCTTGCAAACGCGGACCTGCACCTCTTTCATGGTAGTTGCAGGAACACACACGGTGTATTCCACAGGTACCTCTTGGGTGACGTTCTCATAAACAGTCACTTTGCAGGTACGAGTCCGTTCCTCAGGTACCGATTCGGTGTACTTGATCTCACGGGTCCTTTGCTCAGTTTCCATTTTGGTTCGCTTGACAGTGCGAGTCCGCTCTTCGTTCTTGCAGGTTGTCATTGGAACCATGCGGGTACGAGTTTCCATGCGATTCTTGGTGACTGGAACCATCCGGGTCCGCGTCTCTTTGACCATTCTGGTAACTGGCACTGTACGAGTGCGTTCCTCAACGCTGCACTTGGTAACGTCGCAGGTCCGCTCTTCCTCTCTCAGTTTGCAGACGTTGATCATGTACTTACGCTGTTCGACAACCATTTCGCAATAGTTGACCATGCGAGTCCGGTTTTCCAGCCGTGTTTTGCAAACAGCGACGGTGCGAATGCAATTTTCCCGTCGCATCGTAGTGACAGGCACTTCGCGAGTCCGCTCTTCGAGACGGGTCCTGCAAACAGGCACTTCGCGTGTTCGCTCTTCAATGCGGTATGTCGTAACGACACAGTCACGAGTTTGCTCCTCACTGCGACACTTCTGTACCTTCACTGTCCGTGTTCGCTGCTCGGTACGACACTTCGTAACGTTGACCTTGCATGTACGAGTCTCGGTTCTGCAACGAGTCACCAGCACTTTGCGGGTGCGAGTTTCTGATTTACAGCGAGTGACCGTGCAAGTGTAAGGCACTTTCGTGGTCTGACGCTCGTAAGTTGTGCAGGGAACTTCTTCGGTCACCAGGTTCGAAACATGGACCCGCTTGTAAACCGTTTTGGTTCCACCACAGGCATCGTTGCAACCGTTGCGACAACCTCTGTTGCAACCACCACAAGCAACTTGCACTGGCTGGCACTCGTAGCGGCCCATATCTTTCGTGACAGTGCGCATCGTGGTGACAGGCACAGACTTGGTGACAGTACGCTCAGCGGTAATCGTTTCCTGAACGGGTACCTGGACCGTGTAGGTCTGCTCGACTTCTTCCGTGTACGGAACTTGCACTTCATAGGTCTGCTCGACCTCTTCGGTGTAAGGAACCATCACAGAATAGGTTTGCTCAACTTCTTCGGTGTAGGGAACGTTGACCATGTAGGTCCGTGTAACTGTTTCCTGAACGGGAATATGAACCGCATAAGTCTGCTTCACCATTTCGGTGTAAGGCACGCATACCTTGTAAGTCAGCGTGGTCATCGTGGTCTCAGGAATACAAACCGAGTAGATCTGTTCCACTTGCTCCGTGTACGGAACACACACCGTATACTCAACCTCGCGGGTCTTTTTGACGGGAACCTGCACGTCACAAATCTTCTCGACCTGCTCGGTGTAAGGCACCATGACCTTGTAGGTTCGTTTCTCGGTATAGGGCACTGATACCGTGTAGGTCTCGGTAACTTCCTCGGTCTTTGGAACACAGACCGTGTAGGTCTGCTCGACCTCTTCGGTGTACGGCACGCATACTTGGTAGGTTTCTTCAACCTCGGTCGTTACAGGAACCTGTACCTTGTAGGTCACATCTTCGGTGTAAGGGACACATACGTTGATCTTGTAGGTCTCAGTACGAGTTTTCTGATGCGGAACATGAACTGTATAAGCTTGTTCACGTGCCTCAATTTTTGCCACTCTCCGCGTGACACTATTCATCTGCGTCCGCGTCTCCCGCGTATATGTGGTATGGGGCACCATCCGCGTCTCAGTCACGTACTGCGATCGCGTGACTGTACGTGTGCCGCAGTCACTCGTGGTTCCACCACACGCTGTGGCACAAGCCGACCGGTTTGCACAATCGCCGCAGCCCGCTTGGACCCCAGCAGCGCACCAAAACGCTGCCACGACCCCCAACATGGTATGAATGAATTGGACTCTCATTTTTACCAATACCCTCCCAATGCGGCTCACAGAGTGTGAGCGATGAAAAACTCAAGTTGAAGAACTTTAACGACTGCGCAGTTTAGGCAAATCGCCGCCAAGCCGGCATGAGTCTAGAGATTGAAGGGTAAGTGTCAATCATTGCCGAATACCATTATGGAAAAACTAGGCAAATAAAATGCCCTTCCCCCCTGTTCTGGGATACACACTGGGGGGGTCCACTTCGGGAACCTCGTGGCATGCCGCAAGCCTATCGCAGCCCTCTACGGAACCAATCCAGTCATCCTCTAAGTTAGCGCATAAAGAGAGGTCACCTGCCGGCTGATAGGGTCGCAAGTTTGCTGAGCGACCGTCTCAGTTTAGGACAAAGCTGCCTGCCATCAAAGCTGCTGAGTAACCAACGCAACTGGCAAATGAGACAGTCCAAAACGCAATGGACGCGTTTTCTTCCCCGTAGATGCAAGAATCAGTAACGAGAAGCCGATAGCCAATCGATGAGGGACGGAGCTGATAGCAATATTCCATCTTCAGAAACGGGAACCTGTGACAAAAGTCGAATCGTTACCTATGATTCATGTAGATGAGTGTTTGTCAAAGCTCTGCAGCAGATTCAGGCTGGCCTTCGGAATGGGTTTTGACGGCGTTAGCAGCTGGCAGCGACGGTCAGACCGTGGCCTGTCATGGTTTCACAGAGTCGTGCATTCCTACTCAGGGAAACAACGGCGGGTGGTGGTAGGAGAAGGTCGATGAATCGATCGCCTCAAGCGACGAAGTCCACGAGCAAACCGCGCAAACTGATTTGCGTGGGAGATCCGGCGACGCTTCCAGCGGAAGTGCCACGCGAGAACGTTATCATCGTTGACACTTCGGTAGCGGTGGTTGACGAACTGAAAGAGCCCTCCATCGACGGCGTTTGGATTGCCCGCGACCAGTTGCCCCAAATCAGCGAACTGAGGGGACTCGCTCAAAGCGGCATCATGCTGCGAGACATGCCAGAGGGTGTGGCCTTGCTGGACGCGGACATTCGTGTGCTGTGGGCCAACGATCGGCTGATCGAGTGGGCCGGGACGTTGGAAGACTCGGTGGCAGGCCAGAACTTCTACGAATTGTTGTCGAATCCCGAGGTAATGGGGCCTGATTTCTGCCCCTTTCATACAGCGTTGGCAACCAGCGAGGAGAGCACCAGCACATTGCACGGCGATGGAAATCGCTACTATCAGGTCCACGCTGCGCCGATCGTGCAGAGCAACCACTCGCGACAACTGGTTGTAACCGTCAGCGATATCACGGACGAGATTCTTCAGCAACAAAAGCTGGCAGCCATTCATCAGGCAGGTCGTGAACTGGCAGATCTCCGTCCCTCCGAGATCTTCATGATGGAGGTTGATGATCGGATCGATCTGCTGAAAGAGAACATCCGCCATTACCTCAGCGATCTGCTCAATTTCGAGGTGATAGAAATCCGACTCCTCGAACACGCTACTGGCAATCTGGTTCCCCTGTTGAGCGTGGAAATTGACCAGGATGCCTCTAATCGTCAGTTATTTGCTCACCCGCAGGGGAACGGGATCACGGGATACGTGGCAGCCAGTGGTATGAGTTACGTTTGCCATGACGTAGAGAATGATCCTCTATTCATCCCCGGAGCGAATTCGTCACGCAGTTCCCTGACAGCACCTCTGATACTGCATGATCAGGTACTCGGGACCATCAACGTCGAAAGTCCTGAACCTGCTGCATTCACCGACAGCGATCTGCAATTTCTTGAAATCTTTGCGCGTGATGTTGCCTTTGCACTTAACACGCTCGAACTTCTGGTAGCCCAAAAGGCTAACACCGCGCAGCAATCTTGCGATGCCATTCATAGCGCTGTGGCGATGCCAGTCGACGAAATTCTGAATGACGCCGTTAACGTCATGGAAGGCTACATTGGCCACAGTCCAGAAGTGGTCAACCGGCTGCGACGGATTTTGCACAACGCCCGCGATATCAAGCAAACCATTCAGCAAATCGGTCAAAAGATGACCCCACTGGAAGCTGTTCCAGCAGGGGTACAATCACCTCAGCACGCGGCTTTACGAGGAAAACGGATTCTGGTGGTCGATGCTGACGGACAGGTTCGCGAGGATGCCCACCAGTTGCTGGAACGGTATGGATGCGTCGTGGAAACGGCCCAAAGGGGTGCAGAGGCTGTGTTGATGGTCCGCAGTAGCGGTGATTTGAGCGGCTATGACGTGATTATCAGCGACATTCGCCTGCCGGACTTCAGCGGCTACCAACTGATGTTGCGATTGGGTGACATCATACACCGTGTCCCCATGGTTCTGATGACAAGCTTCGGATACGACCCGGGGCACTCCATTGTCAAAGCCCGCCAGAATGGACTGCACGCCAAGTGTGTGCTTTTCAAACCATTCCGGCTCGATCAAATGATCGATGTTGTCAAGACAATTCTTATCCTCAACCAGAACGACCCGTTACGACCCAAGTCAGAACAAGATCGCCGGTCTGCCCCTTGAAAGCCGGACCCCACGCAACCCACCACTCACCCTACGGGTTGTCGTCTTCCATTTGCTGAATGTAAAGCCGCAGGCGTTCTAGCTCATCAGCAGTGCCTTTGAGCTTGAGCATGTTCTCAACCCGTTTCTGGAATCCGATCTGATTCACCGGTTTACTCAAAAAGTCATCCGTACCAGCAGAGACGGCGCGCTCGATGTCGCCCAGCTCGTTCAAGGCTGTGACCATGAGGATCATGACACGACTGGTTGCTGGATCACCTTTCAACTTTTCGCAAACTTCAAAACCACTCAGCTTGGGCATCATGACATCGAGCAGCACAAGGTCGGGATCAAACGAAGCTACTTTGTTCAAAGTGTCCTGTCCGTCTTTCGACGTCTCGATCTCACATTCGACATTGACCAGATAAGCCTCGAGCAACTCCCGATTGGCATCATTATCATCAGCGATCAGAATTCGGTGCATTGAACGAGTAGGGGTGCAACAGGTTAATAATTTCCGGAACAAGCATTCAGACAGGGTGACAAGCGAGATTCATTAGCAGACCGGAGCGGTAGCGACCCGGCCCGCCGGTACAGGAAAATCCTCACACAGTTCACGGACGGCACAGCGAATCTTTTCATGCTGAACTGCATCATCCGAGTTGGTCAAAGACTGATGGATCCATGCACCAACACGCTTCATTTCTTCGGTGCCCATGCCGCGAGTTGTTAATGCCGGTGTTCCAATGCGGATTCCTGAGGGATCCATCGGTTTGCGGGTGTCAAAAGGAATCATGTTCATATTCACAGTGATCCCAGAGTGATCCAAAACAGCCTCGGCCTTCTTGCCACCAAGCCCAGCCGCTGTGACATCAACCAGCATCAAATGATTCTCCGTGCCACCGCTGACCAGAGGCAGGCCACTGGCAATCAGTGTCTCAGCAAGCACTTTGGCATTGTCGATCACAGCTTGACCATACGCCTTGTAGTCGTCCGCCATGGCTTCACCAAAGCAGACAGCCTTGGCTGCCACAACGTGCATCAAGGGTCCGCCTTGAGTGCCTGGGAACACATTGCGATTGACCAGTTTGAGGTGTTCTCCCTTGCACAGGATCAAACCGCTGCGCGGGCCACGAAGGGTTTTGTGCGTCGTGGTTGTGACATAATCGGCATAGGGAACCGGACTATTATGAACTCCGGCGGCGACCAGTCCTGCGTAATGTGCCATGTCGACCATCAGCAGGGCGCCTACTTCATTGGCAATTTCAGCGAACTTGTCGTGGGGAATCTCACGCGGATAGGCACTCGCACCAGCCACGATCAGCTTTGGTTTGTGCTCACGAGCCAGCGAAGCAATCTGATCAAAATCGAGCCGATGAGTCTCGGGATCCACACCGTAGCTGTGAAAGTTGTAGAGCCGACCGCTGATATTCAGCTTCATCCCGTGGGTCAGATGACCACCGTGGGCCAAATCGAGCCCAAGAACATGATCACCAGGATCGAGGCAACTCAGGTAGACAGCCGTATTGGCTTGTGACCCGCTATGTGGCTGAACATTGGCAGCCTCGGCACCAAAGAGTTGCCGAGCCCTTTCCAAGGCAATGTTCTCGACGACATCAACATGCTCGCAACCACCGTAGTACCTTCGCCCTGGGTACCCTTCAGCGTACTTGTTCGTCAGCACGCTGCCGGCGGCCTGCATGATTGCCAAGCTGGTGTAATTTTCGCTGGCGATCATCTCGAGACCATCCTGCTGACGGACCGCCTCGGCTTCAATCGCATCCCAAACGGCTGGATCTTGCTGCTGCAATGGGTTCATTCGGCCTATTCTCGATGATTAGGGGCATACCGGGCGAACCCGGCAAGATTGGCACGGGTAAAACACCCGTCCATGAATTGTCGACGTCTATTGTCAGACCGTCAATGTCGGCGATTAGATCACTTCGGAGAGCCGAACTGGAGCGTTCTTGGGGCTCGTTTGCCGGAAACAATGGG
>Ga0315334_10002420_pt1 | contig 11674 bp, 8 predicted proteins | sample M150034915metaG_FD_205555 | JGI IMG/M metagenome (GOLD analysis project Ga0315334, IMG submission 205555) | Ammonia-oxidizing marine archaeal communities from Monterey Bay, California, United States - M1 500m 34915 | ecosystem: Environmental > Aquatic > Marine > Intertidal zone | place: USA... | reverse complement strand
GGGCCCTGCGAAGGAACATTCCCTACACCACCTACCGGGACCTCTCCGAGAAGCCGGAGGTCCTGGAGCTCATCCAGAGCGTGGTGAACGAGACGAACGAGAAGTTCGCACGGGTGGAGTCGATCCGTGAGTTCCGCATGATCCCCAAGGAACTCGACCACGAGGACGGTGAGCTGACCGCCACGCAGAAGATCAAGCGGTCGGCAATGGAGGACGCCTTCGGCGGCCTCATCGAGGAGATCTACGCATGACCGGCGTGCTGGCCCAAGCGTCCACCACGGACTTCGACATCTTCGTCCAGACCTTCTTCAAGGCCACAGCCCTGGGCTCCCTCTACTCGCTACTGGCCCTCGGCTTCGTCCTCGTCTACAAGTCCACCCAGACGCTCAACTTCGCCCAGGGCGCAATGGCCCTTGTCGGTGCCTGGTTCCTTTCGCTGGTCTTCGTGGACTGGGACGTGCCGGCACGTTGGCTCCCGGGCCCGACCTGGCTGCACTGGTTGCTGGCCCTGCTCATCGCCGGGGCGATGGCGGCCGTGATGGGCATGGTCATCGAGAAGTACACGATCCGCCCGATGATCGGCCAGCCGCTCTTCTCCATGGCGATGATCACCCTGGCACTCGAGGTGATCCTGCGGACCATCTCGTTCGATGCGGTGAACCTCACGACCCGCAGCCTCGGCGTGCCGTGGGGCACCCGTATCTTCATGCTGGGTGGCGCCCGGGTGGCCTGGTCCTATATCGCGGCCACGGTCGTCGCCCTGCTGGCCTTCGTGGGAATCTGGCGGTTCTTCAAGACCCGTATGGGCATTGCAATGCGTGCCACCTCGTTCGACCAGGAGGCGGCCATGGCGCAGGGGATCAACGTCTCCCGCGTATTCTCCATCGCCTGGGCGTCCGGTGCGGCCATTGCGGCCTTTGCCGGCGTCTTCGCCTCCATGTCACCGTGGCCCTCTGCCGGCACAGCCAACCGTGACGGCGCCTTCTTCGTGTTCCGCGCCCTTCCAGCGGTCGTGCTGGGCGGGCTCGACTCCGTAGTCGGTGCGCTGATCGGCGGCATGATCATCGGCTTCTCGGAGATCTACGCCGGCCAGTACCTCGCGAACTACACCGGCGTGCTGGGGGTCGGCTACCAGCAGGTCATCCCCTACCTAGTGATGCTGGTCGGCCTGCTGGTCCGGCCCTACGGGCTCTACGGCACCCCGGAGGTACGCCGGGTATGACACCGACCGCATCCCTGAACGATCGGACCGCCCGGTGAGGGGTCGGCCAGGTCTCTACACCTCGTACGAGGCAGAGGCGGCGCTGCTTCCCACGCGCACCAGGAAGGTGGCCCTGGGGCTGCTGATCCTGGTGTTGGTGCTGATGCCGTTCTCCCTGCCGGTCATCGACCAGATCCCCTTCGTCCGGTTCCTCGGCGACGCCCCCTGGCTGCGGGTTGTCAACCGTGCCCTCATCTTCTGCATCGCAGCCCTGGGCCTGAACCTCCTGGCCGGCCTGGCCGGGCAGGTATCGCTGGGCCATGCCTTCTTCATGGGGGTGGGCGCCTACACCGCTGTCCTGATGGGTGGAAACTCGACCGCCCACCTGTGGGGTTGGGGACTCCCCATGTGGTTGTGGTTGCCGGCCTCGGGGGTCGTGGCCGCCGCTGTGGGCGTAATGGTGGCCCCGGCTGCCGTAAGGGTCCGTGGCCTCTACCTGGCCATAACCACGGTCGGGTTGGTCTTCATAGGCCTCCACCTGTCGCGGGTGTTCGAGGAGATCGCGGGTCCGGGCGCACTTGGCCGCAAATGGCCGAAGCTGCAGCTCCGCTTCTGGAAGGAGGAGGAGCCGTTCCTGGACTTCTCGGACAACGGCCACTGGCTGTGGTTCGACGTGGGTCGGGTCCAGAAGACGTACTTCTTCCTGCTGGTCCTGCTGGTGTTGTTCGCACTGGCCGCGGCGAACCTGGCCCGGAGTCGCACCGGTCGCTCGTGGGCGGCGGTCCGGGATCGGGACGTGGCAGCCGAGATCATGGGCGTGGCCGAGTTCCGGGCCAAGACCACGGCGTTCGCCATCTCGTCGTTCTACGCTGGCGTGGCCGGGGCCCTGCTGGCCTCGATGGTCGGCCAGATGAACCCCGAGGCCTGGAACCTCCTCCTCTCGGTGGAGTTCGTCGCGATCCTCCTCATCGGAGGCATGGGTCGGGTATCGGGAGCCATCATGGGCACCTTCTTCGTGGTCCTCTCCCCACGGTTCGTGGAGCAGTTCATCGACTGGACGGCCGACCAGGCCGAGGGCGGCGGCCTGTTCAGTGGACTCTGGAACCTCATGATCAGTCTGGAGTCAGGCGACTTCGGCTTCATCTCGGTCAGCCAGCAGGCACTCGGCTTCCCGTTGCCGGCCAGCGCTCTCGATGAGATCATCTACGGCGCGCTGATAATCGTCTTCCTGCTGTTCGAGCCACTCGGCCTGTTCGGCATGTGGGTAAAGGTCCGCAATTACTGGAAGGGATGGCCGTTCAGCTACTGAGCCGCCGTTCCGCCACAACAGATCTCGGGACCATCGAGGGGCCCGGGTACCGACAACATGAGGGGAACCCCAACATGAAGCGATTGACCAAGGCGTTGGCACTGCTGCTGACGCTCACGATGGTCGCCGCAGCCTGTGGCAGCGACGACGACGGTGGCGGCGAGGCCGCCCCGGCCACAACGGCTGCTCCGGCGGCCACGGCTGCACCTGCGGCTGAGGCGTCGATCGAGTTTGACTACGGCGTGGATGAGGACACCATCAGGATCGGTGCGATTGCCGACCTGAGTGGCATCTTCTCTTCGCTGGTCACCCAGATCGTGGACGCCCAGACCGTCTACTGGGACATGGTGAACGCTGATGGCGGCATCGGCGGCAAGCAGGTCGAGTTCGTCGTGCTGGACAACGCGTACGACGTTCCGACGCACCTGGAGCGCTACGAGGCCATGCGTGACACCGGCGCCGATGGCGTCGTCATGCTCAGCCAGTCCACCGGTTCGCCGCACACAGCGGCGATCGCCGAGATGGCCATCGAGGACAACCTGGCGGTCATCCCGCTGTCCTGGTTCTCCGGCTGGTCGGACCCGGCGTTCGGCAAGAACATCTTCGAGTCGTACAGCAACTACTGCTACGAGTCGATGAACGGCGTCGACTACCTGAACCGCTACATGCAGGAGCAGGGCATCGCCAATCCGACACTGGCCATCGTGGGCTTCCCCGGTGAGTACGGCGGCGACGGTTCGGCCGGTGCACGCCTGGCTGCCGAGGCCCTCGGCATCGAGGTGGTCGCTGACCTGGGTGGCACTGTCATCCCGGGCGCCGACAACACCCCGGTGATCAGCCAGCTGGTGGCGGCCAACGCCGACATGGTGTGGACCACGCTCAGCTCCGGCACCCTCACGGAGGCCATGCTCGGCGCCAGTGCGCAGGGCTACGAGCCGATGTGGTCGGGCAACGTCCCGTCGTTCAGCTACCTGATGCTCGGTGGCGACCTCGGGCCGCTCCTGGACACCAACTACATCGCCAACACCTACATCGTGACGTGGAACACCCCGGGAGTCCCGGGCCTCGAGACGTTGAAGGCGGAGATGGCTGCTGCCATGCCCGACGCTGTGGTGTCGGACTCGTACATCATCGGCTGGACCGAGGCTCAGGCTTCCCACCAGGCACTTGAGCAGGCTGCGGCGAACGGCGACATGACCCGTGCGGGTGTTGTCCGTGCGTTCAACGAGATCACCGTCGACTACGACGGCCTCGCTCCCAGCCAGGCCTGGGGTGGTGGCGACGTGAACGACCTGATCGTCCGCGAGACCTACACCTATGACGTGGCGCTCTCCGAATACGACGCCGGGGCGACCCTGGCCGAGGGCGGTGGCACGGGAACGGTCCTCGTAGAGGGCCCGCGTGCCGCAGACATCACCAAGGCGCACAACTACACGACCGCCTGTGACCGGGCGGCTGCGGCGGCTGACGAGGCTGCTGAGGCGTCGATCGAGTTTGACTACGGCGTGGATGAGGACACCATCAGGATCGGTGCGATTGCCGACCTGAGTGGCATCTTCTCTTCGCTGGTCACCCAGATCGTGGACGCCCAGACCGTCTACTGGGACATGGTGAACGCTGATGGCGGCATCGGCGGCAAGCAGGTCGAGTTCGTCGTGCTGGACAACGCGTACGACGTTCCGACGCACCTGGAGCGCTACGAGGCCATGCGTGACACCGGCGCCGATGGCGTCGTCATGCTCAGCCAGTCCACCGGTTCGCCGCACACAGCGGCGATCGCCGAGATGGCCATCGAGGACAACCTGGCGGTCATCCCGCTGTCCTGGTTCTCCGGCTGGTCGGACCCGGCGTTCGGCAAGAACATCTTCGAGTCGTACAGCAACTACTGCTACGAGTCGATGAACGGCGTCGACTACCTGAACCGCTACATGCAGGAGCAGGGCATCGCCAATCCGACACTGGCCATCGTGGGCTTCCCCGGTGAGTACGGCGGCGACGGTTCGGCCGGTGCACGCCTGGCTGCCGAGGCCCTCGGCATCGAGGTGGTCGCTGACCTGGGTGGCACTGTCATCCCGGGCGCCGACAACACCCCGGTGATCAGCCAGCTGGTGGCGGCCAACGCCGACATGGTGTGGACCACGCTCAGCTCCGGCACCCTCACGGAGGCCATGCTCGGCGCCAGTGCGCAGGGCTACGAGCCGATGTGGTCGGGCAACGTCCCGTCGTTCAGCTACCTGATGCTCGGTGGCGACCTCGGGCCGCTCCTGGACACCAACTACATCGCCAACACCTACATCGTGACGTGGAACACCCCGGGAGTCCCGGGCCTCGAGACGTTGAAGGCGGAGATGGCTGCTGCCATGCCCGACGCTGTGGTGTCGGACTCGTACATCATCGGCTGGACCGAGGCTCAGGCTTCCCACCAGGCACTTGAGCAGGCTGCGGCGAACGGCGACATGACCCGTGCGGGTGTTGTCCGTGCGTTCAACGAGATCACCGTCGACTACGACGGCCTCGCTCCCAGCCAGGCCTGGGGTGGTGGCGACGTGAACGACCTGATCGTCCGCGAGACCTACACCTATGACGTGGTGCTCTCCGAATACGACGCCGGGGCGACCCTGGCCGAGGGCGGTGGCACGGGAACGGTCCTCGTAGAGGGCCCGCGTGCCGCAGACATCACCAAGGCGCACAACTTCACCGGCGCCTGCTACCAGGGTTGATCCTCCGGGAGACACCCTGACCTGAGAGCGAGACGAGGGGGCGGCCGGTAGGCCGGCCGCCCCACCGTCCCGCTCTACAACCAAGACACAGACCCCCACAAACGCGGAACCCATGCTCGAGATCGCCAACTTGGAAGTCGTCTACAACGAGGTCATCCTCGTGCTGCGCGGCCTCAGCATCGAGGTGCCCGACGGGCACATCGTGGCCCTGCTGGGCGCCAACGGAGCCGGCAAGACCACCACCACACGGGCCATCACGGGTCTACTGGACCCGCATGAGGGCAAGATCACCAAGGGCACCGTCACCTTCCAGGGCAGGCAGATCAACGGTGACGACCCGTCGGCGATCGTGCGGTCGGGCATCACCCAGGTGATGGAGGGTCGCCGGGTATTCGCCGAACTGACGGTGGACGAGAACCTGGTGACCGGCGGGATCACCAACAGGAATCGCAAGGCCCTGGCCACCGCCTACGACCGGGTGATGACGATGTTCCCGGTGCTGGCCGAGCGACGCAGCGCCACGGCCGGCTACCTGTCAGGTGGCGAGCAGCAGATGCTCGCCATAGGCAGGGCTCTGATGGCTGACCCGAAGCTGCTCATCCTGGACGAGCCGTCCCTCGGTCTGGCTCCCATGCTCGTGGCCCAGATCCGGGACACCATCGTGGCGATCAACCAGGCGGGCACGAGCGTCCTGCTCATCGAGCAGAACGCCAACATGGCCCTGTCGATCGCCAACTACGGCTACGTCATGGAGACCGGCAAGGTCGTCATGGACGGCGATGCCGACAAGCTCCTCAAGGACGAGGACATCCAGGAGTTCTACCTCGGCCTGCACGGCGACGAGGGCGAACGGAAGTCGTTCCGGGACGTGAAGCACTACAAGCGACGGAAGCGGTGGTTGTCATGAGTGGGCCACTCCTGGAAGTGGATGGCATCAGCCTGTCGTTCAAGGGCGTGAAGGCCATCACCGATGTGTCGTTCAAGGTCGGTGAGGGCGAGCTGTACGCCATCATCGGTCCCAACGGCGCGGGCAAGACCTCGATCTTCAACTCCATCAGCCAGGTGTACCGGCCCCAGGAGGGCGACATCAGGTGGAAGGGCGAGTCCATCATGGGCCAGCGCCCCGACCGAATCGCCGAGATCGGCATTGCCCGCACCTTTCAGAACATCGAGCTGTTCCCGCACATGACGGTGCTGGAGAACCTGCTGTTGGGCCGCCACATCCGCATGAAGACGTCCTGGCTGGCCGGTGCACTGTGGGTGGGACCGGCCAAACGGGAGGAGATGGCGAACCGTCGCGCCGTCGAGGACATCATCGACTTCCTCGAGATCGAGCGGTGGCGGAAGCACCCGGTGGCCCTGCTGCCGTACGGCTTCCAGAAGCGCGTCGAGCTGGGGCGGGCCCTGGCCATGGAACCCGAGCTGCTCCTGCTGGACGAGCCGGTGGCCGGCATGAACCTCGAGGAGACCGAGGACATGGCCCGGTTCATCCTGGACATCCGCCACGAACTGGGAATATCGATGCTCCTGGTGGAGCACGACATGGGCCTAGTCATGGACATCGCCGACCGGGTGCTGGTGCTGGACTTCGGCCAGAAGATCTCCGAGGGCGAACCGGCCGGGGTGCAGAGGGACCCCGCGGTGATCGCCGCCTACCTGGGCGACGAGGCCGGCCTGGCCGCTGCCGAGTCGTGACCGACGGACAGCGCCCCGATCTCTTCCTGGAGCAGGCCGCTGAGAGTGTCGCCGAGGCCTACGACGAGATCGACCTGGACCTGTTCCGGCTGTCCTTCGCCCTGACGCGGTCGGCCAACCGTTTCACCCGACACGTCGAGTCGACGGTGCACCGACCCCGGAACCTCACCACGGCTGGGTTCCGGATCCTGTTCACGGTCTGGGCCACGGGCCCTCTGGAGGCCCATCGGATCGCCGTGCTGGCCGGCCTGTCGAGGGCATCGGTATCCAGCGTCGTGAACACCCTGGAGAGGGGCGGTTACGTGGTGAGGTCCCGTGTACAGGACGATCGTCGCCTGGTAACGGTGTCGCTTACAGCCACCGGCGCGGAGCTGGTGAGGGATGCCTATGCGGCGCAGCACGAGGTGGAGCGCACCCTCTACGAAGACCTGACGGTAGATGAGCGAAGCGCGCTGGGTCGCTTCCTGGAATCCCTGCTGGACGTACCGCTGGACTGAATGCCCTGACGCCAACCGGTTCTGACCCCGGTGTCGGGTCAGAGGCGGGGACGCAGGCTGTCCGGGTCGTAGAACGGGCGGTACGAAGCGGTCGCCGGTATCCGCACGCCGTTCACGTCGACCTCGAAGGTGCCCTCGACCACCTGGGCCCTCGGCGTTCCGGGTTCACAGTCGACGTATGACATGCCGAGCGCCGCTCCGACGGTGTGGCCGTACATCCCGGACGTGATGCGACCAACCAGGTGGCCGTCCCGAAGCACCGGTTCGTCGTGGTAGAGCAGCGGTCCGGGGTCATCCAGGCGGAACTGCACCAGGCGTCGCGTCACGCCGACTTCACGTTGGTCAACCAGGGCGTCGTGGCCGATGAAGCCACCGGGCTTGTCGAATGACACGCCCCACGAGAGCCCCGCCTCCAGCGGGGTGTCCTCGTCGCCGATGTCGTCACCCCAGTGGCGGTAGGCCTTCTCCATCCGGAGGGAGTTCATGGCGTGGTAGCCGGCCGCCACGAGACCATTGGGGGCGCCCGACTCCCAGAGGGCATCGAACGCACCGAGCGCGAACTCCGTGGGAACGTAGAGTTCCCAGCCCAACTCGCCCATGTAGGTGCGGCGCACGGCGATGGCCCGTGCGTAGGCGAGGTCGATCTCCTGGAGGGTGCCGAACGGGAAGGCCTCGTTGGAGAGGTCGGCGTCGGTCAGCGGGGCCACTATGTCGCGTGCCCGGGGACCGAAGACTCCCAGGACCGCATAGCCGGACGTCACGTCGGTGACGGTCATGCGGGCGCCGTCCGGCGTGTGGCGGGCGATCCAGTCGGCGTCCTTGACCTGTGTGGAGAAGGCGGTCACCACCAGGAACCGCTCCTCGTCGAGGCGGTTCACGGTCAGGTCGGCCTCGATGCCACCGCGGTCGTTCAGCCAGGTGGTGTACACGGACGTTCCCGGCTCCACGTCGACGTCGGCCGACGAGATCCGGTTCAGCACAGCGCACGCATCCGGACCCTGGACCAGCAGCTTGGCCAGCGACGTCTGGTCGAAGTAGGCGGCGCCCTCCCGGCAGGCCCGGTGCTCGGCAGCCGAGTGCTCGAACCAGTTCTGACGACCGTAGGTGTACTCGTAGACCGGTTCGACGCCCTCCGGTGCGTACCAGTTGGGTCGTTCCCAGCCGCCACCCTCGCCGAGGCAGGCGCCCAGGGCCACCAGGCGGTCGTGGACCGGTGAGCGCCTCACGCCCCGGGCCGTCTCGACCTGGCGGAATGGCCAGTGCATGGCGTACAGGAGGCCGAGGGCCTCGATGGAGCGGTCGTGCAGGTAGCGGCGATTGGTCTGGAACGGCTGCATGCGGCGAACGTCCACGTCCCACAGGTCCATGGGAGGCCGGCCGTTCACCATCCACTCGGCCAGCACCTTGCCGGCACCGCCGGCCGACTGCATGCCGATGGAGTTGAAGCCGGTTGCCACCCAGTGGTTGCGGAGTTCGGGCGTCTCGCCCAGCAGGTAGCGGTCGTCGGGGGTGAACGACTCGGGGCCGTTGAAGAACAGGCGTATGCCGACGTCGGCCAGGATCGGGATGCGCTCGCAGGCCGCCTCGTAGATCGGGGCCAGGTGTTCCCAGTCCTCCTCCAACTGCAGGAACGGCTGGTCGGTGGGTAGCCCGCCCACGCCGTAGGGCTTGGCCACCGGCTCGAAGGCACCGACCATGAGGCGGCCAGCCTCGGTCTTGACGTAGATGCACCGGTCCTGGTCCCGGAGTACCGGGAGGCTGGCCGGCAGGCCCTCGATCGGCTCGGTCACCAGGTAGAAGTGCTCGCAGGCATGCAGGGGGATGTTCACGCCAACGTCGCGCCCCAGCTGGTGGGACCACATGCCGGCAGCGGTCACCACGTGTTCGGCATCCATCGGGCCCTGGTCGGTCTCCACCCCGATGGCCCGACCGCCTTCGGTGCGGATGCGTTCGACCGACACGCCCTCGAAGATCCGGGCGCCCCGTTCCTTGGCCACGGCGGCCAGGGCCATGGTGGTGTCCACGGGCGAGGCCTGGCCGTCTCCGGGGACCCAGGCGCCGCCGACGATGCCCTCCGGGTCCAGCAGCGGCCATCGGGAGGCCAGGTCCTCGGCCGTGATGATGTCGACCTCGACGTCGAAGGCGCTGGCCATGCCGGCGCCCCGAACCAGCTCCTCCATGCGCTCCGGGTTGGCAGCCACGCTGAGCGACCCGACCTTCTGGAATCCGGTGGCATGGCCCATGTCGCGTTCGAGCGATTCGTAGAGCTCGGCCGAGTAGGCGGCCAGGCGGGTCATGTTCTGGGTGGCCCTGAGGCACCCGACTAGGCCGGCGGCGTGCCAGGTGGTGCCGCTGGTCAACGTGTTGCGTTCCAGCAGGACGACGTCGGTCCAGCCCAGCTCGGTCAGGTGGTAGGCGATGCTGGCGCCGACGATGCCGCCACCGATTATGACGACCTGGGCGCTCTCGGGAATCTGCTTGGCCATGGAGGATGTTCCCCTGATCTGGACGGCAGAGGCGCCGACCGGTCCGCCGTGCGGGCCTTGTTGTTAGACGCCTTCGTGATTAGGTTACAGACTCTAACTCCCGTGACGCCGGTCACCCGGCGGTCGGTTCGCAGGAGTGTACGGCCCGGCACCTCGGGAGGACCCTTGAGCAACCACCCGGAGAAGACATGAGCACGTCCAGGGAACTGGCACAGAAGCACCTCGTTCCCCACTTCACGAAGAAGGGGGCCTGGCACACCGATGCCCTGCCGATCATCGTGCGCGGTGAGGGCTGCTACCTGTACGACAGCGACGGCAAGGAGTACCTGGATGGCCTGGCAGGCCTGTTCTGCGTGAACATCGGCCACGGTCGATCCGACCTGGCTGCCGTTGCTGCCAGCCAGATGGAGACGCTGGCCTTCGCCACCAACTGGGGCTTCGCCCACCCACCGGCCATCGAGGCCGCGGCCCTGATCGCCGGCTTCGCCCCCGGGGACCTGAGCGAGACGTTCTTCGTGAGCTCCGGCTCCGAAGCGGTCGAGTCGGCCATCAAGTTCGCCCGCAACTACCACGTGGCCCGCGGCGACGAGGGCCGGTACAAGGTCATCTCCCGCAACTGGTCCTACCACGGCACCACCCTGGGTGCGCTCTCCGTCACCGGCATCCCGAAGTTCCGGGCTCCCTACCTGCCGATGCTCTGGGACGGAACCCGTCACGTTCCCAACACCCGCCAGTGCACCTCACCGGCCGGCACCGCCGCCGCTGACCTGTCCTGCGTGCAGGCCATCGAGGAGATGATCCTGGCCGAGGGCCCCGAGACGGTCTCAATGGTCATCGCCGAGCCCGTCCAGAACGGTGGTGGCGCCCTCGTGCCACAGGACGGCTACTGGCAGGAGCTCCGCCGGATCTGCGACGAGCACGGCGTGCTGCTGGTGGCCGACGAGGTCATCTGCTCGTTCGGGCGTTTCGGCCACTGGTTCGCCAGCGAGCGCAACGGCGTCGTGCCGGACATGATCACCTTCGCCAAGGGGGTGACATCGGCGTACCAGCCCCTCGGCGGCGTGGTCATCCGCGGCCAACTGGTGACCGAGCTGTTCGACTCCCCGATGGGCTCATACGTGCACGGCTCGACGTTCGGCGGCCACCCGGTGGCCACAGCGGTGGCCGTGGCCAACATGACCGCCATGCGTGACGAGGGCCTCATGGGGCACGTGCTGGACAACGAGGCCTACTTCGCCGAGCAGCTCCGGGCCATGGGCGACGCCCACCCGTGCATCCGGGAGGTCCGGGGGACCGGCTACTTCTACGCCGTGGACCTGTGCGCTGACTCGGCGGTCGACCGCGACCTGAGCGCCACCCAGGAGGCGGCCCTGCAGGGTGGCGTGCTGGGCGGGTTCGTGCGCGAGGAGCGGATCACCATCCGTCCGGACGACCGCGGCTACACCGGGCTGACCATCTCGCCGCCGCTGATCGCCGACCGGATGGTCATCGACGACCTGGTCGGCAGGGTGGACCGCATTGCAGATCGGGTTGACGGTTGGCTGGCCGCGAACGGGTGAAATACGGGCGCCCACCGGCCACCGTTCTACGATCTGCGAGGCTGCGCCCGGTGAACGGCGTGGTAGGGGGAGCAAACAGGTGAAGGATCTGTCGGTAGACGGGCTGGGCATGGTCTATGAGCTTCCGAAGGGCGGCTCGGTCCAGGCCCTGCACGACGTCTCCTTCGACCTCGAGGCCGGTCGCCTGCTGACGTTGCTCGGGCCCTC
>Ga0315334_10002419_pt1 | contig 11675 bp, 10 predicted proteins | sample M150034915metaG_FD_205555 | JGI IMG/M metagenome (GOLD analysis project Ga0315334, IMG submission 205555) | Ammonia-oxidizing marine archaeal communities from Monterey Bay, California, United States - M1 500m 34915 | ecosystem: Environmental > Aquatic > Marine > Intertidal zone | place: USA... | reverse complement strand
CCTGCTGCTACTCCGCGCCCTTGGTTCGGTCCTAACTCAGCGGCGTAATTGGGATGTTCCTTTATCGCTTCAAGGGTTTCAACGAACCCGATACGGGGGAACTTCGGTCCATACGACGCCTGGGTGCCCTCAACCGCGGCATTCGCTAGGCGCAAATCGATCGGATCCATGTCGATGCTGCGAGCTAGTTCGTCAAGGACTGATTCCACTGCAAAAGCTGCCATAGGTGCCCCTGGGGCCCTGTAGGCAGCGACTCGCGGTTTGTTGCACACCACGTCATAACCCTCGACGAGGAAGTGGGGTATGTCGTAGGCGGCGATAACTGTCATGCCCGCCGCTCCGACCGGAGAACCGGCGTACGCACCTGCCTCGAATGCCATCCAAATTTCGGCAGCTGTCAATTTTCCGTCGTTGGAAACACCCATCTTCACTTTGATCCGAGTGCCAGACGTCGGGCCTGTGGCACGAAACACTTCGTCTCGATCCATGACCAATTTGACGGGCCGCCCTGCGCGCTGCGACAAGCGGACCGCTATCGGTTCAAGATAAATGACTGTTTTCCCGCCGAAACCACCGCCGATTTCCGCTGCAGTGACTTTTAGAGTCCCTTGTGACACCCCTAAGACACTTGCCGTGTCGGCTCTCATTTGGAAGTGACCTTGGGACGAACACCAAATGTTGGCTCGACCGTCGCTATTCGCGTCAGCTACCGCGGCATGCGGTTCGATATAACCTTGGTGGACGGGTTTTGTCGTGAACTCTCGCTCTACAACAACCTCAGCCTCACCAAAACCCTGTTCTAAATCACCACGTTCGTGGACTATACGGCTCGCAATATTGGAGGGCTGGTCCGGGGCGGGGTCCACGCCCTTCGTAATCATGCCTTCATGCAACAGTGGGGCGTTGTCTGCCATGGCCTCATCGACTGTCAACGCGTGCGGTAAAACCTCGTAGTTCACTTCAACTGCTTTGGCGGCCGCTTCTGCTAGTTCACGTGTAGTAGCAGCGACTGCGGCAACAACATGGCCTTCGTAGAGAACTTTGTCTCGAGCGATCGCGTTATGAGAGACATCAATAGCCATTGGATGCGCGCCGTTAGCCACTAAGTCCGGAAAATCACTACCAGTGATCACCGCCTTGACTCCCAGCATTGACTCCGCGGCACTTGTGTCAATAGACAAAATCCGCGCATGGGCATGCGGTGAACGAACGACTTTGCCAAAGAGCATCCCAGGCAACGTGAGGTCGGCCCCAAATTGGGCTTTCCCTGTAACTTTGTCTAAACCATCGGGACGGATCGGTCGCGTCCCAACCCATTTGTATCCAGGGTTTTCCTCAGTAATAGCCATTACTGCTCCCTCATTTGCATTGCGGCTTCTTGTACCGCTCGAACAATCTTGTCGTAGCCGGTGCACCGACAAAGGTTCCCGGCCAGTGCGTAGCGAATTTCGGTTTCCGTTGGATCCGGGTTCTTGTCAAGCAACGCTTTCGCCGCGATGAGAAACCCCGGGGTACAAATACCACACTGCAGCGCTGCGCCCTCTAGGAAACATTGCTGCAAAGGATGTAGTTCGCCCGCGTCTGCCAGTCCTTCAACGGTCAGGATGTTCGCGCCGTTGGCTTCGGGGGCGAACACTAGGCAAGAGCACGTGACTCTTTCATCGAGCAGAATCGAGCAAGATCCGCAGTCTCCCGTGCCGCAACCTTCTTTCACGCCGGTAAGACCCACTTCGTCGCGCAGCGCGTTAAGCAAAGATGTGCTGTCCTCGGCTAGAAAGTCAACTTCGTCACCGTTGATGACCGTTGTGATGTGAGTTCGTGCCATCAGACGTTTCCGTTCCTTTGTTGTGCTCTTTCCATAGCTATTAACACAGCCCGTTTTGCCAGTACTCCTGCGACCTGTTCCCGGTAGGCGATTGTGCCGCGTTTGTCATCAATGGGATTGCACACTTCGCTGGCAGCCGCAGCAACCAACGCGAGTGTGTCTTCGTCGGCCGTTGTGCCTATGAGCGCTTCTTCGGCGGCGGTAACTCGGACCACGGTCGGAGCGACAGCTCCTAGTGCTAACGCCGCGGCGGTAATCGTGCCGTCTTCCCCAAGAGTCACTCGTGCTCCGGCTCCCACAACCGCTATGTCCATTTCTGTGCGAGGGATCATTCGAAGGTACGCGTCCCCGGTGAGAGGAGGCGCCCGATCAATCTCAAACTCAACAATGAACTCGTCACTGTCAAGGCAAGTTTGGCCAGGCCCGGTGACCACCTCAGATACATCCACAAGGCGATTGCCTTTAGGGCCAGCAATCAGTGCACGCGTTCCATTGACCATCATCGCGGGAACTGAGTCCGCGGCAGGCGAACCGTTGCACAGATTCCCACCGAGACTCGATCTACTTTGGATTTGATCTGACCCGATCAAACCCGCTGCTTCAGAAATCCCAGGGAACTCTTCGCTAAATCCTTGGCTTTCAGTGAGATCCACAGTCGGAGTCGCTGCCCCTACAGTCCATTTTTTATCGTCGCTGGTCAACGAAACTAACTCGTCGATTTTTTTGAGGTCGACGAGGACTTCGGGGGCTTGACGCCCTGCGCGGATCTGCGGGACGACGTCCGTCGCACCCGCGAACACCTGAGCCGACGGTGAGGACGAAAGCAACGATGTCGCTTCCGCTACCGAAGATGGTGCTGCGTATTTCACTCGTTCCCCCTATGTGGACCGGTTTCAAAGCCCTGTGGTCGTGCTGTGTATGTGAAGGTAGTCGCTGCTCGCTTAGCTGTCTTCTCCAAGCCAGCTTTAGCTAGTTTATGAGCATGAGCTCATCTGATAATCAGCCTGGCCCTGTGGATTCTTACAACCTATTCACAACAGATCCAGTTCTGCCAGCCGCAGTGCGTCGGGAGGGGGGCAATACTGACCTACTCACAGCCTTCGGGGCGCAGGTAGGAAGCGACGAAATAAGAGAATGGGGTCGTTTAGCAAATCGCAACGTACCGATTCTCCATACCCATGATCGCTTTGGTGACCGAATCGACGAAGTTGAATACCATCCTGCGTATCACTCGATGTTGAATTTGGCTATCGAGGCGGGCATTCACTGCATGCGATATGAACAGCCTGCCGGTGATGGCGGGTATGTAACCCGTAACGCCTTGATGGGGCTAATCACACAGATCGAAATGGGGCACGGTTGTCCTACTTCGATGACGTCCGCGGCTTTGACAACTCTGCGGTTTCAGCCCGAACTAGCTGAAATCTGGGAGCCTCTCATTCTAAGTAGAAACTACGACCATCAGCTTCGCTCACCTCAGCACAAGTCCGGAGTTCTCATTGGTATGGGAATGACCGAAAAACAGGGTGGGTCTGATGTGAGGGCGAACACCAGCACTGCTGTCGCGGTCAACAGTGGAGGACCTGGAGGTGAATACCGCTTAGAAGGGCATAAGTGGTTTACGTCTGCTCCGATGTGCGACGCTTTCCTCGTTTTGGCGTATGCCCCCAAGGGAATGTCATGTTTTCTTGTGCCTCGGGTTCTTCCTGATGGGATCCGTAACTCCCTGAGATTTATGCGACTTAAGGACAAACTCGGGAATCGATCGAATGCATCGGCCGAATTGGAGTTTGACGACACTGCCGCTTGGATGGTGGGTGAGGAAGGGCGCGGGATTCCAACGATTATTGAAATGGTGCATTCAACGCGGCTAGACGTTGCAAATTGGGGTGTTTCCCTGATGCGGCAGGCTGTTGCTCAAGCAGCGTGGCACGTGGCTCATAGGGACGCGTTCGGTGCCACCTTGATTGATAAACCGTTGATGCAAAACGTTTTGGCTGATCTAGAAGTCGAAGTTGAGGCTGCAACGTTGATGATTACTCGTCTTTCAGGCGCTCATGAGCGAATGGGAATTGATGAGCGTGAGCGGACGTTTGCGCGGTTGGCGACACCTGTGGCGAAGTATTGGCTGACGAAACAATCAACCCCTGTCGTTCGCGAAGCCCTGGAATGCGTTGGAGGTAATGGTTATGTCGAAGATTCAATTATGCCTCGTCTGTATCGCGAGGCGCCCTTAAACGCGATTTGGGAAGGAGCGGGCAACGTAATCGCTTTAGATATCGGTAGAGCGGCATCACGAAACCCTGAGAGCGTTGACGTTTTCTTAGCGGAACTAGAGCAATCACGAGGCAAAGACGCGGCGCTTGACGAACGGCTGGACATCCTTCGGCGCGACTTTTCGCAACCCATCGCTGAAGGAGATGCACGCCGACTTGTTGAGAAGATGGCAATTGCGTGGGCGGCGACGCTGATGGTTGAGCACGGCGACCCCGTTGTTAGTGACGCATATCTCATGTCGAGAGTGGCTGGAGATCATGGGTCGCTATTTGGCACTCTCCCCAACTCGTGCGAACTTGGGGTTATTTCTCGGCGCGCAGTTCCGGTCTAGCGTTTAGAAACAAGCCTTTAACCAGTGAACGCAGGGCCGTCCGCTCGGTCGATAGTCGTGAAATCTTCAACTTTTTTTCTGGTGAGTTTCGTCAATTGTTTTTTTGGTTTACCGATAGTGAGTAACGCGGCGACTGCGACATTTGGTTCAAGTCCAAGAAGTTCTTGGGCTTTAGCTTCGTTGGCGGCGAGAAGGGTTGTGAGTGTGCCACCGAAGCCTTCGTTTCGAGCTCCGAGCAGGATGTTCCAAGCCATGGGGTAAATGGAACCACCACTGATGATTCCGACTCGGTCGAGGTTCTTGTCCATTGAAGCGATCACCTCAAGGTCAACGGCAATTACCAGTACCGTCGGTATCTGCGATAGATCTTCAAACATGGGGATGACGGCGCGAATCGACTCGTCATTCCAGACTGTTTCCACGTCGATATTTGTTGGGTGGACGCTTTGCCAGGGGCTTTCGCCGCTGCTGCGTTGAACGCCGTACACCCGAAGTGCGGGTAGGCAAAGGTGGCCGAGTGCTTGTTTGGTTTCGGGGTTCTTCACGACGATGACCCGTCCGCCCTGACGATTTCCGCCGCTTGGAGCGAAGCGTGCATTGTCGAGAATTCGATACAAAGTGTCGTCTGGAAGCTCGTCATCGGTGAAGTCGCGAGCAGCGAAAGTGGTACGCATAACGTCATACAGTTCCATCTGTTCATCCTCCCACGGGTGGCCAGATCAATGCTGGAAGATTACGGCAGCTGACTTTTCAGTTAGCTCCATCAAGAAGTTCTTTAAATCCGTACCTGGGGTAGGGGCCAACAACCAGTTGTTCCAAAACGCCAACACCTACAGAGTCACCGCGTCTTACTCTGATTACCTCTTGTATGTGAACGTTTTCGGGTCTCAAAGGTTCGATATCAGCCAAATTCCAGGACTCACCAGCTATTGCTAGTTCTCCTTTCCAGAACCCATGACCCCATTCCGGGTGCCCGTAACCCATTCCTTTCATACGGGCCGACAGTATTGGCTCAAGTTCCACGACGATGGGGTCACCTTCATGTTGTTCCATGGTCAAAGTTCCACCGGAGACGTTACGAGTCCCCGATTTCCAGGCGAAGTCGTGTGCAACTGATTTGAACCGCCTGATGTCCGGGTCTTCTATGCCGGGTATCAGCGTTGCGTCGGTATACGCGGGCAATTGGAAACCATCCCAGTGCCAAACTTCTCCGTGGTCACCTTCGAAAATTCCGATGTGGGTGACGTGGTCTGACCAGTGAAGGGGTGCCCAAAAGAATTTAAAGCCCTTCCGTTGTTGAGGTGCTCCTACTGGGGCCGGGTCGCCCACTGGGCGAACCCCCCACGAACGGTCTTTTGTTCCGTATGTTCGTTCAGGATTAACGGCGATTGTTTCACCGGGAAGGCTAATTTCACCGCTCCAAAATCCGAACTGATTCATGCGGGTGGCGATCATCCACCGCCCAATTTGTTGCGGTGTGAGCGACTGGTGGTCTTCTGGGAAATGTGCTGTGCGGGGAATCCAACGAAGGTCTGCTCCAATTCCAGTTTCGTTGTCTTCAACAACTACACGAAGAGTCATCATTGGTTCGAGAATTTCAATGTGGAAAGGCCCTGTGCTCATATCTCGCGGGTCTGTCGGAGCGCGACGCGAGGCGTGGAAAGCATGCTGTTTTCCCTCGTGAACGACGGTGAGTGCGCAGTCTTGAATTTCGAGATTCGGATAGCGAGCAGAGCTGATACCGAAGTACAAATCGCCTGCGTCTGTATACCCGTTGAAAAATGACCGGTCATACGCATTGCGGTCACTCGTCGCCGGTGTGGCTATTGGCCGCGAGGTCTGATGTATGTAGAAATCATCAAATGAACTGAGCAAAGTTGCTCCAATCGCAGTATTCGCCAACTCAGACGTCAATCACCTCCAACATACGGCCACTTGACTAGCCATTGCATTTAGAGGCGCATGCCTCCAAGGTTCAGTATTTGGAGAATTGATTGTTTTCGGCCCGGAGATAGTGACTGTTGTTTGGACATCAGACGCGCTGAAAGGTTTCCAGAGGCAAGAATGGAGAGTGTTCTGTGGGGGAGGTTCCAATGAGTGCAGTTCTTGATGGTGTACGTGTTCTGGATTTTGGGCGCTTTATTGCCGGGCCGTTCGCGGCGACGGTCTTGGCGGATCTCGGTGCTGATGTCATCCGAGTCGAAAGAGTCGATGGCGGCGAGGACCGTTGGACGACACCAGTGACGTCGGATGGGCAGGGAGCACTTTTTCTTCAAGTTGGGCGAAATAAGCGAAGCGTGACGCTGAATCCTATGAAGCCTGAAGGGCGCGAGATCATGAACGCGTTGATCAAAACGGCGGACGTAGTGGTCGCGAATCTGCCGCCGGAGACAAGGAAACAAATGGGTCTCGATTATGAGACGCTTCGGTCAATCAAGGAAGACATCATTGTTTCAACAGTGACTTGTTTCGGGTCCGGTGGCCCATTCAGCGACAGGGTGGGGTTTGATGGTTTAGCTCAGGCCATGTCAGGGGCGATGCATATGACCGGACCTGAAGGACTCCCGACTCGTAACGCCACCCCTTATGTTGATTTTTGTACAGGGTCCTTACTTGGGATGGCCACTCTTGCGGCGTTGCGACATCGTGATCTCACTGGCGATGGTCAAGAACTTGAAGGAGCGCTGCTAAAAACAGCAATGACTATTGCCAACGCAACTCTCATCGAACAGGACCAGTTGCAACTGCACAGAGAAGCGTCACATAATCAGGGACAGACTGCTGCTCCTTCAGACACCTTTGAGACTTCCGACGGGTTGATACTCGTTTCAGTTATCGGTAATTATCAGTTTGCCCGTTGGGCAAAGCTGGTGGGCCGTCCAGAACTGGCAGACGACCCTCGGTTTCATAATGATGAGGGGCGAGGAAACCACCGACACGAGATTTGTGGTGTGATGTCGGACTGGTGCGCGAACAAAACCACTGAAGATGTTCTTCTGGCGCTCGTGGAACTAAAAATTCCTGGGGCACCAGTGCTCACTCCACAACAAACTCTTGATCACCCTCACGTGGAAGCTCTGGGATTCTTAGAACGAGTTGATTACCCAACTGCGAGTAAGGGAATCCCTATTAGTCAGTTCCCGGTGACAATGACTGAAAGCCCAGGTGTTATTCGCCGACGAGCACCTGAGCTAGGAGAACACACCGACGAAGTGTTGTTGGAATTGGGGTATAGCTCTTCAACAATCGCAGAGTTGCGATCTGATCGAATCATTTAGGGGGAATACATGGATTTTTCGGAAGTCGCCCGGACCACTTTCGCGGCACGCGAGTTCACTGATGACCCGGTTTCAGATGACGTGCTGTATCGGATTTTTGACTCAGCACGATTCGCTCCAAGTGGTGGAAATCGGCAAGGCTGGAAAGTCATAGCAGTACGAGATCCTCAAGTTAAACAACACCTCGGTGAATTGTGTTGGCCCGCGATGCGAGTGGCAGCAGCTCAGATGCGAGCCGGAGAGGTGTACTGGCAATCGGTTACCCCCACCTCAGTTGACATAGCTGAAGCCGCCGCTGATGAATCGCTACCGATCGCGATCCCGATGTTTGAACACTTGGAAGAAGTCCCCGTGGTTTGCGTGATCGCGGTCGACCTCAAGGTTGTTGCGTCGATGGACCAACATTTGGAACGAGTGGGTGTAGTAAGCGGCGCCTCTATTTACCCTATGGCTTGGAGCGCGTTAATGGCTGCACGTAATGAGGGTTTGGGTGGGGCTTTGACCACCCTTGTGGCATCGCAGGAACCGGCGGTGCAACAGCTACTGGGACTGGAGTCACACGAAGCTGTCGCTGCAATGTTGACCATTGGGAAACCACCGAAGCAGTTATCGAAGCTATCTCGCAAACCAGTGGAAGAGTTCGTATTTCTTAATCACGCAAACGGTGAGCCACTGACCGCCTAAGGGTGCAGCTGGTTGCAGTGCTTCTAGCGGTTAAATGGTCGAGTCCGTAAACCATCGAGGTCATCAGTTTAGTTCGGCACCATTAGATGTTTCGATCAACCGAGAGTCGACGATGGACGCGTTCCGTTTCGGGAGGTGGTTCACCCGGTAATCATCTGCGTCGGTGAACATGGAAAGCATTTTGGAGCGGGACGAGTAGTGATATATCAGCACCTCGTCCCATAGCTCGGAGGAGGGGCCGATCAGGGTAGCGACCGGGAAGGCCTGCCAGGTGATTTCCACCCCAGCGCGCTCGGCATAGGACGAAGCAACTCCATTCTTGTAAGACTCGTAACCTTCTACCCCGGTCATGTCATCGACTCCGTGACCTGCGACTGTTTTCGCCGCCATTCGGACAAGGTTCAGCATGTCTGTTGGCTGTTCGGGGTCGCGATTGTTGACCTCGTTGACTCGTTGGTCACGAAACAAACCTGGACGTTCAATAACAGGGTCAAAGGGAAGTGGTGCGTTCAGATTCAATGGGTAACCCGATGGAGTACCGCTGACGCATTCGATGAGACGGCTATTTGCTAGTGCACCTGTGCGATATTTCAACAACTCTTGGTATTCCGGATCAGTGATCATTTCAATAAAAGCGCGCCGGGAGGGGTACTGAGGAATCAGCAGGCAGTCCCAGTCTTCGCCCACCGTCGCGAAAAAACATGAGTCGACGTCGTTTAGATAAAGCGGTGAGTGGCCTGTACCCAAGCGATTTGCGATAGGAGACACCCCCGCTATGTAATGCCTGAAATAACAGTCGCGGCCGCTAATTGTTCCGAGCCCCAAGGCCGGATCCGCCAAGTCACAAAACTTGAGCAGGTTAACCATTGCTATTGGTTCGTCAAGATCGCGACCACGTATTGACTCCATCGCTTCCTCGGTCAGATCGACATAATCCATATTTCACTTCCCTAGGGTGAGACACCTAAACCAAAGCGTGTCACGCCAGGTCGATCAATGCCTTTGGGATCGTAGATGCTTATTTGTGAAGGATTTTTCGGATGCCGCCGTTTCTGGGGTTGACAATACGGCGGCTAAATCGGATCAAAGACCCAATTGGAACTGCAGGGTCGTACCGAACCGGGATTTGCGGGCTCCCCATGCCACTGCATTAACTTTTCCTGAGAATCGCGAAGGAGAACTGCAATTTTAGTTTTGGGCAGCGATAGTGGACCCATGTCCCCTCTCAGGGCACGCAAGTTATGTGCCACATTGGCCATCGCAACCGGGTTGAGCGTGTCAATAGCCGCTTGTTCAGATGGCTGGAACTCATCTCAGGGAACAACCCAAACAGCTACGGACGATCACTCCCACGATCACTCCGACGATCACTCCCACGATCACTCCGAAGAAGCAACCCCGACTCAGCCCACAACCCAAACAGCTACAGCCGATCACTCCGAAGAAGCAACCCCGACTCAGCCCACAACCCAAACAGCTACAGCCGATCACTCCCACGACCATCCAGAAGAGTCGTCTGCAACTTATCTGAGTGACTATGAGATATCCGATCCCGTATTCGGGACAGAAACAATGGTGACGGTGTCGAACCATGTGCGAACCATCACCACAAACGCACTACCAAATCACGAAACAGGAGTGTTCCCTAACTCGGGCAACCCGAATACCATCTCCCCACAATCTGCAACATACGAGTACACAACTGACCCTGTTTACACAGGCATCGCGCAAGAGGTACACGTTCCCGGTGTCGCAGTAAACGGCGTCAAGTTTGAACCAGGAACCGCTGAATCAGTAAGTTGCGCGACCGGTGAAACTCTTAGGGTTGAGGGCCTCCAAAACACGTTCAACCTCGGAATGGATTTCAACAACGCCCACGTACAACCCACCGGTGCCTATCACTACCACGGGTTGTCCGACTTGCTTGCCGATACACATAACGATGCAAAAAGTGAACTCGTCCACGTCGGATTCGCGGCAGATGGACACCTCATCTACATATCGACAACAGATGACTACACCTCCAGCTATCGGCTTTCAAAAACTCTTAGAACTGGCAGCAATTGCCAGGTAAGCCTCGGGCCAGGTCAAGGCCCAGATGTAACAGTCGGCGGGACAATCCCCGATGGGACCTATACATCTGATTGGGAATACGTCGAGGGGTACGCAGACCTTGATGAATGCAATGGAACATCAATTAACGGTCAGTACGCGTACGTCATCACCGATGAGTTCCCATATGTCAGTAGGTGTCTCAAAGGTGAATTCACAGAGATCATGGAACGCGACCGGAATGGCCTAAGAGATAGCCAACCAGCCCAGTCGCCAGGACAACCGAACTTGGCTGTCGCGGCAGCACGCCTAGGGGTAACCGAAGGAAACCTCCGTGCAGCATTGGGGCCACCTCCTCCTGACCATGGCGCGGCCGCGGTACAACTCGGCGTGAGTGTCGAAGATCTTCTGTCCGCTCTCGACGCCAGCCGTTAAATAATTGACATTCGACATGCGTGGATGCGCGCTCGAACCACTTATTACCAATTAAGAATCTCGTTTGTTTGGTCTTTGAGAACCTGAGCTATTGAAGTGCCATCAACATTGTGACGGTTATCGCAATACTCATAACCGCGCCAATAACCCGGAAAGCTCCCAAGGGCTGCTTGACCCATTCCCGTCCAACCGCGGAACTCGCCATCTCCTCCGGCATGTCTTTGCGCAACGCCTGAAACTGTGCCATTTGCCCATCGGAACTCAGGATGGCGAGCAGATGCACTCCGATGATGGCCAAAACCATCATCGGGCGTTTGCCGTCCAAATGTTCGCCACCAAAGACAATGACGGCGACCAGAGCGCTAGAACTTAAGGAATAGTTGCGCCACGTTGACCTCAAATTGGCTGCATTGCTTTCGAGCATTGCGTTGAAATTAGAAAGATCCACAAAGTCTCCTTGGATGTTCGACAGTTCGACGCTAGACCACCTTTGGCTGAGCCCAGACCCAATTCGGTGACAACGGATCTGAACCGATGTAAACGGGGAGGGTTGACCTCTGACCTGTTCTAGGCTCGCCGAACAATCATTCCCGTGATTTCTCAGGTAGGCCAATGACAACTATCTATCGGACAATCCCGGTGACACCCCACAGTGGAGAGGTTGGGACATGACAGTTCGTATCGAGAAGTCAGGCCCGGTTTGGACTGTGATTCATTCCCGCGCTGAGACACGTAATGCAATGGACCCTGTTAGCGCCGAAGCGCTTTATGAGGCTTTTCTTGAGTTTGAGAG
>Ga0315334_10002418_pt1 | contig 11676 bp, 9 predicted proteins | sample M150034915metaG_FD_205555 | JGI IMG/M metagenome (GOLD analysis project Ga0315334, IMG submission 205555) | Ammonia-oxidizing marine archaeal communities from Monterey Bay, California, United States - M1 500m 34915 | ecosystem: Environmental > Aquatic > Marine > Intertidal zone | place: USA... | reverse complement strand
ATTTTGACTCATGTTTCCACGGAAAATCCTGACCGCACCAATCTTTGGTGGACGATTCATGCGCACCCCCGCACAACGTGCTCAGCAGCCGCTCAATGAGTTCATCACCAGTATGATGTAGGACAACGGCGAAGGCATTCCACAGGATCACGCCGAATCCACAACATTGTTTCGCAGGCCACCTGACAAAGAAGTCTTTGATAGGCAGTTTAGACTTGGCAAGGCCTATGCTAACGAAGTGAGTTTCACCCGAGACTACACCAAAGCTATCCGTTGGTCTCACTTGGGAGCAGAAAGCCGCCCCCCCCTTGCTCAGCTTGACTTGGCCTTTCGCACTTGTATGGCAGCGAATCGTGTTCTATCCGAACCCAACAACGTTAGAATGAATCTGACAGGATGTTCGTACGCTACGAGCTTTCTTGTCACAACAAACAACCACACCGCTCAGCAATCAAACAGCAAAGCATCATGCGTCTAATTTTTTACATTGCGCTAACTATTGCGCTCCCAACCATCACGTCATACGCGGCCGATTTTGCTGTGGCAGATAAGGCAGAAACCTTGGCGGCCCCTAAGGGCGGATCAGGATTTACGCTGGTCGCTAAGGGAAACATGAAAGGACAGACGTTTAACCTTGCGGAACGCGTTGAGCTCGAGGGACTGATTCTGAGAGCAAAAGAAGTGACATCGGTTGCTGACCTGACCGTTCAAATCTTCAGGTTTGCAAGAGGAATGCCGAAGGGCGAAGCATTGTATTCGCACACGGGGCCTCTTCCTGCAACACTACGTTCTGGCGACACTGTCAAGTTGACCTTTGATCGGCGCATCACGATTCCAGCCGGAAGTTATGCGTTCACTCTGAGCACCGACAACTCCAAACTCAAATTCAATTTGGGCAACGTCTACGACGATGGGCGTCTGATTCGCAGCAACGCTACCACCCGCGGAAAGTGGGCTCCTGGGGGATCCGGTGAAAGCACGGATCTGATTTTCCGATTGGTCGGTTTACCAATGCCAGCGGCAACAACACAAGACGCAACTACGGCGACCCCATCAGGAGAACAACAACAGTGGGACCTTATCCGGCACAAGAACCCTGTTTTCAAACCGGCAGACCTAAATCGCCTGAATCGCCAACCCAACATCATCACGGTGATGATCGATGACCTGGGTTGGAACCAGATTGGCGTCGGTCGGGCCACATTTGGCACGCACGCCGAGGTGTATAACACCCCGAACCTTGCGCGTCTGGCGAACGAGGGACTTTGCTTCACCAATGCCTATGCTCAACCGAATTGCGCACCAACCCGAGCCGCCATGCTATCGGGCCAGTATCCGGCACGGATCCACAACGATGTGTATGTTGTAGGCAGTCTGAATCGGCATGGAAAAGGCGGCGTTTCTAAACAAAACGCGCAATTCATTGGTCCAGCACAGTCGGAGGATGTGGCCACCGAGGCAGTCACGGTCGCCGCCGCTCTGCAGGAAAACGGCTATCAAACTGCACACATAGGCAAGTATCACGTGGGTGGTCACGACGGGCCAGAAACATTGCCCGAGAACGTCGGTTTCAACATTAACATCGGTGGTTACTCACAAGGCCATCAACCCGTTTGTTTTGCCCATCAACTTAAAACCGGCGGTTGGGAATTCCGGGACCTCGGCCGTGGAGACTTTGATCGGTTTGCCAAGCCGTACTCCGCTGCATACCTCAGTCGCCACCAGTTCCCTGCATCTCTGGCGGGCACACCCAAGCACATCAGCGACGCGGTGGCTGACGCGATGGAAGAGACCCTGGCCTCGTTTTCCGCTGACGACAAACCATTTTACCTGCAGGTTCATCCCTACGCCGTCCATGGTCCCGTGCAATCGCGCCCCGACCTGAAAGACTCATCAGACGGCGACGCCTTTGTGGGCTTTGTGAAAAGCGTCGACCTGATCATCGGACGCCTGCTTAAGGCGGTCGAAGACCCCAATGGTGACGGAGATACACGAGACAGTATCGCGGAACATACACTCGTCCTATTCACATCGGACAACGGAGGGACTCACAAAACAAACCTTCCGCTTAAGGGAACCAAGGGAATGTTCACTGAAGGTGGGATTCGCGTTCCTCTGATCGCGTGGTGGCCCGGACAAATACCTGCAAAAACCGCAACGAATCGTTTGGTACACACAGTCGATTATTACCCCACCTATCTTGATCTGGCAGGGCGAAAGTGGACGCCTTCTGCTGACACGCACCCCTTGGATGGATCCTCATTTGCCGATTTCCTCGTCAATCCAAATCTTACGCAAAATCGCGGACCCATCTTCTACCTGTTCCCCGGGTATCTGGACCGTCGTGCACAACCATGCCTGACTGCGATCGAACAAATCAACAATACGCAATACAAGCTGATCTACTTCTATGAATCGGGTAGCTGGGAACTTTACAACATCACGGAGGATATCAGTGAAATAGAAAACATTGTCACCAAACGTCCGGAGATCGTATCACACTTGGCAGACAGCCTTCGCAGCTGGCTGACACAAGATCACCCGACATGGAAACCCAAATACCCGATTGTGAAAACAACTGGCAAACCGGCGGGTCCTCCCAGTCAATAGCGTCGGCGTTCACACACCGAAAAGGAGAGTATTGAATGACGAAGCCCGTTCCCATTACGCATCATTTTCTCACCTTTGTCCTACAACGTTGATCTGTTCGCCCCTGCATGACCAAGTAGCAGTAACGGAAACATGACAACCTGACGCCAGCTCACTGGCAAAGCTCAACACAAAGATTTTTCCCCGCGAGCATGACACTTTCAACTCACGTATTTCCCCTCTGCGAATCCAACGAATTTGCGGATGCATTACCACAATGCAAAGGATCGGCCGCGTTCTCAGCGGCCGCGAAAACGTTTGAGCGTCAACAGTGAATCATACCAATGATCCGGCATAACGATGTTCTTTGCATTTTCATCGTAGCCGCCATATTTCCCGTCAATCTTCAACACCAATTTGGTGCCGCGATCGATCGCCACCATGCAATAGGTAAATACTACGCCTCGATAGGTTTCCTTCTCATAAAAACGGAAACAGGCTGCCGGCATACCGTCCGCTATCACTCGTTCCGCCTGTATTTCGTCTTCAATCGCTTCGCTTAGCTCAGGCACGCTTTTCACCAGTGCTTCCGAGTAAACCTGGGGCGGACTCGAAAACCGCGCCACTGACTCATCAAAGATAATCGCAACGGTCATGCGATAGCCTTCTTCGCTGCGAAAACGATAGACGACCTGGCCGCGATCATTATCCTCCCTAGACTCCTGCTGAAAACCACTCGGCAGGATCATGGAATACCCTTCCTGAAACTTAGTACGTTCGATTTCGGGTCCGCTGTCTACTTGGCCAGTATCGGAGACTGGAACGGCCTGGATTCGCATCCAACGGCTCAGCAAAAGCGTTGCTCCAATGACCAGAAGCAGACCACCCAAACAACTCACCGCGGTGATGATGACTGCGATGTTGCTGATCGAGTCATTTCTGACCGAATCGGTGTTCTGTTTATGCGATTGCAAAGGTCTTGCAGCCTGAAGTTTGTGTATTGTCATTCCTGCCCGATGCGCCATGAGCATATGCCTGCTATTTGACGTGTCAGACGTTTCCCCCCCGGCCTGCAGGAAAGGCAAAGCCTATAGGAATGGCGAAGCGTGTTGCCAATTGCGATTATGCAGTGAATTCGGAGAACGCATCACAACCATGCTCATGCTGTATCCTAGCTTAAGCCTTCAAAGTCTAACCCTGATCAGAATCTGATGCGATGTAAACTGCCGAAACTTTGTGTAGACCGCACAACAAAACGGAACAGGGTAGGGAAACGCCAACTGTAACCGCACCAGATGCTCAGCAACCGCCAATTGCGGGAGACTTTGCCACTTCGCCGAACGGCAGGTGATTCGACTGCAAGCAGTCAGGGCGGTGCTGGACAGCCTAAAAGGGTTCCATTCCGACAGCCCTCTAATCACAACGTCGACGTATTCGCAGACATCAGAGCGATTAGTGTTACGTTTTCTCGGCGACGTTTTCCGGTGACGCTGTCAGTTTGTCGATCTTGAAATGCAGCTTCTGTATTTCGCTTGTTTGAGAGTCAACGGCCTTCTTCAATTCCTGGACGACTGACCCAAGTCGCGAAATCTCGAACTCAACATCATCATTGCTTCGGCTGAACACGAAGACGATGAAGGCAATGACAATCAGCGTTCCGCAGCCCAAGTTAACGGGAATTACACGCGCGCGGCATCGGGGACACAACCCCGTGAAGATGCCTTTCAACAATATTGACGTCGGTTCATTACATTGACGACAGGTTGCCATTACTCTGGACTCCCATAATGAACAATAGTGAAAATCACCGGGCGGAGACACGACGAGACGATTTCAGATTCAACCGGATTCGCTGCTCCGGTTCACGCATTTGCTCGGCCAGCGCTACTGTTCAACAACGAGTACACGAAAGTCGGTCTTGCAGTGACCGGCGCATGTGGCATCGAGCAGATGCATTTCCAACAGTCCTGATTTGGCGGTACTTGCTGCAGCAATCGTCACTATAAACGCATCGATATTATTGCGTTTAAGCAGCGAATACGTTGATGAACTTGCAAACTTCTCGCCTTCATCAAAGTCCGGCACCGAGATAGTGACTCCGCCCTTTATATAGGATCGGTTGCCCTGCAACTTCGATTGCATGAATTGAGGCTTCCCGCCAATCATTTCTGCGAGACTAAGTCCACCGCCACGCGTCGCACCCACGGTGCACCACGTGGAAAAAACGAGCTCTTTTGTTTCGCCAGGCTTCAATGTTACCAGTGGAACAATCTTGAGGTCCTGCGTTTTTGACGAGTTCGATTTTAAGGGAGTGGGTCCTTGAGCTTTGGAAATGGCATACAACGAAACAAACAAGATCGTGAGCAGCAGAAATGAGGATGTCAGTTGACGCATCGCATCTTTCCTTTCGTTCGAAAAGGTCTTTGGCTGAACGTTTGGGATAACCGGGCCACGATCAGAGCTTGTCCATTGTCAAAACGACCGACTTCGCGGCTCGGGTGCATTGCTTTTGTTCGGTCTTGTCCATTCCAAACCCGCCTTACCGCGATGCGACCCTGTTGTCTCCGTATTATACACATCTACCGATCGCCAACATCAGATACTGACGCGACAAAAGAAATTGTTTATGGCGGAAGATCAATCAATAAGCAGCTGTTCCGCCAGCACGCGTGTCCCTGAAGAAGATGGCGCACTTTCAGCCTCGACGCTACCATCTCTCCACTTATTGAGTGCTGCTTTATCTTCTTCGGACCAGCCGTCCAGAGCGTCGTATTTTGCAACACACCAGAGAATGCACTGAGCGTCCGATCGCGGTGATCCAACTTCCGATGCAAGCATCAGGTGCTCAGAAGAGAATACCACGGGAGCTTCATTCGCGAGGACGTCCATTGACGTCACAAGTTCGTCACTACCGCAATCTCCCTGACGCATTTTCGAAGAGAAGCCACCGTTCTCCTCACACTGGAAGAAGTCATCGGCCTCCTCAACCCAGAGGAAGCCATCATCCTTGAGTCACCACAGGAGTCCCCAAAACTGGAGATCCCGTGAACACAACACGGGACGCCGTTGTGTTTCCATTAAGATAGGACATCCCATATTCCACACCCACCCTACACGACGCACACGGAATCCCAAACAATGGCAGCAGCCCCTAGGCTCTCAACCTGAGCAGGCGGATTGATTCAATTTGCAAATAGGCGAGCTGACCACCAGTCGGTGATTCCACGCGGTGCCGTGAATTGTCGGCCAAAGTACTCGTTTTCGTGTTTGCTCACACGCCAACGTCTATTTTTGCCTGACAACGGAAAGCGGTTCCCGGACTACGCACGGTCAATCATTAGCGACGCAGCAAATACTATTCTTCGCTCCACAGCAGATAGAGTTGTTCTGCGATCTCTTGATGACCGGGATCGGTCAAGTGGATCCGGTCACCACGGAATCTCTCCGGATCTTTCTGAACTTCCGACGGCGAAGACCACTGTTGGGCAATGTCCAACACCGCGGCGGTAGAACTCGACGCCGCAACGTCACGGACAATATCATTGTACGCCTCGTGCATGCGCGGAATGTTCATAACTTCATCGGGCGACATCTTGTAGAACTCGCCAAAAAACCCGTACGCCCACTGCGGCACCTGTCCGTCGTGGTAAGCCGAAGGTGCAGTGACGAAAATCGTCGGGCAACCATGTCCTTCCGCATCGCGCAGGATGCGCTGCAGATTTTCGCGGTAGTCCTCGCGCGGAACACGTACGGGAGCCCTGCTAATGGAAACGGCTGGCGCCAACCTGTTGCGCAGCGAGTACAAGCACCAAAAAATACGAGACTTGCCAAGCCACGTGCGAGCTTGGTCGCTCAGCAACTGACGCTGCATCACATCACGATCGGTTTCTCCATTAAGTGACTTCCAATGATCGTTCCAGCCGAAGTAAACAAGTATCAGATCCGGCTGCCACTCCCACACGTCAGCCAGTCGATGCACGCCCTGAAGCGAAGTGTATCCCGGACAACTGGCGTTCACCACTTCGACTTCGCGGCCTGTCTTTTCGCGAACCAATTCCGCAAATCGATTCGGATACAGATTCAACCCGAGAAAGCTGCACGAGTCACCAATCACACCGATGCGGAACACGTCCTCTTCTTTACTCTTGTTTGCCGGTGCGGGTAAACGCAGCCCAGCGGCCCCAGTAAATGGAGTGTTGGCGATCGGTTTCCAAAACAAAACCGGGTCTGCCTCAAACAGCGGAACATCCTGAAATGCTTCTCCTTCGCGTTCGATTCCGTCAGAATCAAAAACGGGGATGCCGGTCTCGTAACCAAATCGAAGCACGCCAATCACGGGCGGCTCGCCAATTCTCGCAACGCGCAATCCAATTTCCAGTAGCGCGAACACCCCAACGACGACAACCCCAGCGAAGACAATCTTCTTATGCACCGACAGTTCTTGCGTGCGAGTGTCGCGAGTGTCGCGTTTGTCGCGTTTGTCGCGTTTGTCGCGTTTGTCCTGGTTTTTTTTCTTGGACATCGATGGTGTTCAGGTGGAAACAGGAACGGGATCTCGCAAATATTTTCGGTGTTCAAATTGACATTGGCAATAGCACCTCCCAAAATTGTCCATTCTTGGGAATCATCTGGCCACCAAATACCTGATGGCATCAAACTCACCCACCAATCTCTCGCGGTTGTAAATGATCGCCCTGGTGGCTCTGGCCGTTGTTCTGGTTGTGGCGCTCGTTGACTTGTTGGCTTGTTCACGCTGAACACGGCCGCCAAACAGCACGTCGATGCAGAAGATTGGCCCTGGTGGCAAGGCCGTCCTAGAGAGAGTGCGATTTGGGGCAGTGACTAGGCTGGCAACACCTGCCTACGTCCCCGCATATTTGCTATACGGACTCGGGGACAGACGAAAGCCTTTGCTGCTACCGTACAGACATCCGAGTCGCTGCGCTGACCGGTCGAACGAGCAAACTCCCTGATTGCTGCCGCCGCGGTGCACGCGCATCGAAAAATCAAGAACTTTTCTAGCACCCATATTTCCAACTGGGTCCGTCGCCCCGCCAGTCGGTTCATCACCGCACCGGTCCTGACACCACTCAAAACGTTGCCAGAAATGCCATACAGTCCGATGAGCGTTGAAGTCGATTTTGCACGCATTTGCCTCGCTCGCCCAATGCAAAACTGAAGCCAAATTTTGAGATCGAAGTCTCCATCTGTGCGGGAATTTCCCAGCGTCACATTCTCGAACGGAAGAAAGTTTCAATCTTCGAATGACATGAATTCCCAAGGTGGATAACGCCCCCGTTCACCGGGCCGCGGCAATCGACATCGATTTCACAATCCGCGCGGGCCGCGACCCCGCGTGCAACGGATTGTTGGCTACCTCACTAGCAATGGGGGACGTCGTTATTGCCGGAGAGCGTCGAGGCCGCTGGTTGTTATGATTGTCGCCTTACTCTTTCGGTCGGCTCATCATCTCGCTGAAGACCTTCGCGTAACGTTCGCCGAGCAATAGGTAGGATTCGCGGTCGAAATGGACCATGTGGTGATCGGGAGACGAACAATCTTTCGACTCGACAAATCCGGTATTCTCCACTTTCTCTGGTAGAGCTCGAAGAATTGCACGAACCTTTTCGATTCGTTTCACACGCTCGGGTTGACTGTGTTCTTTTGCGGTACCGTAGAACTCCGCCAAATTGCCTGCAACGAATGGAAGTTGATCGTTAGCAAAGTCTTTTCGCAGGTCAAGAATTAATTGGTGCAACTTCTGCTCATATGTGTTGGCCCGTGCGTCACTAACAGTATCCGATTCACCCTGATGCCAAAGGACACCCTTGAGCTTTCCATACTTCAAAGCGAATTTCGTCTTTTCGACGGCATCGTCATAAATCGGAGTACCCTTCTTCAGCCTGTCGATAGGCGCGCCACCCCACGCAACCGGAATCAGACCAACAACAACATTCGATCTATTCTTGAGGTATTCGATTGCAAAGGGAAGACCGAGACCAAATCGATCCGACCGAATCCGGTTGTGCAAAGGATGCGCCGCAGGCAGCCACTTCAGTTCGCCTTCGTGTTTGGTCGGAACCTTGACAACCCGAGGGACGGGCCTCCTGTCTTCAGGCATGACCTTCCCAAATCCAGACATATTCGATTGTCCCATCAACAGGAACACATGAAAGTCGTCTTTGTCATTCGGTATCTGCCAGTGCCCGGCGTTCGTTGATTCTTGGCAGTGGCCAATGCTGATACCGGTGAGCAATGCCGCAGCGAAAAGCATGTAACGGAACATTCGTGGTCTCTCCAATTCTTGTCAGCGAACGCGTGAACTCAGCGGGCCGTGATCAGACTCTGTCAAACGCAGCGATCCGACACGGCAAACACGGATCCGCTGCAATTCTTGTGAACGTTCGTACGTTCGCTTAATCCCATTGAACTTGAACTGTTTCGCAACCACTGATCAAAACAATAGCACGACGGAAGGGTGGCGCTATTCTGTCGTGCGCAATCAATGCAACTGATTCATCTGCAAACGCCATCACAACGCCGTCAGGATGAGGTGACGGTAATGTACCGTATTCATTTAGAATCACCAAAAGGTCGTCTAGCGCAAGGTTTGTCGGAGCCATCCAGTTAACGTTCGGCAGATCTAGTTCAATGTGAACCAAGCTGCATGAAAGACATTCGGTGATATCAGAATGATCTAGCGGACCGGAACGCCAAAACGAATCTGATAAGACGATGGCAAACACCGTTGTATTTGACGAATCGGCCTCGCGGTTTCGGCATTTACTGCCATGCGGAACTTGGGAATGGAGACATGAGTTTGTTGGTGAGTTCCAAGGAATTGGATGGGCAATTGCGTCGTTCAATTCCTTGTGGTCTACAAATGGCAGCAACCTGACCTGCCACAAGAAATATCCGTTGTCTGTCGGAACACGAGGAAGTGTCTCGTTGACAGGACGATCATTGACAACTGCCAATCCCCTTTGTTTGAGGTTTTACAAGCAAGGTAAGTGGCGACCCACCTCGCGTTCTCGTTTCACTGCGTGGTAGAGGCGAACCGATCCTCCCGTGCCAGCCATAAGCACGCAAGCGACCAACATTCGAGAGATTCAACTTCGAAGATGCATGTAGGGTCGCCTAGCACAATAACGTTTCGGTCAACGCGGCGGCGGCCAGAAAACATTGCTTCAAGTCCGACGTACCCCGCCGCTCGCGTTCAACCGCTTGTTCTGTGGCGTTGTGATGGCATCCTAGTTCGGGAAAGCCTATACCACCGAACGAGCAGCGGGACGTAAAAGCATGCCGCAAGCACGTGAGCGGGAACTCCAACGGCATAGGAAATCATAACAAAGTCAAGTTGAAGATAGTAGAAACCCACGACCCACAAAACCCAAATAATGGAACCCGGCACCGCCAAGTACACAGCGGGCTTCAGCGATACGTAAAGAGCGCCGTCCCAACTGTCAGTCGAAACATCACGAGCAACGACGTTTCGGATTTGGCGGGCAACGGCTTCAAGCACGGGTAACGCGAAGAACCAAATGAACGCTGAACCTATGGCAATCCCAACGAGATTAGTGATGCGATAGGCAGATTGAAGGATGGGAGGAATGCCACCGCTGATCGCATGTGTGTCAAACGCGTAGTAGTTGAAAAGCGCTGCCGCCAAGAGGATAAGGAACGCCGTGCGAAAAGCCGCAAGTGCCGCCCGTCGTTTCTGCAAATGCGAGTCCGCTGTGTGATCGCCAACTGCGGGCGTTTCGTACGGGTTGGTGGACATGCGAGCAATTGAGTTAGGGAGAGCCACAGAACGCCCGCGTGAACAGAGTCGCGGGAATCGAAATTCCATTTCAACAGCGCTCAGTTTCATTAACCATCAGTTTCGCGACTTCCGTTCATCGCGTTGTTTTGAGACGGTTAGTTTACGTGAGATGCCTCCTCAAATGCGATTTAGTCAATGTAGAGCAGAACAACCCCCTCGTCCTCCAATGGTTTGAACTGAAAGCGATAGGGAAGCGGTTTAAAATACTGAATGATTGTATCCTGATCCATAAAATGGGCGAAATCATAGAACTCTTTTTGTTCGATTGGGATCTTCGTCGCATATTTACAATCGTTCACCGGCACAAAGATCATCAGCTTGAATTTGTCGTTGAAGTACCTGTTGTCAGACTTAACGAAATTCTTGTGGTCAAAATTCTTGAGCTTGCCAATTCTCTCGAACAGCTTGCTGTTATCAAAACTGAATTCAAAGTCGTAACACGACCCGCCGCGAGACGCGCGGCCGGATTTAGTACTAATCACGACGGGTTCGTCCGATTCCATGGCGACCTTTGTTTCAAGTAGAGCAACGAGTTTCTCGTCTACCAGCACATCAATCAGCAGTTTTCTATTTTTCTTAGACTTGGTTGTGATGTTCTTGTCGGCCGCAAGTTCCAAAATCTGCGACTCATCCTTTTCCAGATAGCCCAAAACAAAGACCTGCGAATAAGCCGCCTGTTCGTGGGGTCCACCGGCTTTCTTAAATACAATCTCGAAATCAAGCGTCGTGCGTTCATCAAACATTGCAATTCGCGGGAGGAAGGAACTCCAAACCGGGGCGTCCCGCTGGGCCATTGCAATTGCTGGAAAAGAAAGAAGAACGCAAAGCGTGAGTAGCGCAAGTTTCATGGGACCACAATGCCTTTAGTGCCAGAACTTCTGCGATCACCCGGCCGCTGCGGATGATTTACCATCTGAAAACGCGCCCTCGGCTGCTCGACGCACATCGCTTTGTCATCTATCGGCTGGTTTCTCAAGTATCGATTCGATACGCAGCAGAGAATCTCTGATTTCCGAAAGCAAAGGGTTCGCCTCAGATGGCTCCTGACGCGCGGCCTCTGGAGCCGACTGAGACGAGTTGGAAATGGATTCGCGCTGGTCTAGGACGGCTTCGCGAAACAATTTTGCATCGATGATACCCGTCAGTGAAACTAAAGCGCCTTGCCCAGACTGGCCTGCAGTCTCGACAGTGAGTGTGTGCAGGTCGAAGTAACGCATGATGGGACCTTGGACCATTCCCATGTCTGTGATTTTTTCAAGCGGTAT
>Ga0315334_10002417_pt1 | contig 11676 bp, 8 predicted proteins | sample M150034915metaG_FD_205555 | JGI IMG/M metagenome (GOLD analysis project Ga0315334, IMG submission 205555) | Ammonia-oxidizing marine archaeal communities from Monterey Bay, California, United States - M1 500m 34915 | ecosystem: Environmental > Aquatic > Marine > Intertidal zone | place: USA... | reverse complement strand
CAGCTGGAGCAGTTACAATAGATTTTAAAATATCAGATAAGAGCTTGGGCCCTGCTGATATTATGTTATATAAAGCTAAGTCAATAGCTGCAAACACTACAACCGAGCTTTTGACTCAACCTTTAGTGCTTGAAGATGGCGATGTACTAAGTGCAACAGCTGCCGGTGGCAACGCATTACATGTTATATGTTCTATACTGGAGATTACATAATGACAAAAATACAAGATTCTAAGGTTATAAGTACTACAATGGTTGAAGGAGTCGAGGTGCCTGTAATACAACCAGAGGTTCATCACAGAATTTATTGCAAAAATTGTAATAATGAGGTAGATTCAGATGAACAAGCGACCGGTAATTGTTCAGATTGTGGGCAACCATGGAGTGAACATAAGGTCAAAGACATACAGGTAAAAGTCGTGCAGTTACCAATAGGATCCGGTAGCGGCGAATAAACAAGACTAACCACCTTGCGGAAAATATGGATGAGCTTTTTGACATCATCGAATTGTACAAATTTAAATACCCGCTATGGTTTGATAATAGTCTTAAAGAAATCTTCACACATATTTATCCCTCATTAATTTTAGGACAATATAAAATCCACACTGACGACGATGGAGTTTATGGGTTCCGCAACTGGGCTTTCTTAAGTGAGGAAGCCGAGCAAAAATATTTGGAAACTAGGGAACTAGATATTAATGATTGGAACAGTGGCGATAGGGTATGGGTCATTGATACAGTCTTTACGAGGAAACATAATGAAGCTATGATATTTTACAAAACATTCTTCACACATTTATTAGGCGTTGGTAAACCAGTTCAATGGTTAAGATTAGCTCCTAATGGTCTAATAAGAAATCATATAAAAATCACAACTAAGGAACACATGCTGTAATGGGATCGATTAAGAAAAAAATTAATAAGGTAATGAACAAAGTGGCTGACAAGATCATGCCAAAAGAAATTGCTAAAATTGCTCCTTATTTATCAATGGTTGCTCCTTTTATGGGAATACCTATGGGTATGTTTGGTGGCATGGCTGGTGGTCTTGGTCTTCAAGCATTATCTGATGCAAAAACTTACGGAAAAGTAAACTACGGTAAACTTGCATTACAAGCAGCTATGCAAGGTATGGCTAAATCTGCAAAAGCAGGTAAAGCCACTACTGGAGAAAAAGCTTTTATGCGAGGGAATGTAACTCCTGGTGCAGATGTACCTGGAGCAAATGTAGGTGGCTGGGATCCTTCTGGAGAAATTGCTAGTAGATCCCCTCATTTTGCAGCATCAACTTATGGAGATCTTGCCGCACCAACAGCAGGAATGAATGCTGCACAAGGATTAGCTTCAGCAAACCCTGACGCGTTTAAAGCTTTTAAAGCATCTGATGCTTTCACTAAACCTGGTTGGACAAGTATGGAAGGATTAAAAAGTAATTTTGGTGATATGGTAACTACAGCGGGTAGAAAAATGTATAACCCAATAAACTTTAGTGATGGACTTTCTGGTATAACAGGTTCTCTTTTAGAAAAAGGAAGAATAGGACAAGCTATGGCTTTAGGTCTTCCTCTTAGTTTATATGCGGGCATGGATGCAACCGACAAATTCAAAATGGCTGGAGGTGCTGGAACCGGCGGTGGTGCTGTAAATCAAAATGCACTAACCCAATCTAATTATGATTTAGCAAATTTATATGGGCAAAATGCTGGTTACACACAAGATGAAATTAATACAATTTATGGACCAACAGGCGCTATGTATGGTGGCGAATACAATGAAATACAAGGTGATCCAAATCAATGGACAAGACGACAATTTCCAGGAACTAATTATCCTATTCATACAACGCATCCTAATCCATGGGAATATGCAAAAGATGGTGGTCGTATAGGTTATAAAGATAGCGACCCAGAAGGAGTTCAACCTGAAGGAGAGGGTATGCTTTTTGTAGAACCACCTATGGACGCCGATGGTAGAGAAATAGTAAGAGATCCATCAGAGATGGGTATTGGTAGTATGGCTTTAGAAGCAATAGGTAATTTAATTCGTGGCGCAGATTTTGATGAAGGGGGTTATAGTTTCCCAAGACATCCAAATAAAATTAGAAAAAGTATTTATGATCTTATTGGGTTGGGACCAAGTAATTATCCTGGCTTTGATGATCTAACAGAGTTTTATCAGGAAAGAGCAAACGGCGGTCGTGTAGGTTTAGCTGGCGGAGGAGGTCCTGAGTGGGGAAGTTATAAAGACTGGCTAGAAAGTTCAGATCTTTTAGAAAAATACCCAGAACTAGAAGGCATGACTCCTGACGAACAACAAAATTTCTTAGAAGGTATAGGCTTACTAAGAGCAAACGGTGGTCGTATACACAAAAACATCGGAGGAGTTATGAATGCTCCTGCTTTTACTACACCAGGACAACCGATGATGCCTCCACAAAATACTCAATGGGATGGCAGAACAGGTGGTTTTATGCCTATGGGTGCAAAACCAAGAGCTGATGATGTTCCAGCAATGTTATCAAAAGATGAGTTTGTAATGACCCGCGATGCTGTTAAAGGTATGGGCGGTGGTGATCCAAATGTTGGAGCACAAAAAATGTATGATTTAATGAATAGCTTAGAGGCTCGAGTATAATGGCATCAGAATTTGACACAAGAACCACCTCGACCACCTTATCATCTCCTGCCGTAGAACAGATGCTGTCCAATTATGGTCCTAAGCTATCTGGCATAATGGGTGGAAATATTAATACCGCAGCATTTGCTCCTAGTATAGCAGCTCAAAATCAAGCACAACAACAAGCAATGCAAACAGCTCTTGGTCAACAAGGGTACACGTACGATCCAGCCACAGGCGGGGTCGGCGGAGCGGGGATCGCGGCTTTCCAACCATATTTAGATAAAGCGACAACAGCCGCAAATCAAATTCAAGGTGCCGGTGCGGGAGCATTAACAAATGCTCAAGCAGCAATGAATCAAATGCAAGGGTTAGCAGGAGCAAGAGCGATATCGGGGGCTGCAGCCCCACATCAAATGATAGCTGGAGCTGACCTTGCAGGCGCACAAGGACTCGCGGGCACCGGAGCGGGTACCGGGGCTGGTTCTATGGCTTCTTATATGGCTCCTCAACAACAAGCTTATATAGATGCCGAGTTAGCTCAATATGATCAAGGCGCAGCTCAGAGAATGCAAGACTTAAGATTGAACCAAGGTCAATTGGGAGTTTATGGAGGCAGTAGAGCTGCAGCAGCTCAAGCACAAGCAGCTACACAAAATCAATTAAATAGAGGTTTAATGTCTGGAAGATTAAATAGAGAGGCGTACACGGACGCAGCTAATAGAAGACAACAAGATATAGCAAACAGAATGGGAACTTCTGCTCAAGCAGCTGCCCTCGGTCAAAATGCAGCTAACTATGCTAGTCAAGATATTGTTGGATTACAATCAGCGGGTACATCTCAAGGTCAATTAGCCGGATCTCAAATGTCACCTTACCAAAATTCATTAGCCGCTCAAACTCAAATGGCTTCCCTAGTTCCACAATTAGGGGCTCAACAGTTTGGTGTGCTTTCTAGCTTCGGTGATCAACAACAACAATATGGTCAGGCTGGAATTGATGCCTTAGCTAATAGAAATAAACTTGCTCAGTATGCACCTTACGAACAACTTGGATTTGTTGGACAACAAATTTCAGGACTGATGGGTGGTTATGGAACAGGAACTAGTATTGGTACTACTGCTGGTCCTCAACCTAGCACAGGACAAAACATGGCTGGTGGTATTATGTCCGGAGTTGGAATATTAGGACAGCTTGGTTCTTTATTTGGAGGAGGAGCATAATATGTCACAGACACTTAGAAGAAAAATGTTCACAATGGGAGGAGGCGTAGATAAGTCTCACGGTGTTGGATTAACTTCTGGATTAACTAGAACTGTTCCACCACAACGTGGACCTATGCCACAAGGATTTCAAACAGGTGGTCAGGTAATGTCTGTTGGACACCCTAACTACCCTAAAGTTATTGGACCCGATGGTCAGCCGAGAGAAGGTCATCGGCTAGGTGCAATAAAAGGAATTCTTAGTGCACTTGCTCCTGGATTAAGAACAGCTTTCCAAGCGGCCAAAAGTGGGGTCACAAGTGGGGGCAAAGGTTTTAAAGACTGGTGGAAATATGGATCAGAAGGCACAAAAACTATAGCTGCAAGAAGAAAAGAATTAGCAGCGGCGGCAAAAGCAGCTAAAGAAGCACTAGCAAAAACCAAAGGTGGTGGTATGAGTGTAGATGTTGCGGCTGCAGAAGCAGCAATGGCTGCAAAATTAGCAAGAAAAGAAATGCTAGAACTGTTTGGTAAAAGTGGAACAAAAGGAATCAGTGGTCTTGCGGGACAAGCGGGAAGAACTCTTGGTATGGCTACTCCTTTGGCTTATGGTTATGGAGCTTTGCCATCTAGTATTACAGGGGATTTGGAATATGATGCAGATAAAAGTATAATGGGTAACATAGGTACTTTTGCTCAAGACTACGCAAGATTACCAACGCAAATAGGTCTTTCAGGTTATGATTTATTATCTGGCAAGGGTGAAGATTGGTGGGACAATATAAGTGGTTATGGACCAGCTAGTCAGAGTTGGTTTGGAACAAGTCCAAGAGAAGCTGCAGAAGAAGAAGCAGCAATAACTCACGACACTAAACCTATGGAGATTGCTTCTAAAATGGAACAACAAGAAGCATTGAGACAACAATATCTAGATAAGATTGAATTGTATAAAGAATTATTAGGAGCTGATACTGATCAAAATAATTTAGGTACTATTAGTGATGCTTTAATGCAAGCGGGCACTGCTCTAACAGAAGGTCAAGGATGGACAGGGGCAATGCAAGCTGGTTATAAACCATTATCTGCTGAGAATATAAGAAGAAGAGACAGAAAATCTGGTATAAACGAAGCAGCAGTAACACAAGCATTCTCAGATATCGCAGGCTCACAATCATTCATTGACCAAGCTAATATAGAAGCGATTGCACAAGGGGAAACTGATTTACCATTTAAACTAAAAGCACAAACAGATGCACATGCTGCAGGTATTGGCACTATTGAGCATATGTTAGATGACGATGGTGAGATTGATACAGAGAAATTATCGGAGACTCCAGGAATGATCTACTTCGATGTTGATAAATTAGCAGGAGGAGGATATTACGTGGCGGTGAACATGGATGGAGTAGCTAGATCCTTTAATAGTATAGAAGATGCAGAGGCTTTCATGAACAGCCGCTCAACGTAGGAGGCTGGAATGGTAGTAAGAGCAGGAATAGCCGGCGGAAAAATACTCGGTAAGAAGATTATAAAAAAAGCAAAACAGTTCAAGGACAGGACAGGTAGACCTAATAATAAAAGGATATTTGATTCTGAAAGATATAAAAGAATACAAGCTGAAGTAGATCTACGCGCAAGTAAATTTAAGCTTAATGATAAAAAAACATGGAAAGGTATTGTTGATACGTATGGGGGAACTTCAAGAACAAAATCTCTACAGTTCGTACTACCTAGTACTAAACATAAAGAAGCAAGAAAGTTCGTACTCGACGATATAAAAAGAAGAGCGGGTAAAGCTGCCCAAACTGGAGGACCAGGTGCTAAAGTTGATGCTAACTTAAGTTGGCCTGGCTTTGTTAAAAAATTTAAACCCAAAACATCCTCACAGTTTTTGAAAGATTCTGGCCTAGCTATAAAAAATTTAGGTATGAAGTCCGTAGATAAAGCCCACTCAAAATGGCACACAGTTTTTGGAAAAGGAACAGGTGTTACTGGGATTGGTGGTAAAGGAAAACAGCCTTACCATCTTTTAATGGCCAGAGTTAAAAAATTAAGAACAAAAGAAGACTATAACCAGTATTGGAGACTGCTTAATAGACGAAAAGATCAGCTAAATAAATTGTTAGGTAACAAACCTAACACACCAGATTCTTTACAGTTAGAACATACAAGAGCCTTTATAGATCTATTGAGGGTGAGAGGTATCACTACTGCTGATGATTATTTAAATGTAAGTGATGACGTATTACGACAGGTTATGAGAGAAGCAGACAAAGCAACCAATATTAAATTTGGTAGAAGAAAAGCAAACATTTTAAAAGCAGAAATGTTCGAACGAAGAAAGGGTGACAAAAGTATAATCAGAAGGTGGGAAAACTTTAATAAAGATAAAGAACTTTGGCGGTCTCTAAAAGATTCAGGCCAAGCAGAATCTAAAAAGGTCCTTAATCTTGAAAATAAAATGGCAAAAAATCTAGGAGATATGAAACGTGATGTAAAAGATTTTCAACTAGCAATGACAAAAGAATATGAAGAAGGTTTTGGTATTGCATATGACACAAGAATGATTACTAGGCACATAGATGATCTTCCTTCTTTTGCAAAGATACAAAATGAGTACGTTCTACCTATTAGAGGAGATACTCAATTACACGGAATGTTTGTGGAGCGCGGTTATAATCCTTTGTTTGATCCTAAACTTACGACAAGAGGTGCTCCTAATATAACTAAAGGATCTGGTTCTCGCATCATGCCTATTAGAAGAAACCCTAATTATGAAGAGGGTGGCCGTGTAGAGTATGCAGACGGACCAGGACCAGCAGGAGTACAACCAGTAGCGAGTCCATCACAAGCATTCGACATAGAAGTTAAAACTATGATGGATACAACGGGCTTAGATCTGGGTGATTCTGTTCTTGAAGTTATGAAAGATAGGGCAGCTGCAGTACCGCCAGGGAAAAGACAAAACTTTAAAATAGGTGGCGTAGTAGGAACCAAACAGCCAGGTAGCGGTGGCTATGGTCTAGATACTAATAATAAAATAGGAGCAGTTGAAAGTTTATTAGCAGGAATAGGAGCAGGTTTAATTGATATACCTAAAGGTGCATTTACATTAGGTGCTTCTTTAATGGATCTAGGTTGGGGAACTAATAATGCTGCTAAAGTTTCAGAGTGGTTTGATGATCTAACAGAATTTGATGAAAAAGCAGAGAAACATTGGTTAGGTTCTTTCGCTCGAGTAGGTGTTAATCTAGGTGTGCCTGGAGCTTTTGGTTGGAAAGCTGGAGAAAAGTTAGCAACAAGAGCGCTTCTTGCAAAAAGAAATGGAAACTATTTTAAACTAACTGATAAAGCTCTTGTCGAAAAATTTAAAACATCTTTAAATGCTAAAGGTAGATTAATGGCAACACTTGGTGCAGCCGGTGGGGCCGGTGTAACTGATGCAATATTTGTAGGGGACCCTGAAAGTATGGGTACTTTTGGTGACATGGCTAATTGGGGACCCACACAACTACAACAGAATGATGAGAAGATAGCATCAAGAGAAATTGTAAACAGAATGAAATTTGGTCTAGATGGATCTTTAATGGTAGGTCTTATCGGTGGTACGGGATCCGCGATCAAATCACTGTGGAGAAGACGTAACGGTTTAAATTCTAATAATGATGCTATTGATAAGTTCTTTTCAGCTTTCAGACCACGAGGGAAGAAATCTCAAGAATACTTTGATATGGAGAGAAGGAATATTGGAGCGCGGTCCGGGGATATTAACTATGCAAGTGAACAAGCTAGAAAACTAGATAAACACATTGATGCCATATTTCCTTTTGTAAAAAATCCATTTAATAAATTAGGTAATAAAGGTCGTGCTGAATTTATGGATGATCTTAACAATACACTTTTATCTGGTGACGTAACCATGAACTCAATTGGCAAAGTAGACTTTGGATCTATGGATCCAGTCTTAATTGCAAAAGTAAAAGGTCTTATGAAATCTAAAGGAGCAAAACAAGCTGATATAGATGGAGTGTTTGATTCGTTTGAACAAATGAGATTAGGTTGGGGACATATATTTAGTCGTCTTGGTTACTCCATGGATGATGAAGTACGTAAAGGATTCTCTCCTTTGTTTGGTAAAAAATTTAAAGACTATCTTGGATCAACATATGAACTGTTCCAAAATAAATCTTTGATCCCTTTATTGAGATATAAACCAACAGAAGAAGTTGTAGAAAAAACTATAAAAATATTTCAAGATTCAGCTGCACAATCAGGTAAACCTATTACAAGAGAACAAGCAGAGTTCTACGCGAATCAAGTTGTTGAGTCAGCTAAACTACCAAGAGACTTGGCTACTACTAAAGAGAAAACTACAGGGATTTATTTTGATGCCCCTGATTTCTTTGTAAATAAAACCACTCTTAGCGAAATAGAGGGAGCTAAATCTACTGTGGCTTTAGAAGATTTAATACCAGAAATAAGAGGTACGTTTGATGAATTATTTGGAAAGGTCAGTGACCCAATGCAAACAATGCTTACTGGTACAAACAGATTATCTTTAATAGGTAGACGTAATCAGTTTTATAATGAATTACTAAAATCAGATGCTACCTTAGCCGGTGAGCGTGCTGCATTCTTAAAGGAGAATCCAGGTACCGCGATCCCAGCTACAATGAGAGGCTTCTTTAGAGAAACAGAGAAGGAAGCTGTGTCTGACTTTGGTAAAAATATTAAACAGATAGAAATTGATCCAAGTAGATCTATAGAAGCTGGTATCACTAATCCTTTACATGGTAAGTATGCAGAGAAGGGAGTAGCAGAAGCTATAGAAGAATCAGCAATGATATCTAGGGATAAATCTACACTCCAACAACTATATGATAGTTTTATTTTATACCCTAAGGCTACCTCGCAAATGGCTAAAACAATTTTAAGTCCCATAACACACGCTAGAAACTTTATATCTGCCGGCGCGTTTGCTTCTTCAAATGGATTATTTCTACAAAGGCCTGATGATATTGCAGTTGCAATGAAAGATGCATTTAAACATTTACAAATACCAGGATCAAGAATGGCTAACGATGAATATAGGAAACTATTAAGACTAGGTGTTGTTAATAGTAACGTTCGTCTAGGGGATTTAACTAAATTACTTAAAGATACTAACTTTGGTGAGTCCATTAATTCTAGAACAGCATTGCGTGGTATGTTGAAACCACTTTCTAAAACTAAAAAATGGACAGAAGATATGTACACAGCTGAGGATGATTTTTGGAAAATAACATCTTATGCTTTGGAGCGTCAACGTTTAAACAAAGCATATACGAAGTATGGTATAAATAAAACAATTGATGACTTAGATGAGGAGGCTGCTGACATAGTTAGAAATCAAATACCTAATTATGACATGGTTAATGACTTCATTAGGGCTACAAGGAAACTTCCTCTAGGTAATTTTGTATCCTTCCCTGCTGAGATTATGAGAACTACAGCAAACATATTACAAAGAGGATTAAAAGAAATTAATCTTGCTCATACCTTAGATGATGGTCGTATTGTTCATCCTCTACGAGGAATAGGTTATAAAAGATTATTTGGTCTAGGTACAACTGTTGTAGCTATACCCTATGGAACAGTCGAAGCAGCTAAAGCAATCTATGATGTATCAGAAGATGAAATGCAAGCGCTTAGAAGATTCGTTCCGGACTGGTCTAAGAATTCTACACTAGTTCCAATACGTAGTGAGGAGGGAGATTTAAAATATATAGATTTCTCTCATGCTAATGCATATGACACAATGATTAGACCTATTACTGCTATGTACACAGGTATTCAAACAGGAATGAATGAAGGAGACATAGGTAAAGAGGTAATGAAATCTATGTGGGAAGGTACTAAAGAAACCTTATCACCGTTTGTTAGTGAATCAATTTGGACAACAGCATTATCAGATGTATTTATGAGAGGCGGACGTACTCGTGAAGGTAATAGATTGTGGACCGATGAAACCCCATGGGGTGAACGAATGAATAAAGCTTTAATGCACTTAACTAAGACTCAGTTCCCTGGATCAATAGAACAATTAAAAAGACTGGACTTAGCTATCGAGCCTGTGGATATAATCATGAAAGGTAAGCACGATAAGTATGGTCAGACTTTTGAGTTTGGTGATGAGCTCGCAGGTTTTGCTGGTCTGAGAGCTGTAAAAGTTGATCCTCTTAAATCTATGCAGTTCAAAATTGCAGACTTTAGAACTGGTGTTAATAATGCAAGACGTGAGTTTACATCACCTCTCCTTAGAGGTGGCCCAGTAACTCCAGAACAAATTGTAGACAGATATAAAGTAGCTAGTGATGCTTTGTATAAAGTACAAGAGAAAATGTATAGAGATTATGAAGGAGCTTTAACTCTAGGAACAAATATAGATTTATTAGATTTATCTTTTGCAGACAGAGTTTCTAATGTTCAATTAAATGCTATTAAACGTGGTGAGTTTAAACCTTTCGTACCTTCTGAAAATATTGAACAAGCGTTCAGAGAAAATGCTAGAGCTATTGGTCAAGCTGATCCATACGGAAGAGCAAGAGATTTAATTATAAGACTTATTAAACTTTATGACGGAATGCCTTTAGGATTAAGACTACCTGATTTAAACAACCCATTTAGAACTTCAAAATCACAACTACCTATAACAGGCTCACCTATATTTAGCGGCTTGACTAATTCACCAGCTAGCGCAGCCTCTATAACTATGGGAGCACTACCACAACTGGGACAAACAGCTATGGCGGGACAACAAGTATTTGGAACTAACGATACAGTATTTGGAGGAGCATAATGACTATAGAACCTAAAACACAGCGCGAACATATTATTGCATTGAACGGGCACATCACTGGTGTGAAACGTGAGATAAAAAATATTAAGGACAATCATTTAAAGCACATGCAGTGTGAAATTAATAGATTGGGTGGCAAGGTAGATAAAATCTATTGGGTAGGTTTAACTACGGTGGGGGCCGTTGGTTTAATAATTATTGAATCACTATTAAATAGGATAGGAATGTAATGACGTTTGGAGAAGCATTTGCAAAAGCTAGGAAAGCTCAAGGACCAGGAGGAACTTTTACCTGGGAAGGTAAGAAGTACACTACAGACAGAGCTGATGACATAGCCAAAGTTACTAAAAATAATATAGAAAAAAAGGATGAACCTGGTGATAGACCACCTAAAGAATGGAATATTTTTAAACTTTTAAAGAAGAAGGAAAGAAAGGAGTCACCTAAAGAATTAAAGAGAGTAACAAGAAAACTAGCAGGACCTGAGGAACCACCTGGAACTTCTAAATATAATATAGAAGATCTATTAGATGCAATTGCTCAAGTGGAAACAGGCGGTGAGGAAAATCCAGACATAGCTCTAGGACTGGCTGGTGAGAGAGGCCGATATCAAATTATTCCACAAACTGAATATGGATATGGAATAGAAAATCTTTTTAGAAATGAAAAAGATTTAGAAGACCCAGACATAGCTAGAGCACAAGCCCGAAGCATCTTAGAGAACTATACTGAAGCATTAGGTGGGGATCAAATGAAAGGTATTATAGCTTACAACAGAGGAGTAACTGGTTTTAATAAGTCTTATGGTGATGGAGATTATATGAGTAATGATTATCTTAATAATGTTCTTACTGCTTTAGGTAACAAAGGTATTATGTCAATATGAATCTCTCAAAAAACTTTACACTATCAGAACTAACAAAATCTCAAACAGCGGTACGCAAAGGAATTAATAACGAACCGAGTACCGCGGACATCAATAATCTTATTCACCTAGCGGAGACTATCCTACAACCAG
>Ga0315334_10002416_pt1 | contig 11677 bp, 12 predicted proteins | sample M150034915metaG_FD_205555 | JGI IMG/M metagenome (GOLD analysis project Ga0315334, IMG submission 205555) | Ammonia-oxidizing marine archaeal communities from Monterey Bay, California, United States - M1 500m 34915 | ecosystem: Environmental > Aquatic > Marine > Intertidal zone | place: USA... | reverse complement strand
CAGCCGTATCACTAATGTCCAATTCGAACGATTCGATTTCCCCAATATGTTCAAGGATGGCCGGATCGTTCTCAACCTCCGAGCGAACCAATTCGGAAATCGCCTCGCTCCCAAAATAATAAATTGCAACTCCACCGCCGCAGCAAACAAGTACAGAAAGCAGGAGTACGACGACGACGGCAATCAAACATCCGTTCTTCGACTTGGCGTTGGCGGGCTTCTGTTCTGGCGGATGATGCTCACTGTTCGAGGGGGAATTTCTATCGAAAGGATTATTGGGGCTCATTGACATTTTGGAATCCCTCCGGGAGGTAACAGCGGCTCGGTGAACGGATGCGTCGGGTGGCGACTTACAAACTTATCTAATTCAACACGCTCCGCCATTAGAGCGATACCGAGCGGTGGGTCATAGCCGATCCTCACAAGGAATCGCACTTCAGCCTCCAAATGATTGCTTTCACCCGGCTGCAACACCACCCTCTGACGCAGTCGTTGGAAAAACGTGCAGCCCATCCGCACATTCGCATGCGTTGCGAGATCGGACTGAAGTATCCCCATTTATCAGCATCATTCATTCCTGCTGGCGGCGGGACATCATTGCGTTGGCTGCACGCTGGTTGCGTTGGCTGCAGACTGTCCAGCTGCTTTTTTCTGGCGGTAACGCGGAAGCTATCTCAATTTACTCCCAGCCGACCCATGCAGGCTCAAGACAGAAATACTGGACAGCGGGGCGGGGCCAACAAGATACAAGGTCAGAAAAGCACGAAACCGACCAGAGAGCGTCGCAGACAATGACACATCAGACAGCAACACTGGCGTATTCAGCTCCCTTGCGACACCAACAGCGGGTAAACGTTGCACGCACTTGGTCAGCTTCGACATTTCAACCACACGAAGTCGAACGCAAGGCACCGGCCGTTTCGGGTCGATTAGGGCAACGTTCCGGGGTGGTCTGCCATAAGATCGTCAAAGCCGACTTGATCGCGCCGCTTTGACACACACCGTCGGTAGCACTTTCGCTGGACAGAATTTCGGTTATTTTGATTGCTTCCGAAAGGCAACGCGTGAGGGATCGGCGTCTAGTCTCTTCCGGTTGCACGTCCGTTCGGCGACAGCTGGTTCTGGGTGTGGTAGGTAGATTTGCGTAGGAAATTATTCAAAGAGCGGTGAAGTCAATACAACCTGTTGGGTTGTCGCCGCAAAAGTTCAACCGAATCAGATTCACTAGAGGAAATTACGTTTATGACCAAGTGCAAGTTGGAGTACATCTGGCTCGACGGCTATCAGCCCACCCAGAGCCTTCGTAGCAAGACAAAGGTTGTCGAGGATTTCAGCGGCAAAGTAGAGGATGCTCCGCTGTGGTGCTTTGATGGATCGTCAACCGAACAGGCCCCCGGCGGATCGAGCGACTGTTTGCTCAAGCCGGTATTTTGCGTGCCCGATCCGGGCCGTTTGGGAACTGGCTTTCTGGTGATGTGCGAAGTGCTCGATCACGAAGGCAAGCCCCACAACACCAACGGTCGCGCGACCATTGTGGACGACGACAATGATTTCTGGTTCGGCTTCGAACAGGAATACACGCTCTGGGATCCCGAGATCAACAAGCCGATGGGCTTCCCAGCTGAAGGTTACCCGGGGCCTCAAGGTCCTTACTATTGCAGCATCGGCACCGGCAAGGCTGTCGGACGTGACATTGTCGAAGAGCATCTGGAGCTTTGCCTGGAAGCTGGCCTGAACGTGGAAGGCATCAACGCCGAAGTGATGATGGGCCAGTGGGAATTTCAGGTCTTTGCCAAGGGTGCCAAGGAAGCAGGCGATCAGGTTTGGATCGCTCGCTATATTCTCGAACGGGTAGCCGAGCGTTACGACATGGCAATCAACTGGCAACCCAAACCAGTCCCAGGCGACTGGAATGGCAGCGGCATGCACGCCAACTTCAGTAACACCACGCTCCGCACTTGCGGCAGCAAGGATGTCTACGATGCAGTCTGCCAGGCATTCGAGCCTCGCATCAAGCATCACATCGATGTCTACGGTGCCGACAACGATCAGCGTCTGACCGGTCTGCACGAGACTCAGTCAATCGACATGTTCAGCTACGGTGTTTCTGACCGTGGTGCATCGATCCGGATTCCGATCCACACGGTCGAGGCAGGCTGGAAAGGCTGGTTGGAAGATCGTCGCCCAGCCTCCAATGCTGACCCGTACATGGTCGCTAGTGCGATCATCACCACGGTCAAGAACGCTAACGTTTCGGCAAGTGTCTGAGTCTCTTTCAGGCAGTTTGTAAATCAGAGACCCGGCAAGGCGGTAGCCTTGCCGGGTTTTTTATTGCATTTTTTGCAGCAAGACGGTCCAGTGGTCTGGATCAGCATGCTCCGTGAATCGCCCATCTCGCTATAATGGGGCGATGCAAAGTGAACCGACCATCATCCTGTCCGGGACTGACCCAGACCTGCCAAGGAACGTGACATCAGGGCTGGGACGCTACACCGGATTCCGCGACATGGCCAAAGGTGGCTGCGGTTCCCTGCGATCCTGCTTTGACCCAGTCACAGGTCGTACGGTTGCCATCAAAACGTTGCCGCCAGAGTTGTGCCACGACCGTCGCGAACGACGGCGACTGCTCAGGGAAGCACGCGTCACGGCCCAACTGCAACACCCCAATACTGTTCCGGTTTACGATATCGGCCAAGACGACGAGCAGGGCGTTTACATTGTGATGAAACGGATTTCGGGTGAAAACCTGTTCGAAATCCTTAAACGAATCGCTGGAGGAGACGAAGCCACCGCCACAGCATTTCCAATCTCGCGACGAGTTGAAATCGTTGCCAGCGCATGCCAGGCCTTAGCCTATGCCCACGCTCGCGGTGTAATCCATCGAGATGTCAAACCAGAGAACATCTGGGTGGGGAACTTCGGCGAAGTCATCCTGCTCGACTGGGGAGTAGCCAAAGTATGGGGTCACGCAGACGACAACGAACCGCTGGGACAGAGCGTTTTAAAACCGGCCGAGAACAATGATGACCAGCTGCAAACGCTGACCGGTGGTGGTCAGCGTCCGGGGACACCCCTCTACATGTCTCCCGAGCAGGTTCATGGGAACCGCGGGATTGACGAGCGAAGCGATATTTTCAGTGCCGGAGTCTGTCTTTACGAGATACTTGCGATTCGCGAGCCATTTCGAGGTCGCAACATCGATGAGACGTTCGACAACATCAAGAATCGGCAGGTGGAACCACCCAGCGTCAGATCGCCAGAACAGCAGATACCATCGACAGCGGACGAGGTGGTTCTAAAAGCCTTGCAAAAGCGGCCTGGAGATCGATTTCAGTCCATGCGTGACCTGATCGCTGCAATTCGAGCGATTGAAGCCTAAGCCCTCCGAATCCACGCCCTTGGGAGCACCGCCTTCGCTGAGGACGCCAACGGGGATTGCTTCAGACAAGATATCTTTCACCGAATTCCGAAGATCGCCGCCGGAAAGCGATTGGATTAGCGGGATAAGAGCCATTGTTGCAACTTGCTGGCAATATCGCGGTAGCTGATCTGGACCCATTCCGAACATTTGGTAAACTCCCCGCCTCATGTGGCGAACCAGCGGGATTCCTTCGCGATCATTTCAAGAGTCTAAGCGGCTCTTCGATCGTGAGGCAAACGATCACGCTCAGGCCAAACCTCCACTTGATCGCGAGTTGTAAGTCATTGACTCAAAACAACTTGCCAGCGTAGCTCAGTTGGCAGAGCAGCTGATTTGTAATCAGCCGGTCGCGGGTTCGAATCCCTCCGCTGGCTCTTTTCGAAGAGAAATGCAAGAATCAAACCGTCATCGAGAAGGGGATCAACCAAGAACAGCTGAGTAAGGCGGCAACAAGTGACACATTGATAAGAGATTTTTTTGGGGGGTTTGCCCGAGTGGTTAAAGGGGGCGGACTGTAAATCCGTTGGCTACGCCTACACAGGTTCGAATCCTGTAGCCCCCACTTTGAAAGCCACGTGTACAGTGCCGTCCAATGTCTCTGCATCATTCGATGACCTGAATAAATTTGACGATCTGTGGAGCGTGAGAGATGCATAGAAGGGCGACTGGCTCGTCACCATCCCTCGTCTTTCATTGGTCCTCACCGCGGGTGTAGCTCAATGGTAGAGCAGCAGCCTTCCAAGCTGAATACGAGGGTTCGATTCCCTTCACCCGCTTGTCAACAAGCTGCTGTAGCTCAGTGGTAGAGCACTTCCTTGGTAAGGAAGAGGTCATGGGTTCAAGTCCCATCAGCAGCTCTTTGGCGGCGGTAAACTGCGATCCTTGATATCATCTGACCATGCAAAGACTGCGATTTATTCAGTTTTTGCTAATCAGTGATTGCATGAATCGGGCGATTCCGCAACAACTAGGGCCAACAAATCGAGCAACTGACCTCAGATGCGGTGGTTTTAGAAGAATTGATTGGGTAGACAAAGCTCCCCGCTGTGGGGTGCGAAAATTTGACATTCGTTTTGATACAGTTTGAACGAGCTAGACCAATGCGACTGGCTTGACGACGGTTAAACCGTGGGTGTGAACACGGGCGTTATCAAGTTGGGCTGATCCGGAGCGTATCTCTGGTCAGTAATGGCACGGTCGGATGCAGGTGAATTAGAAATGGCTAAGGAAAAATTTAAACGGTCCAAGCCCCACGTAAACGTAGGGACCATCGGCCACATTGACCACGGTAAAACAACCACCACCGGAGCTATCCTTGCAGTGCAAGCTGCCAAAGGACTAGCCGAAGCGAAAGGTTACTCAGAGATCGCCAAGGGTGGTACAGTCCGTGATTCTACAAAAACAGTGACGATCGCGGTCGCTCACGTTGAGTACGAGACGGACAATCGTCACTACGCTCACATCGACTGCCCCGGTCACGCTGACTTTATTAAGAACATGATTACCGGTGCCGCCCAGATGGACGGTGCGATTTTGGTCGTTTCTGCAGCTGACGGACCGATGCCTCAGACAAAAGAGCACGTTCTGCTCGGTCGTCAGGTTGGCGTTCCTTACATCGTCGTCTTCTTGAACAAGTGTGACTTGGTCGATGACGAAGAATTGCTGGAACTGGTTGAACTGGAAGCCCGTGAGTTGTTGAGCAAGTACGACTACCCCGGGGATGATGTTCCTGTCGTCCGTGGTTCGGCTCTGCCTGCGTACAACAACCCGGCAGATCCAGATGCCAGCAAGTGCATCGGCGACCTGATGGACGCACTCGACCAGTCCATCCCTGAACCTGTTCGCGAAGACGACAAACCATTCCTGATGGCCATTGAGGACGTCTTTTCGATCGAGGGTCGTGGTACCGTTGCAACCGGTCGAATTGAGCGTGGTATTGTCAAGGTTGGTGAAGAAGTTGAGATCGTCGGCTTGTCCGCCGAATCGACCAAGACCACCTGCACCGGCGTCGAAATGTTCCGCAAGGAAATGGGCGAAGGCCGTTCGGGCGACAACGTTGGTTGCCTGCTCCGTGGCGTCAAGCGTGAAGACATTCAACGTGGTCAGTGTCTGGCAAAACCAGGCAGTATCACTCCCCACACCAAGTTCGAGGCAGAGGTTTACTGCTTGAGCAAGGATGAGGGTGGACGACACACGCCATTCTTCAGCGGCTATCGACCTCAGTTCTACTTCCGCACCACTGATGTGACCGGAACAGCCAACTTGGTCGGCGCTGAAATGTGCATGCCAGGCGATAACGTTAAAGTGACCGTTGAACTCCACAAGCCAATTGCAATGGACGATGGTGTCCGATTCGCAATTCGTGAAGGTGGACGAACGGTTGGTTCGGGCGTTGTTGCCAAGATCCTCGAATAAAACGTCGATGATTGCGTGAAGCCAGATTTTCACGCTGTAACGGATAAATCGTCCTAGTTACTGATGGCCAACGGAGCATTCGACTTCGTTGGTCATTGGTTATTTAGGGAGTTTCCTGTACGATCATGGGTCGCCAAAGAGGCGGCCCCTGTTTTCCAAGGGGTGTAGCTCAATTGGCAGAGCACTGGTTTCCAAAACCAGCGGTTGCGGGTTCAAGTCCCTCCGCCCCTGCTTTATGTATCCAGTTTTAGAAATAACGACTTTGCATTGCCGTTTCGATCGCCGTCCCGCGGACAGCAACTCATCCGGCTGTTGCAAAAGCAAAATAGACAATTCGATTACCACGGATTGGTGGTCGATCCATCACTCATTCAGGAGCGGATAGGTGTCACGAGACATTGCGGCAGCCGGCAGAGGTTCGACAATCCGAACCATACTCATCGAACTTGCCAAAACAAACGTTTACAAGCCGAATCAGGGACGCATTGTCCGGCAAATGACAGCCTTGGCAATTTGGATAATTGCCGCATTGGGTTGTTGGTCGTTGTACGCAACCCTGATGGGCAGTAGCTTCTCCGGCAAATGGGTCGTGACTGCCGCTCCCGGCGTACTATTGCTGTGCGGAGCTTGGTTTGGCTTCCGGATCGTCAATATGCCGAATTTCGCTGACTTCCTGATCGCTGTGGAAGCCGAGATGAATAAGGTCACCTGGCCTGGCAAAGATGAATTGGTGCGAGCATCGATTGTGGTGATTTTCACCATCTTTTTCCTTGCCGTCTCCCTCTTTCTGTTCGATATTGTCTGGCAGAAACTTTTCACCTTCTTGGGAGTAACGGCATAACTCGCCTGAACTGACTGAATTGACAATTAAGATAGCGTCTCCATCACCCGTCGATCACTATTGCCCAACAGCGTTGTAACGTGAACGAAGCCGACACCACAGACGATCCCCAAGAAATATTGGATGCTGGCGAACCAGCATCCGCGGAAAGCCCAATCACCGAGGGTGATTCCACCGAGGCGGCAGCCGACGACACGGGTGCTGAAGCCGCTGCGGTTGATGAATCAGCCAGCGAAGAGAAAACCACAGCTGCTCCGCCGCCGCCTCCACCCGCGCCGGTCGATAAGAACAAGCCAGCTCAGGAGCCAGCCCAAGACCCCGACGAAGGGGGCAAGATGGACTGGTACATCCTCAAAGTGGCCTTCAATCGTGAGGATTCCATCGCAGATGCGTTGCGAAAACGGCTCAAGATGGAAGGCATGGCCGAGTTCTTCGGTGACATCGTCGTTCCCACCGAAGATGTAGCCACCTTCACACGAGCTGGTCAGCGACGAGTTTCAAAACGGAAATTGCTGCCGGGTTACATCATGGTCAACATGCTGATCAATGATGACACTTGGTTCCTGGTTCGTGAGACCAACGGAATCAGCGACTTCACGGGTGCCGCTGGCAAGCCAATGCCCATGGAACCCTCTGACGTCGAGCGATTCATCACCCGCCCATGTGAAGAAGAAGAAGAGGCACCCATCAAGATCGGAATCCCCTTCAACATCGGCGACCGCGTTCGCGTCAAAGAAGGGAACTTCGAGAATCAGGAAGGCGAAGTCGATGCAGTCGACGAAGCCAATGGCCGAATCACGGTCATCATCAACATTTTTGGCCGCAGTGTTCCTATGGAATTGGATCACTGGCAGGTCGAACCGCTCTAAAGCTTGAAGCGGACAGCAGCGAGGTGTGGCATCGATGGCTACAACGACCTCGCAGCAACACTGGATAACTAACTACTGAAACACCGACAACCGATTTCGAAAAATGGCAAAGCAAGTAACAGGTCAGGCAAAATTTCAAGTTCCTGGCGGACAGGCGACTCCGGCTCCTCCCGTGGGTACATCGCTTGGTAAATACGGCGTCAACCTGGGTCAATTCGTTCAGGCATTCAACGACCGAACCAAAGAGTACAACGGAACACCGATTCCCGTCATCGTCACGGTCTATAACGACCGCAGTTTCGACTTTATCACCAAAAGCCCACCTGCAGCCTCGCTGCTAAAACAGGCCGCAGGCATTGCCAAAGGCAGTGGTGTTCCCAACAAGACCAAAGTGGCAACGGTCACCCGAGACCAGTGCAAAAACATTGCCGAAAAGAAAATGGCTGACCTCAACGCCCGCAGCGTCGATCAAGCCATTCGCATGATCGAGGGAACAGCCCGCAGCATGGGCATCGACGTCGAAGGCTAGTCCAAAGGGTCCCCGACCCAAAACTGCGTTAACGGCAACCACCACGCAAGCATCCCTTTGATGTGCCTCATTGCGAGTGCATTTGAGCTGGATGAAGCCAAGATTTTCGGTCAAGGTCGTCGATGCCCGGAGATCACTTCTTTTGCGACTCGAGTTCCCCATTGGTTGCTACGCAAGACAGATTGGTTGCTACGCAAGGCAGATTGGTTGCTACGCAAGGCAGATTGGTTGCTACGCAAGGCAACTGAGTCAAAGCGAATAAGCCATGATCACGAGACGGTCTTGCGACTCGAAAGCTCCGATGCAACCGCTGTTGTCAAGCAGCATTTTGCTCGCCAGTTCGATGCCCGTCGCAGCAGGTCTCTGAAGTTGACGAAACTCGCTGGCCTAAGAAGCTCGCAACGCAAAGGCAGCGAGGTCAGGAACACCCATCACCCTGAGTGTATTGCTCGCATTGTGCAGGTCGCAAGTTTTCCGGGCATGAAGTGCAGCACGCTGCCGGATACTGGAGTATTCGCGACGAACCTGACGAAGCAATTGCGGGATCTGCTCAATGGATTGATAGCTGTAGCCTATGACGCCATCCCCACCAGCCAAATCTAGTTGCTCTGACAGCCAGCATCCCTTGGGGACAATCACAGGTACACCGCGAATGAACATTTCCAACAGCACACCGCTGCATCGAGCCACGTACCGCTGCGGGTCATACAAGAACAGTCCCACGTCGGCTGAGTCAAGAAAACGATTATACGATTCAGCATCGAGGTCGCCTGAATGAATCTCGAGTCGGTTCGCTGCGTCGTTCCCTTCATTTTTCATGGCCCGCCGATACTCACCGCGAAGATCCATCGGGATCATCCGTTGCCAGCGTTGCCGTGGCATTTGCATCGCTATGGAAAAATCACCTGTTTCCAAGTGTGAACTCCATATTTCAGACAGCAACGCTTTCATCTGCCCCCGGCCTTTTTCGGCGCGTGGCATACCAGCCAGAACGATTTTCAGTGATCGCTGATCCTGATTCAGGTTGGCCCTCGATTTGTCCCTCGATGCTGGAGGGCGGATGGGGTAGGGAATCGGAGTCACCTTCACACCCACTGCACCGAGTTGCCGCGTGAGGGGTTCGGTGGTCGCATGCAGGTGGACCAGATGCCCATTTGTCCTTCGAAGGGCTGCATTGACCTGCTCTCCATAAAGCTTGGCTCGGGTACTCGGTTCCGCTCCCTCGTACAAAGCAAAGTGCAGAATCACATGGATCGTCAACGGGTGTGCCAAATTCAACTCACTCAACGCACGGCTGAGTGCCAGTAATTGAAAATCGTCACCTGTATTGATCACGATTCGATCATGTGGCTGGGGATTCCACTGCCGAACGAGTCTCTGGAAATCCTCGGACCAACGTTGCAGCATCGTTGCCGGCCTGACATTTCGGCGGGAAAGTGGATCCCCTAAACGATGCCAGGCACGTTCCAATCGGGTGCCGCCGATCGGCTCACCCAGAGTATTTCGTGAGACACGTGAGCGACCATCCACCCCCAGTGACCAGTATGTCATGCGACGGACGCGAAACACCGGATCACAAACCAATGCAGAATCGTTTTCGTCGAATGACTCGTGGACCGCAAGCTGCGACGAATATCCCCTTTCATCGGCTGCCCCAGCCAACAATGAAGCCAATTCCAGAAAGTGCCCGCCCGCCCCAATCACATTGTCATCCATCAACCATAGGCGTGGGGGGTTTTCGCTCATCATTGAAATGTAATCCGACATGGGATACTGATGCGGAAACGGTCACCGATCCGTTCGGTCGCCATCAACGTTAAATGTAGGGGGTAGAAGGGGTTACTTTGGGACAAAATCCGCTCGCATCCCAGCTGGGTTATTCATATCAAAAATGCCTGAAATGCGTCCAGAGAGGGTGAGATTTTCTCAACGACCACCCTTTTTCGGGCTGAGGGCTCTCTTTCTTCTCCTTCGCAGTCGCCGCAGCGATGTCTCATGCGGGTGAAACGGAGAATCTGCCCCAAGAGTTCAAGAAGGTGCAGAGCTTCAAGAGTTTCGGGGAACAGTTGAAGTCACATCTAGGTAAACTGTGGCGGCAGACTGGACGCGATGCCCCCTAGGCATCGCCCCCAATGTAGCGATCCCAATGTAGCGATCCCAATGTAGCGATCCCGGGGTAGCGATTCCGGGGTAGCGATTCCAGACTACGGTGGTAGACCCAGTCGCCTTCCGCCTAGAATTGTCGGCACGAAGCAGCATTTCCCTGCCGCCTGTTTACCTACAGATCACGTACCTAGCAAGTTTTCAATCATGTCGTCAAAACCCGGAAGTCGCTCTTCTGCCCCCAAGATGGCAACCACCGCTGAAGCGGTTGCGGCACGCCTTCGCGAAAGCTTGCTACATGACAAAGGGGAATTGGAGGTCAACAAGTTTTTTCGGGCCTTGGTCAAACTGGAAGGTTCCGACCTTCACCTGAAGGTGGGTCAACCACCGATGGTCCGAACGCGAGGTGAATTAAAGGCCCTGAATTCCCCACTGATCGAATCAGAGGAAATGGTCAAGCTGTTATTGCCCATGATGGGCGAGCGAAATCTGGTGATCTTTGAACAGGAGGGCGGTGCCGACTTTTCGCACACGATTGATATGGATGGAGTCCGTTGGCGATTCCGCGTCAACATGCTCAAATCACTTGGCAATATTGGATTGGTCGCCCGACGCATCAGTAATTTCATTCCCAACTTTCGGGGACTTTATCTTCCTGATTCGATCGAACACCTCTGCCACTTCGATCAAGGCATGATCCTACTGTCCGGCGTCACTGGATCTGGCAAGAGTACAACAATCGGATCGATGCTGAATTACATTAACGGCATCTACCGAAAACACATTCTTACACTGGAAGATCCAATCGAATTCATCTTTAAGGAAGACAAGTGCCTGATCAACCAACGTGAAGTCGGTCAGGACGTCAAAGACTTTTCGATTGGCATGAAGCACGCCGTTCGTGAAGACCCCGACATCATTTTGGTAGGTGAGCTTCGAGACGAGGAAACCTTCATGACCGCAATCCATGCGGCTGAAACGGGTCACCTCGTATTCGGAACGATCCATGCTTCAAGTGCATCCACCACCATCGGACGTATTCTCGACCTCTTTCCCGAGGAAATGCATGGCGCCATCCGCTCGGCCATTGCCTTCAACATGAGAGGAATCGTGGCCCAAAAGCTGCTCAAGACCATCCGGCCTGATGTTCCTCGAGTACCCACCTGTGAAGTCATGACCTTCACACCCATGATTAAAAAGCTGGTTCTGGAAGGTGAGGACCACAAACTGCCTGACGCCATCCGCATCGGCCAAGAAGAGGGGATGCAGGACTTCACCATGAGTCTGAAAACATTGATTGATGATGAACTGATTGATCGTCCAACCGCTTTCGCAGTCGCTCCCAACAAAGATGCACTGAAAATGGCACTCAAGGGCATCGACGTCAAAGCACCGGGAATCCTGTAAGCTGCGGCGTCAGGGTAATCCGGGACGACCTCTATCCCTGTCGACGTCACATTCTGAGAGATGAATACTACTGTAGTCATGAGTATTGTCAG
>Ga0315334_10002415_pt1 | contig 11678 bp, 9 predicted proteins | sample M150034915metaG_FD_205555 | JGI IMG/M metagenome (GOLD analysis project Ga0315334, IMG submission 205555) | Ammonia-oxidizing marine archaeal communities from Monterey Bay, California, United States - M1 500m 34915 | ecosystem: Environmental > Aquatic > Marine > Intertidal zone | place: USA... | reverse complement strand
AACTACTATTACAACCGCTAGAAATACAACAACTACTTACAATACTAGTACACTAACTAGAAATATGATTTCTACAAGTAAATCAACAGCTACACAAACAGCTTATACAACTACGTGGGCAACAAGTAATTCTACAGCTACATCAAGATCTACAACCACCACATATAGTACTACAACAACTTTTAATACTAGTACTGCCACAACCACCACTTTTAACACGGCAACAATAACAACTATTAGTACAACCACTACTTGGTCTACTAGTAAAAGTACTACTGAAAGTAGGAGTACCACTACTACTTTTAATACATTAACAACGTATAATACTAGTACGGCAACAACGACAACTTATAATACTACTACGACTACAACTATAAGCACAACCACTACTTGGTTAACATCTAAGTCTACTACGACTACATGGAGTACTAGTAAATCAACAACTACTACTTATGAAACATCACATAATACAACAGAAAGTAGAAGTACATCAACGTCTAGATCAACAACAACAACATACAATACTAGTAAGAGTACCACTGAAAGTAGAAGTACATCTACTAGTAGAAGTACAACCACTACATTTAATACCACCACAGCAACTCAAACTGCTTATACTACAACTTGGTCTACTAGTAAAAATACAACAGAGAGTAGATCAACTACTACTACATATACTACAAACACTGTTTATAATACTAGTACAAACACAACCACAACATATAATACTAGTCAATTAACTAGTAAAAATACACACACAACGTGGTCAACCAGTAAATCAACTACTACGACTTGGTCAACTAGTAAATCAACAACAACCACATTTAATACATTAACAAGTCATAGTACTACTACTACATATGAAACAAGTCACGCTACTTCTACTTCAAGAAATACGAGTCAAAGTACAACGACGACCTATACAACATATTGGAACACATCTAGAAATACAAGTGAAAGTAGAACAACAACCACAACGTATACTACATCAACAGTTTATAACACTAGTCAGAGTACAACAACCACGTTTGGTACATCAACATCACGTAGTACAACAGAAAGTAGAAGTACCACTACAACATATACAACTAGTACAGCATATAATACAAGTACAACTACTACGGAAAGTAGAAATACAACAACAACATATACTACTACTACGACATATAATACTAGTAAAAGTACTACAACAACATATAATACAAGTACTACAACTACAACAGTGTATCTTACAGAAACGGAATATACATCATTGTTTCAATCATCGTTTAACACGAGTACAGCAACATATAGAGAAACAAGTAGAACAACTGAAACTGGTGGATGTCCTAGAGGATGTCAATAAAATATAAATAAAACAAGTAATAATAATAATAATATGGCAACAGATTTTCAAAAGGGATATAAAGCATCAAAACTAACGTTTGAGAGTGATAGAATTACTTTTCAAAACGAGGTTGATAATTTCAAGTTTTCCCCTGGAATAATGGAAGTTATGATGGATTGGGAAACACCTATTATGGAAAAAATGGCGGAACTTGCCGTGTCCGAAGGGGACCATGTTCTTGAATGTGGTTTTGGTATGGGTATATTATCTGATGCTATTCAAGCAAGGAATCCTGCATCACATACTATTTGTGAATTTCATCCTGATATAATACCTAGAATGAGAACGTGGGCAGAAGGTAAATCTAATATTATTTTACATGAAGATAAATGGATAACTGTAGATAATGGTAGATACGATGCAATATTAATGGATACATATGCAGATGATGATTTGCATTATAGATTTAGAGAATTTTGTAATAGAAAAATATCAAAAAGTGGTGGAAAAATTACTTGGTGGAATTGGAGTGGTGGAGAAACAGATGAATATATGAAGTTTTATTGGAAAGACGGTGTAACATTTACAGATGTAGCAGTAGATCCTCCAACAAATTCATATTATAATTTAGATGTATATAAAGTACCTATTAAAACATTAACACCTCATCCAACTGGGTATGGTATACTTGATAGTTCAACAATATCTTTTGCGGATTCAACAACAAAAACTATAGCTAAAGTTCATGATGAATCAATTATAACATGTTTAGATCCTAGTAATCCTAGTTTGGTTAATAAAAATCCTACACGATCTATGTCTATGATTTGTAAGGGTGTGTATGTAATAAACAATGGATTATTAGCTGTTACTGGTAATCATATAATGATAGTAAAAAGAGATGGATCTTGGGTAGAAAAAAACATGAATGAAGTTATCGTTGGTGATAAACTTTATAAAATAGATAATACAGAAGTAGAAATTACACAAATTGATTTTGATAGTTCAGAAACTAAATATACGGTTTCAAGATTATTAATAGATTATAATTATTTTGCTAATGATATTTTAATTAAGGAAGGAGGAACTGATGGCTAATACAACAACAACATATTCAACTACTTGGAATACTTCGTGGAGTTCTGTAGTATTTCACTCTACAGTTACACAAAAAAATACAGCGACGTCTAAATCAACGACTACTACTTGGGCTACATCTAAAAGTACAACAACTACTTGGGCAACTTCTAAATCTACAAGTGAAAGTAGGAGTACTACAACGACATATACTACAACTACGACTTGGGCAACTAGTCGTAATACTACTGAGAGTAGGAATACTACTACAACATATAGTACCACAACTACATTTAATACACTAACAACTAGGAGTACAACTACCACTTGGGCAACATCTAAAAGTACAACAGAGAGTAGATCTACAACTACAACTTACACAACTAGTACAACGTGGGGAACAAGTTCAATAACTAGTCATTCTACTACTACTACATGGACGACAACGTTTAATACTACCACAACATATAATACTACTAAAAGTACAACAACTACTTATAGTACAGCAACTAGTAGATCAACTACAACTACTTATAATACATCAACTAGTACTACCACTGCTTATAATACAACAACTGTAACTAGTACTCAATATACAACTACTTGGGCTACTAGTAAAGCTACATCTACAGTAGTTTCAACAAATCACAATACTACTGAAAGTAGATCAACAACCACTACTTATACAACGTCGACGGCATATAATACCACCACTACTACAACTATTAGTACAAATACAACTTGGTCAACAAGTAAAAGTACAACAACAACTTTTAATACCACAACCACATATACAACAACAACTACGTATGAAACAAGTCATTCGACAACGACAACGTTTAATACAACAACTACTTATACTACAAGTACTACATATAATACTACTAAATCAACCACGACTACATATAATACTAGTCAAAGTACAACCACTACTTATAGTACTAGTCAGTCTACAGAAACTGCATACACAACAACTTGGTCTACTAGTAAGAATACTACTACAACATATGAAACATCTCACGCTACGTCAACAAGTAGATCGACAACAACCACGTATACTACAACTACAACGTATAATACCAGTCAATCTACAGAAACTGCTTATACTACCACTTGGAGTACTAATAAATCTACTACCACGACATGGTCAACAAGTAAAAGTACTACAGAAAGTAGAAGTACTACAACTACGTTTAACACCACAACTACTTATAATACCTCAACAACAACAACTATAAGTACAAATACAACAACCGCATACGTTGTTCAAACTGATATATTAACCACCTATAACACAAGTACAGCAACACAAACAGTATTTAATACTTCAACTTTAGAGACTTTTTCTACTACTAAAAGTACTGGTACTGTTGTATCAACTAGTAAAACCACTTCCACAGTAGTTTCAACTAGTAAAACTACTGCAACAGTATATAATACAGCAAGGAGTACAGATACAACTTATAATACTAGTAAATCTACAACTACTACGTTTAACACGAGTACAACAACAGTGATTTCAACTAGTCATGCTACTGCTACGGTTGTGTCGACAAGTAATAACACACATACAGTTTGGAGTACTAGTAAAAGCACCACAACAACATATGAGACTAGTAAATCTACTACAACCGAATATAATACTTCTACTAGCACCACGACTACATATAATACTTCTACATCAACTGTAGTAAGCACGAGTAGATCAACAGCTACCGCAACAACAACTACGTATAATACCTCAACTAGTACGACTACTACATATAACACGAGCACGACAACAACTTGGAGTACATCAAAAACTACATCTACAGTAGTAGAAACAAGTCACTCAACAACAACTACATATGAAACCAGTAAAAATACTACTACTACATATAACACTAGTACATTAACAACTATTAGTACTAATACCGTTGTTAGTACTACTAAAAATACTATAACAACATATAGTACTGGAGATAACACAACCACAACGTATAATACGAGTACAAATACTACTAAATCATGGTATAGTACATATAGAAAAGATTACTCTACTGAGCGAGAGGATCTAGATAGGTAGAAAGTGGTAAAAATGTGTAATTATATATAATAATAACAATTAAATTTAATAATATGGAAATGTTTAATAAGAAGGAACTAGATAAAAGAATAGGTCCCCTTAAAAAAAGTAAAAATCTAGATGAACTAGAACAAGTTGAAGGTTACACAATAAGAAAATGTAGCGAACTAGATATAGAAACAAGTTATGATGTTTTGGCAGAAGAAATGCCTTACTTCAAAACTATGGCATATACAGAATTTGCTACTAATTTTTACATGCAACCGTTGAATGTAAAACTTAGAAATGAGATGATGATTGACGCTTTTAACGATAATGTTAAAAACCCGGATGATTGGTCGTCTTATTTAATAAATAATGTATTAAAAAAATCTGTTAATAAATATCAACATAGAAAAGATAAAACAGAAAAATGGCCTGCTAAAGATTATTTAGTAATATTACCTGGTTCAAATAAAGTAAAAAGTAATGTTTGTTTAAATAGAATGAAAAATATATCTAAACAACATGGTAATAATGTATATTTTAAACCCCATCCAATAACAACACATCAAATTATTGGTGAATTAAAAGATTTTTTTGGAGAGGAAAATATACTACCTAGGGATGTTGACATGTACTATTACATGCAAAAAGCTAAAAAAGTATATACAACACATATAAGTGAAAGTGCTATTTATGCAGCAGTATTAGGTAAAAGAATAGAACCAATTGATGTATGGAATAACATACAACATGGATCTTTTGCTTGTATAAATAATCATTTATTTACACACCAAGATAATATAAAAGAATATATTAATAGAGTATTTTCTAGTCCTAAATCTGGTATTATAAATCCAGTTATAGATAAAAATTGGAAAGAAAAAGTTGATAAATATTTTGATTATATTTGTGAAAAAAGAGATGTTTATAAATCTTGGTTTATAGATACTAGAAAACCAAAACAAGAAAAGAAGTAAAAAGCGTGAAAATAGCGTGATAATATAAAAGTAAAATAAGTTAAATTAAATAAAATAAGATTATGGCAAAGAAAAAAGCAGCTGCTACTAAGGTAACAGCAGAAGAATTAAAAAACGTACAAGAGAAAGTTACTATTATAAACCGTCAGCAAATGGAAATTGGTGGTTTAGAAATGCAAAAACAAGTTGCTATTGAACGATTAAAAGAAGCACAAGGTTCTTTAGGTGTTGTTCAAAGAAGCTTAGAAACAAAGTATGGAAAAGTATCAGTAAATCTCAATGATGGATCTTTAAAACCGATGGAAGATGAAGCTAATAAGAAAAATTAGTATCGGTAAAGACTATAAAAATGAAGCTATGCACTATGCTGTAGGCCAAGAGGTTTATGGTGGACATACAATCACTAATATTCTTGAAGAGGATAAAAAGTTTAGTATTTATATTGCAAAAAACGATGAAGAAATTCCTTGGAAAGATTTTAATAAAAACATGGCAATAGCTGTTGAATATAATTTAGAATATTAATGCATGGTTTATATAATTTTATAATAAAACCAAAGAAATCAAGATATAATAATACTAAAAAAATTGGTGATAAAGAATTAATAGTAAATACAGATATTTTTCAACATCAACATGTTAGTAGAAATGCTATTGTAATATCTGTTCCAACGAGTATTAAAACTGATATAGAACCAGGTGATGAAATTATAGTACATCATAATGTTTTTAGAAGATATAATGATGTTAGGGGTGTGGAAAAAGATAGTAAAGCATATTATAAAGATGATATGTATTTCGCTTATATTGATCAAATATTTGCATATAAAAGAAATAATAGCTGGACACCTTTAAATAAATATTGTTTTATTAAACCAATTAAATCATATAGTAAGTTTGATATTAATAAAGAAGAACCTCTAATAGGTATAATAAAATATACTAATAAAAATTTACCAGAGGTTGGTAGTTTAATTGGTTTTACACCAAGTAGTGAATATGAATTTATTATTAATGGTGAAAGATTATATAGAGTAAGAACACAAGACATTACAATTAAATATGAATATCAAGGAAAAGAAGAGGAATATAATCCAAGCTGGATATAAAGCAGTTGAAGAATTAGTTAAAGTTGCCAAAGAACCCATTGTTGATAGTGATGATGATATATCTGCAGATAGATTAAAAAACGCTGCAGCTACTAAAAAATTAGCTATATTTGATGCTTTTGAAATATTATCTAGAATTCAAGATGAAGAAAATTTATTAGATAATAAACCAAAAGAAGAAAGGAAAACTAAAGTTTTTAGTGGTTTTGCTGAAAAAAGATCTAAATAATGTATGAACAAACGTTATATAAAGTAATTGAACCAATTCGTATTAATACTTTAAAGAGATTAAATAAAGGTAAAAAGTGGAAATACGGATATAATAAAGAACATGATGTTGTTGTTATTAGTAAAACTGGTGAAATTGGTGATATATATGAAATACAAAACCTTAAAATAGCTTTACCTAAAGAACCTAAAAAGGTGTTTAGTAGATCAAAAGAAACTAAAAAACAACACTGGGAACAATTTAATTTACCTAAAGAATTTAAAAATATAAAAAGTATATTTGATTGGAAATCATATCCAGAAGAATTCAAAGAAGATTGGTTTAACTATATAGATGATGAATTTAAAAGAAGAGATGAAGGATTTTGGTTTACCAATAAAGGTATACCAACTTACTTAACAGGCACACACTACATGTATCTACAATGGTCAAAAATAGACGTAGGTGCACCAGAATTTAGAGAACCAAATAGATTGTTTTATATTTTTTGGGAAGCTTGTAAAGCTGATAAAAGATGTTATGGAATATGTTATTTAAAAAATAGACGTTCTGGATTTTCTTTTATGTCTAGTTCTGAGGCAGTTAATTTAGCTACAATATCTAGTGATGCTAGATATGGTATATTATCTAAAACTGGTTGGGATGCTAAAAAGATGTTCACCGACAAGGTTGTACCAATTTCAATAAACTATCCATTCTTTTTTAAACCGATTCAAGATGGTATGGATCGACCAAAAAGTGAGTTAGCATATAGAGTACCAGCTCAAAAGTTTACAAGGAAAAAAATAACTACTAATGAAAAAGTAGAAGAAATAGCAGGTTTAGATACTACTATTGATTGGAAAAACACAGGTGATAACTCATATGATGGAGAAAAACTTAATCTACTAGTACATGATGAGAGTGGTAAATGGGAGAGACCTGACAACATATTAAACAACTGGAGAGTTACTAAAACTTGTTTACGATTAGGTAGTAGAATTATTGGTAAGTGTATGATGGGTTCAACATCTAACGCTTTAGATAAAGGTGGAGATAATTTTAAAAAACTATATAATAGTTCAGATGTTACAAAAAGAAACCGCAACGGACAGACTGGTTCAGGACTCTATTCTTTGTTCATACCTATGGAGTGGAACTACGAAGGATTCATTGATATGTATGGATTACCTGTATTCAATACGCCAGAAGAGGAAACTTATGGACCTTATGGAGATTTAATAGATATAGGTGTTGTAGAACATTGGACAAATGAAGCAGATGGATTAAAAAATGATCAAGATGCTTTAAATGAATTTTACCGCCAATTTCCAAGAACTATTGAACATGCTTTTAGAGATGAAGCACAAAATAGCATTTTTAATTTAGTAAAAATCTATGAACAAATAGATTATAACGAAGAAATGAATAGATCTATTGGTGTTAGTACTGGTAATTTTCAATGGGTTAATGGTATAAAAGATACAAATGTAATATTTTATCCAGATCCTAAAGGAAGATTTAAAGTTAGTTGGATGCCAAAAGGTGAATTACAAAATAATGTAATTGAAAAAAATGGTAGAAAATATCCAGGTAATGAACACATGGGAGCATTTGGATGTGACTCTTATGATATATCTGGAACAGTGGATGGTAAAGGATCAAAAGGTGCTTTACATGGTTTAAGTAAATTTTCCATGGAAGATTGTCCACCTAGTCAATTTTTTTTAGAATATATAGCTAGACCACAAACTGCAGAAATCTTTTTTGAAGATATGTTAATGGCTATTGTTTTTTATGGTATGCCAATATTATGTGAAAATAATAAACCTAGATTATTATATTATTTAAAAAGAAGAGGTTATAGAGGTTATTCAATGAATAGACCTGATAAAGTTTGGAATAAACTTTCTGTAGCTGAAAAAGAAATAGGTGGTATACCTAATACAAGTGAAGATATTAAACAAGCACATGCTGCCGCTATTGAGATGTATATACAAAGCAATGTTGGTATCAGGCAAGATGGATCACATGGAAACATGTATTTTAATAGAACATTAAATGATTGGGGTCGATTTGATATAACAAAAAGAACCAAATTTGATGCCACTATTAGTTCTGGACTTGCAATTATGGCGTGTAATAAACATTTATACCATCCATATGCTAAAGTTAGTAAACAAAAATTGAACATAAACATTGCAAAATATAAAAATAAAGGCATGCAATCAAAATTAATAAAACAATAATATGGCTGAATCAGTTTTAAAAGGATTTTTTCCTAGTCAAGTAGTTAGTGATAAAGAGAAGATGGGCCAAGAATATGGTCTTAAGGTTGCTAAAGCTATAGAAAGCGAATGGTTTAGTAGAGATTCTGGTACAAATAGATATTATAGTAACCAAAATGAATTTCACAAACTACGTTTATATGCGCGTGGGGAACAATCTATTCAAAAATATAAAGATGAATTATCTATTAATGGTGATTTATCGTATCTTAATTTAGATTGGAAACCTGTACCCATTATACCTAAATTTGTAGATATTGTTGTTAATGGAATAGCAGAAAGAAGTTATGATGTAAAAGCGTATTCACAAGACCCATATGGTGTTGCTAAAAGAACACAATATATGGAATCAATATTAAGAGATTTAGAAACAAGAGAGTTAACTAAATTTGCTAATGAAGCATTTGGTATTCAATTAGCTGAAAATGATCCAGAAAAATTACCTAATAGTGAAGAAGAATTACAACTGCATATGCAACTTTCTTATAAACAAGAAGTAGAATTAGCAGAAGAACAAGCTATTAATACTATATTAGAAGGTAATCGTTATGAAAATACAAGGAAAAGATTTTATTATGATTTAACTGTTTTAGGTATAGGTGCTGTTAAAAATACGTTTACTGAAACTGAAGGAATAAAAGTAGATTATGTAGATCCTGCAAATTTAATATGGTCTTATACAGAAGATCCATTTTTTGATGATATATATTATATTGGTGAAGTAAAAAGTATTCCAATAAATGAACTTAAAAAACAATTTCCTAATTTAGATAATAGTGATTTAGAGAATGTATCTAAATCTGGTTTTCAAAATAGTGGAATGTATAAAACACAATCATCAAGTAGTGATTTAGATAAAAATACAATTCAAGTTTTATATTTTAATTATAAAACATACATGAATGAAGTATATAAAGTTAAAGAAACATCAACAGGTGCTACTAAAATTATATTAAGAGATGATCAATACGATCCACCAATAGAAGCATATGAGGCTGAATTTGGTAAAATGAATAGATCATTAGAAGTTTTATATGAAGGTGTTTTAATTTTAGGTTCTAAAAAATTACTTAAATGGGAGTTGGCTAAAAATATGATGCGTCCAAAAAGTGATTATACTAAAGTCAAAATGAATTATAGTATGGTTGCTCCTAGAATGTATCAAGGTAAAATTGAATCATTAGTTGGTAGAATAACAGGTTTTGCTGATATGATTCAGTTAACACATTTAAAACTACAACAAGTAATGGCAAGAATGGTACCAGATGGTGTTTATATGGATGCTGATGGACTTGCTGAAATTGATTTAGGTAATGGTACAAATTATAGTCCACAAGAAGCATTAAACATGTTTTTCCAAACTGGTAGTGTAATTGGTAGATCAATGACGCAAGAAGGGGATCAAAACCCAGGTAAAATACCTATTCAAGAAATACAAAGCGGTGGTGGAGGTCAAAAACTACAATCATTAACAGCAACATATAATTATTATTTACAAATGATAAGGGATGTTACTGGATTAAATGAATCAAGAGATGCTAGCACACCAGATAAATATTCATTAGTTGGTATACAAAAACTTGCAGCTGCAAATTCTAATACAGCAACAAGACATATATTGCAATCAGGTTTATTTTTAACATCTGAAATTTGCGAAGGTGTATCACTTAGAATATCTGATGTATTAGAATATTCACCTACTAGAGAGGCTTTTATTCAAAGAATAGGTAATCATAACGTAGCTACACTAGATGAGTTAACCGATTTACATTTATATGATTTTGGTATATTTATTGAACTAGCGCCAGATGAAGAGGAAAAACAAATGCTTGAAAATAATATTCAAGTTGCTTTATCTAAAGCTTTAATTGATCTTGAAGATGCTATTGATGTTAGGAACATAAAAAATATCAAACTAGCAAATGAATTATTAAAAGTAAGACGCCAGAAGAAAAAAGAAGAAGATCAAGAGTTACAAGAAAGAAATATTAAAGCACAAGCTGATGCAAACGCGGAAGCTCAAAAGGTTGCTGCAGAAGCTGAAGTAGAGAAACAACAAGCATTAGTTCAATCTAGTTTACAATTAGAACAAGGTAAATCTGAATTTGAGAAAGAAAAATTAATGAAAGAAGCTGAAATTAAAAGAGAACTAATGAACCATGAATTTTTAATTAACATGAAATTGAAAGAAATGGAATTAAAAGTTTTAAAAGAAAAAGAAGTAAATAAAGAAGATCGTAAAGATGAAAGAACTAGAATTCAGGCATCTCAACAATCTGAAATGATAGATCAAAGGACTAATAGTAAACCACCTAAAAACTTTGAATCTATGGGTAATGATACATTAGGTGGTATTGATTTAGGCTCATTTGATCCTAGATAATTGTTTAATTTTATAATATTATATTATGGCTAAAAAAGAAGAAAAGGTAGTTGAAGAAATTCAACCTACCGAACAAGTAACAAATAAAGTTCCTGAACCTGAAGTTAAAGAAGAAGGTGGGGATATGAAAGTTAAAACTCCTAAAAGACCTAGACAGTTCGTTAATAAAAATGAAAATGAACCAGTTAAGGTAGATTTAAGGAAGAAAAAAGAAGAAGTAGTTGAACCCGAAGTTGCTAAAGTAGATTTAAGTAAAAGT
>Ga0315334_10002414_pt1 | contig 11679 bp, 9 predicted proteins | sample M150034915metaG_FD_205555 | JGI IMG/M metagenome (GOLD analysis project Ga0315334, IMG submission 205555) | Ammonia-oxidizing marine archaeal communities from Monterey Bay, California, United States - M1 500m 34915 | ecosystem: Environmental > Aquatic > Marine > Intertidal zone | place: USA... | reverse complement strand
GATATATGCCTGCAATACCCTTGGTGCCATTGTGGGATCTTTTCTGGCTGGTTTTATAATGATACCTAGTTTTGGAATACAGGCCACTCTTGTTAGCGGGGTATTCCTGAATGTTCTGTTGGGAATGACTATACTCATGTTGGGGGCTCGACTAAACCTGAACCTGAAGGTTTATGTGCTGCCTGCTGTTGTGATTTTTTGTTTGTTTACGGCAAAATCGATGGGACCTTGGGATACATCTGTGATTTCCAGTGGCTCTTTTATGCCTTACCGTATTGCAGACCTTAAAGAAGCAGAGATGAAGAAAAATAAGATCCTTTTCTTTAAAGAGGGGATGCATACCACTGTGACCACTGAGCTTTCGGTGTCAGGGAATATTTTTCTACGTGTAAACGGAAAGACCGATGCCTCTCTGGCTCTTGATATGAGAACGCAATTGTTATCGGGCTACCTTCCTATGTTGTTTCATCCTGATCCCAAATCCGCTTTGGTAATAGGGCAGGGCAGCGGAATTACTCTGGGCGCGGTGGAACAGTTTCCTGTTAATGAAATCACCCTCGTAGAAATTTCTCCTGCGGTCATTGCAGGTTCTCGATTCTTTGATCCGTTTAATCACTATGCTCTGGATGACAAGAGAGTAACTATCAAGCTCGAAGACGGTCGCAATCATATAGCCCTATCAGAAATGACCTATGATGTGATTGTCTCTGAACCTTCCAATCCCTGGATCTCAGGAGTAGGGGCTTTATTTACCGTTGATTTTTTTCAACTGATGAAGAAGCGTTTGAACCCCGATGGAGTTGCTTGCATTTGGGTTCATACCAATATGTCTCCAGATAGCTTTAAGTCCATTATTCGATCATTCAGTAAAGAGTTTGCCTTTGTGACTATGTGGGAATCCATCGCGGGAGACGACTACCTTTTGATTGGGTCTGAAAAGAAATATGAATTGTCGTATAAAAAAGTCCTGCAATATTTGTCGAACGAAACAGTGGGTCGCGATTTGCATCGAATTGGTATTAACAGTATTTCCGACCTATTAAGCTTGATGATTATGTCCCGGGAAAAGTTACTTGAGTTCAGCGCTTCGGCTCCCTTGCATACGGATGATAATTCCTTGCTGGAATTCAATGCCCCAAAATATGTATATAAAGACGAACGGGCGGTTTTGGTCAGGCAGTTGACACCCTTTATTAAAATGGAGCCTAAATTTGTCGCCTTTTCCAATACAGATATTGAAGTTCGCAAAAAGGTAATGAAAACTCTTTCTAAGTTGCAACGGTCTGAAAGTCAAATTGAAGATATTAAAAGTAAAGCAAAACTCGGGAGGCTTTTGGACCAGGCAGTAGAAGCATATAATGTGGGTGATATCAGCAGGGCTCTTAATAATTACCAGCAGATATTGAAGCTGGACCCTGATCATGTGATGACTTATTACAATATGGGTAATATCTTTCAGGAACTGCAGCGGGTGGATCAAGCTGAGTCCGCATACATAAACACTCTTAGGATCAACCCGTTCTACGTGTTTGGCACCGTGAGTCTGGCCCAGCTCTATATATTTTCTGGCCAGCCAGATAAGGCCATCACTGTTCTACGTGACACATTAAAATGGTACGCAGGGGATCAAGATGTGAGTTTGTATTTGGGGTTGGCGTATGCGTTTAAAAAAGATCCCGAAAAAGCCATTCACGAATTTAAAAAATCATTGGAATGGGATCCGAATTTTCCTCCGGCTCACTATTATCTGGGAGTTCAATACAAAGCATGGAATCCTGAGTTGGCGAAAAGACATTTGCAAGCATTTTTGGAATTAGCACCATTGCGACCAGGTTATGAGAACCTGTTACCAAAGGCAGAAAAAATATTAAAGAAACTTTAAACGCAAAACTGGTATAATCCTTTGCTGTTATTGTCAGTGATCCTGCCAGAAAAACTATTCCAGTAACTAGAGACTAAAAACTGATGCCCGGAAAAATTAAAGCTCTGTGGTCCTTTTGTATGATTGTTGTTGTCGTTGGCTTTTTGTATCTTGCTTTTAAAGGTGAAATGGAAGAAGCCCAAGAACTGTCTGAAGTGGCATTTCAGGAAGCATCTAAAGACCGCAAAAAAATTGACGCGAAAACAATTCAAATAGACCCACTCAAATTAGTTAAAGAGCTGAATGCGATGGGTAAATATCAAGAGGCTGTGGAAATAGCCCAGAAGGCTGGCGAAAGGAATCCTGATCATGCTCTAATGCAGACTTGGTGGGGGATTTCCCTGGTGAAATTGGGCAATAGAGCGGAAGCAATTAGACATTTTACCCTTGCTGCAAAAAAGGACCCCACCGATGAAAAAGCTCATTTATATTGGGGGTTGACCCTGGCAATGGATAAAAAATTCAAAGATGCGATTGGTCATTACCAAACAGTGCTTGAGATCAACCCCGAGCACAGTAATGCTTATGCTTATTTGGGAGCCTCTCTAAGCGCCATGGGAAAGTTGGAAGAAGCCGTTTCCAAACTGGAAGAAAGTCTAGTGTTGAACAAGTTCAACAAACAGGCCTATGAAATTATTGTTGAGGTTTTATCCAAGCAACAAAAATATGAGGACGCTTGGGGAATGATTCGAAAAGCTAGGGCGAATAACATTTCTCTACAAGAGGACTTGATAGATCGTTTATCAAAAACTTTTCCTGAGCCGGCAGGTTTTAAATAACACAGAAAGTTTTTATTGGGGGCTTGCAAGATATTATGAGTTGTGTCAAAATCGGCCCCGTTGAGGGGAACTTTTTGAATTTGAAAGAGTTAGATTGAATTGTTAGCTGGTACTACTGGTTTCATAATTGTTATTAGGGATGTATTGGTGAAAAATTTTAAAAAAGTTGGTGAATGTTTTTTGGTAATGTTTTTGGTCCTTGGGCTCTCGTCTTTTTCCTCGGCTAATGACACGAATTATAGTTCCAATTTGTCTTACCACTTCGTAAACGAAACTGGTGAAGATGTTTATGTGCAAACTTCTGAAGTTACCATCAAGCTTGAAAAGAGCATTCCTAGAAGTTCATCATTTCCCGTCGATACAGCCCAGGGAATAACTAAACCATTTGAATACTCAGATCCGTTCGAAGATTTAGAAGACCCTTTCGCTGGAGATACTGAGGACCTTCCCGTAATGTCTGACCCTTTTGAGGGTTATAACCGCTGGATGTTCGATGTCAATGACACCATATACGATAGTGTGTTGGAGCCTGTAGCAAGAGGTTACCGGGATGCTATTCATCAGGATCTTCGGATGGGAATTAAAAATTTCTTCTCTAATCTCATGTCCCCTGTCAAATTAGTAAGCAGCTTGATTCAATTAGATTTTGAAAAAACTGGCCGGGTTCTTGTGCGAGTTTTGATCAATACAACATTTGGGATAGGTGGTCTGGCGGATGTGGCTGGAGAGGAATATGGTATCCATAATGTTAATGAAGACATGGATCAGGCTTTGGGTTCTTACGGGGTTCCAACAGGGCCCTATATAGTTTTGCCTTTTTTCGGGCCTTCTACGGCACGAAACGTAATTGGATCGTTTGTGGACTCTTTTATGAAGCCTACTTTTTTTCTTGACCCTGGTGTAGAAGTTACGGTGGGCATTACGGTTGAGGAAAATATTAATTCTGCCTCGTTTATTGTCGATGATAAAAAAGAATTAGAAGCGGGTGCTCTTGACGAATACGAAAGCATGCGTGATTTTTATCATCAATATCGCCATAGCTTATTGAAGAAATAGTACCGCTGTAGTTTTTCCTTCCTTTGCTGCCTTATTTTTGGTAGATCTTAACTTTTTTCGACTAGTATTCGAGCGATGCGGGCAATGGTAATCTGCAGCCCTATCTGAAGAATTATAGTCCTAGTACGCATCTTGCATAAGAGGTTCTAAATCAACCCAGTCCCTCTTAATAAAAGAGGGGTTCACTGAAGCTCCACTTCTGCGGAGTGGGTTGGGGAAATTTGATTTAAACAGAACGACTGTTTTTTTAGGGACACCTTGCATTCCAAAATAATTTTGAAAATAATGACTTAGGTTGCCGAACATACATTGCTTGTTTTCAAAAACCTGTTCATGCGAAACTATGGGTTCGCTAATTGCATGAATAATTTTTTTCATGTCATTCTTGGCGTTAGCGAAGAATTTCGTCCATTGGTTCTATTTAGAAAGGTGCGATTATTGTGGCCGGTTCAGAAATTTCCAATCATTTAAAAAACGAGATTAGTCCTTATTTGCTACAACACGCCAGCAATCCGGTTGACTGGTATCCATGGGGCCCAGAGGCTTTAAGTAAGGCAGAAGCTGAGAATAAGCCCATTTTTCTCAGCATTGGATACTCCGCTTGCCATTGGTGCCATGTCATGGCTCATGAGTCTTTTGAAAATGAAGAGATCGCCAAAATCATGAATGAAAAGTTTATCAATATTAAGGTCGACCGTGAAGAGCGACCAGATGTAGATGCTTTATATATGAAAGTTCTGGTTGAGTTGACAGGGCATGGTGGATGGCCTCTAAGCATGTTTCTCACTCCAGATCAAAAACCTTATTTAGGGGGAACCTATTATCCACCTTTTGCAAAATATAACCGCCCTGGTTTTGCAGAGGTGCTTAAACAGGCACACGATCTTTTTACGGGTAATAAAGAGAAACTAGAAAGCCGGTCACAAAATATCTTGCAGAAAATTTCCATAGAAAACCAGGCAGGCACTGCCCGAGGAGTGCCCAGCGATGAACTTATTCGTGGTGCGGTGGAAATTTTATCCAACAGGTTTGATGAGGATTTTGGTGGCTTTGGTTCTGGAATGAAGTTTCCTGAACCTATGTACTATAACCTGTTGTTGCGCCACTGGGCTGAAACCGGAGAGTCGATGGATATTCTTGATAAGAGTTTGACTGGCATGGCGGAGGGCGGGTTGTTCGACCAGTTGGGAGGTGGGTTCCACCGTTATTCAACAGATCGCAAGTGGAGGGTCCCGCATTTCGAAAAAATGCTTTATGACAACGGACTCCTGGCAAAACTTTTTCTGGATATGTTTCAAGCCACCAAGCAGGATATTTATCAAACCATTCCAATAGAAACTTTCGCATGGTTGCTGCGTGAAATGACGTCCCCTGAAGGGGCGTTTTATGCCAGTCAGGATGCGGATACGGAAGGTAAAGAAGGCACCTATTACACTTGGGAGCTCAAAGAGGTTATGAACCTGTTGGGGCCCAAACACGCAAAAGTTTTTTCTGCAGCTTATGGCTTGGTTCCCCGAGGCCATATAGAAGGGCGGAATGTTTTACACATCAATGCGAATGTAGAGCGCCTGGCCGAGGCTGAAAACATCCCCATTTTTGAAGCGGATCATATTTTGAAGAAGGGCAAGGAAACCCTTTTCCAGGCTCGCGAAAAAAGACCAAAACCGGATCGGGATGAAAAAATCATCACTGCCTGGAATGGACTAATGATAACCGCACTGGCGCAGGGCTCTTCTGTGCTGGGCGATTCCAGTTATCTGGATTCCGCTACCCGTTGCGCGGATTTTATCTGGTCCCATCAATGGAACGCCGACGAGCATAAATTACTGCGCGTCTTTAAAGACGGGCAAAGCAAAATAAATGGTTGCCTGGACGACTACGCCTATTTTCTGGAAGCGTTGGTAGGGCTTTATGAAGCTGGGCTGGATAGCAAATGGATAATGCGAGCTAAGGAATTAGCCCAGGCCATGATCGAAGAGTTCTGGGATGATGAGGAAGGTGGATTCTTCCTGTCTGGTCGGTCAGGGGAACAATTGATATCTAAACTGAAAAATCCAGCCGATGAGGCGCTACCCTCTGCGAACGCCATTGCGGCTCTGGCGCTTCTAAAACTGGGGCGACTCACAGGAGAAGAATCATTCACCCGTAAAACAGACGAAATATTCAATTCATTTCGCAGCATGATGGAAAGAGGTCCCGCAGGATTCACCGGGCTTTTATCCGCAATGAGTGCAGTGAACCTCCCCCCCGTGGAGGTGATATTTTCCGGGCCGCGCGATCAGCCTTCTTACGATGAAATGTGGAAAGTCCTGCACACCGATTACCGCCCAAATAAAATAATCATTTGGAATGAGGACAAATCCACCGGAGACTTGTTACCTTTAGCAGAAGGCAAGGCTGCAGAAAATAATGAGCCCACCGTTTATCTTTGTCAAAATACGACCTGCCACGCCCCAGTGCAAACAGGAACGGCTCTCAACAAACTTCTGGGAAGGCCGCAAGAGATTCGCCTGAACATTTTTAATCAGGATAAAAAGAACGCCCAGATTATGGAGCAAGAGCAATCCAACTTCATGGGTGTGATGGGCAATATCTTCCAGCAAGTCGGTATCAAAAAAAAACCGAGCACTGGCGGCCAGCGTGACGCTGGACCCAAAAAGAAATAACTTTTTCCTAAGGTTTCCCTGCCTCCATTTGCCTCCCACGCTAGTGGGCTAGTCGGAAAAAACTCGTCTTTGCAAATAAATTTCGATGGTGTTTTTGGCGTTGCTGGATACTGCAATATCGCTCATCCCGCTGTGGTTGTAATCTCCACTGGTGATGGCTAATACTGTACCGCCAGCGACAATATAATCACGCGTGGGGAATTTAAAGGTTCCGTTGGGATTGCGGACGACCATTGAGAATGTACTGGATCGAGAATTAGCGACTGCCACGTCTTTCAACTTATCCGGATTAAAATGACCTGTTGTTAGTGCAAAGGGACCTCCTCCACCTGAAAAAGAGATGGGGTTTTTAAAACTACCGTCCCCGTTAGAATAGATCAGGTATAAATTATCCCCTTTACCCGAGGCAAAAACCAGATCGGGTTTTCCATCACCATTCATATCACTGGCTACCACAGATAGAGGTACCAACTGTTGTGCCAGTTGTATGGGGTTTTGAAACGTGCCATCTCCGTTCCCAAAATAAATCCGGATGGAACTGGCACCGGAACTACTGGCAGCCAAGGCAATGTCTAGATGCCCATCTTCATTGAAATCTTCTGTGACTCCGGAAAAGGATCGCGATCCTGTCTGATAGCTGGCACCTTTTTTGAACCGACCATCACCTGTGCCGATATACAATTCCATTTTAGCAAAGGCCAGGGTGACGGCAGCATCGAGTTTGTCATCGTGATTGAAGTCTCCCAAAATGATATTCAAAGGAACTTTTCCGGTTATGGTCGGGATGGGTTTTCTAAAAGTGCCATCTCCATTGCCTTGGAGAACAATAAACATTTTTGCGCCCCGGCCATTGACGACCAAGTCGGGATAACCATCGCGGTCAATATCTCCGACCGCTGACATGGTGGGTTCTGCCGCTACATTTATGGTTAATGGGGCTTGAAAGCTTCCATCACCTTTGCCTAAAAAGAGGGTGAGAGTGCTGTTGATGGTGTTGGCGGAAATCAGATCGGGCTCTCCATCTATATTCAAATCGGCGGTTAATAAGTGCTCTGGACCATTGCCTACCCGCATGACATCAAATTTGTAAAATAGTTCAGCAGGAGCTTTAGGCAGATCACAGGCTGAGAGGATTAAAGTTGATAGGACGCAAAACCAGAGGACTGAATTCCCTGACAGGATCGAGATGATGGAGCATTCAGGCTTTATTTCCATGTGGTTCGGTTTTTTACGGTTTAGCATTAGTTTGCGGGATTTGAAAATCCCTTGATTTTATTGGGTGACTGTGCAAGAATCTAGCCCAAATTATAATATAGTGAACAGATATATTAAGCAAAGTCCTATCATTTGTTTGCGCATTTCAACCCCTCGCTCCAGTTATTAGGCTGGAGCTATTTTTAACCCGTGAGGAGGTATCTTTTGCGATCTTACCAGAGTGTCCTGATTCTCAAACCCGATGTTGACGAACCCCATGTTGATAAAGCCTTGGAAAAAATTGGCGAATTTATCAAAAGTAACGGTGGGGCTAGCCTTAAAGTTGAAAAGTGGGGTAAAAAACGCCTTGCCTATCGGGTAAAGAAAAATAGATTCGGGGTTTACCTGAACATTTATCATACCCTTGAGTCCGCTAAGGTAATTGACCTGGAAACCAAATACAAGTTTTACGATTTGGTTATCAAATACATGGTAGTCCGGTTGTCGGATGGTGAACTGGAGAGGGCCATGGGTCAGGATAGTGATGCGACTGAAGTGGAGGAAGGTTCTGCCAAGAAAACAGATGGTGACAAAGGAAAAGACTCTGATTCATAACCTGATTTTAAGGATCTGAAATGGCTTCATTCAACAAGGTACTTCTGATGGGCAACCTGACCCGGGATCCCGAATTGCGATATACCTCTGGGGGTGCCGCAGTCGCCAGTTTTGGTTTGGCCGTCAATCGTAAGTTCAAGCAGGGTGAGGAATGGAAAGAGGATGTCTGTTTTGTCGATATCACGGTTTGGGCCAAGCAAGGTGAAAACTGCGCCCAGTACTTGAACAAGGGCAGTCTGGTTTTTATTGAAGGTCGGTTAAATTTTCAGACTTGGGAGACAGATGGACAGAAGCGAAATAAGCTTGAAGTGGTCGCTAATAATGTCCAGTTTTTGACTCGTCAAGGGGATAAAGTAAGCATGGATAAGGGCTCTTTGCCCAGTTCACCTGCTGACGATATTCCATTTTAGTCCAGTAAATTGATTTTACGGGCTTTCCATTGATAATAATTTTAGAATATACCCGGTCTGATTTAAGGCAGAAGGGTTCATTAAATTAACTAAATTGAGAAAAGGTAATTATGCCAGAAACAAAAAAGCGTGCATTCTATTCAAATAAGATTTGCCGGTTCTGCAACGATGATCAAAGTAAAGTCTATATTGACTTCTTTGATATCAAAGCATTGAAACCGTTGATTTCCGAGAGAGGTAAGATTGTACCTTCACGTATTTCAGGGAATTGTGCAAAGTGCCAACGGACTCTGACGCGGGCAATTAAAAAAGCTAGAAGCATTGCCTTGTTGCCCTTTGCTGTTGAGAATTAGTTTTGGCTGAGTTGCCATCGCCAAAAAATTTGCTGTTGCCTGTAGTTCTTGCTTTTGCTTTAGTTTTTGCCTTGATGGTTTTTCCGCCGGTGGGAGCTTTGATTGGAGTTTTATCTCCTTTTCCGTTGGTCTTTTTATATCTGCAAAGGGGCAGGCAGGTTGGCATGATCTTGGTTGCGTTGGTTTTTGTGATGCTCCTGATGATGGTGGGTGTCAATCAGGCAATGCTGTTTTTAGCGGAGTATGCTCTCATGGCCTTGGTGCTAGGGGAAATGATTCGTATCCAGTTGCCAGCTGACAGGTGCATATTGGTTAGTACACTGGCAACGGGTTTGGCATCAATTGTAATGTTATTAGTTTTGTTTGGTCCCGAGGGCACTTCCATTGAAGAGTTTTTTGAGGGACAAATCCGCGCTCATTTTTCCCAGTCTATGGTTGCTTTTGAGTCCATGGGCGAGAATAAGGCGGAAGTTACGGATATGAAGGCCTTCGTAGAGCAAATGGCAGGAATATTTGCTGCATCTTATCCGGCTTTTTTACTTATCGGGTCGTTAATCAGTACGACGATTAATTACGGGCTGATTCGAATTACATGGATTCGCCTTTACGGGCCGGGTCTATTTCCTGGGCCAGTATTTTCTGAATGGTTGTGCCCAGAAACCCTTATTTGGGGGTTCATTATATCTGGGGCGGCTTTGTTTTTTGGGCAGGGCATTGTCTCCGATGCAGGGCTGAACATCTTTTTGGTGATGCTTGTTGTTTATTTTACCCAAGGGATGAGTATTGTTGTTTATTTTTTGAAAGCCAGGAAGGTTCAGGTTTTCTTTTGGTTTATTCTTTTTATATTAATTTTTGTGCAACCACTTTTAATAGGTTTAGTGGTTGGACTAGGCGTGTTTGATATCTGGGCAGATTTTAGAAAGTTGCGGACAGCTCCAGATATGAAATGAGATGCTTTGGTTCTGAGGAAAGGAGTAATTTATGAAGCTGTTGTTGAAAGAAGATGTAAATGGACTGGGGCTTTGTGGTGACGAGGTAGAAGTTAAAGATGGATATGGGAGAAACTTCTTGATTCCTAAGGGAAAGGCTTTGTTAGCAACCCCTAATAACCTCAAGGCGTTTAACCATCAAAAACTAATCGTTCAGTCTAAGGTGAAGAAGATGGTCGCGACAGTCCAGGCTGTTGCTGATGAAATTGCAAAGGTGACCTGCACGATTAAGAAAAAAGTGGGTGACACTGGCAAGATGTTTGGTTCGGTAACTGCGCAGGAAATTTCGGATTTGCTGAAAGCCCAGGGCGTTGATATTGATCGGCGTAAAATTCAGATGGCAGATCCAATTAAAAAAGCCGGAGAATATAAAATTCCTGTCAAGCTCCATTCAGAAGTGACGGCGCAAATTAAATTAATTGTAGAAGCCGAACAGGCTACCCCTGAAGCTACCGAAACAGCTGAAGCTACCGAAACAGCTGAAGTGACTGAGCTCGCTACCACTGCTGAGGAACAAAAAGGGGAAACCAAAGAATAAGGAGGCTCTCTCCTTTTACCCTGATAGAATTATGGCTGATGCCCTGACCGACATTTCTCTGAATAGACTGCCTCCATACAATAGGGAAGCTGAACAGAGTGTTTTGGGGGCATGCCTGCACTCCGAAGATGCAATCGCCAAGGCCCTCGAAATTCTAGGGGAAGAGGACTTCTATAAATCCACCCATAAGAAAATATTTTCTGTCATGCGGGGACAGTTTGAGGCTAATGAGCCGATAGATGTCCTTGCCGTGGCAGACCGGCTCAGACAAAAAAATGAGTTGGAAGAGGTGGGGGGCATCGAATACCTTGGCCTACTTGAGGATTTTGTGCCCACTTCTACTGCGGTGGCCCACCACGCTAAAATCCTCCGAGAGAAAAAAATTCTACGCGATTTGATTCAAACCGCTACCGAAATTGTTTCCAGTAGTTACAGCGATAGTGACGATGTAGACACTCTGCTTGATAAAGCGGAACAGTCTATTTTTGAGATTTCTGAAAAAAGATCGAAACCCAGTTTTTACAAACTTCCTGAAATTATTAAACAAGAGTTGTCGGATCTGGAGAAACGTTCCCAGGACCCGGGTATGGTTAAGGGTGTGGCTTCCGGTTTCGTTGGTCTGGATAATATGACAGCGGGTTTTCAGCCATCGGATTTAATCATTCTTGCAGCAAGACCCAGTATGGGTAAAACCAGCCTTGCTCTGGATATAGCCCGTTATGTTTCTTTAAATAAAAAAATAGCCACAGCATTCTTCAGCCTAGAAATGTCGAAAGAACAATTAGGAATGCGGTTGTTATGTTCTAAGGCTCAGGTCGATTCTTCCAAAGTCCGTACGGGCTACCTGGCTAAAGTTGATTGGCCTAAAGTGCATGATGCTGGCAGAGAACTTGTTGAAGCGAAGTTGTTCATCGATGACAGCCCAGCTTTATCTGCTTTAGATATTCGTGCTCGTTCTCGAAGACTTGCGGCGGAACAGCCTTTGGGCTTGGTTATTGTGGACTATTTGCAGTTGATGCAGGGCCGATCCAAGACCGAAAGTCGACAGCTGGAGGTCTCGGAAATTTCGCGAGGGCTTAAGGCTCTGGCCAAAGAGTTGAATGTTCCTATAATTGCTCTTTCCCAGTTAAGTCGTGCTGTGGAGAGCCGGACCGATAA
>Ga0315334_10002413_pt1 | contig 11681 bp, 10 predicted proteins | sample M150034915metaG_FD_205555 | JGI IMG/M metagenome (GOLD analysis project Ga0315334, IMG submission 205555) | Ammonia-oxidizing marine archaeal communities from Monterey Bay, California, United States - M1 500m 34915 | ecosystem: Environmental > Aquatic > Marine > Intertidal zone | place: USA... | reverse complement strand
GGAATGCAAAAAAGACATACCTGAAACAGCATATATAAATTCAGATTTTCCTCACTTATTGGCTGAAACATGTATTGATAGTAATATAAAATTCATTCATTTGAGTACTGACTGTGTTTTTTCTGGGGAAAAAGGAAACTATAACGAAAGTGACATTCCCGATCCAACAGATTATTATGGAGAATCTAAGCTGTTAGGTGAAGTAAATATACCGAATGCATTGACATTAAGAACGTCGTTCATTGGTCCAGCACTATTTCATAAAACTGGATTATTTGAATGGACAAAACAGCAAAAAAATAAAACAATTAATGGGTATAAAAATGCAATCTATTCTGGACTAACTACAATTGCATTTTCTAAAGTATTAAATCAAACTATTGAAGATTTTCCTCAATTAGATGGATTATTTCATGTTTCATCAGAGCCCATTAGCAAATTTGATTTGATACATTTATTAAATAAAAAATTTCAACTAAATATAAATATTAACCCTGATAGTACCTTTATTTGTGATAGAAGTCTTGACTCTACAGCATTCAGAAAAAAAACGAAAATTTCTATCCCTTCTTGGGAGAAAATGATTGATGAATTGTATCGTTATAATATGTAAAATGTGTTATGTATAAAACATTACAAAATAAAACAGTTTTAATAACAGGTGGAACTGGTTCTTTTGGAAATGCGGTTCTGCAACGGTACTTAGATTTTCAAGTACAAGAGATTCGTGTTTTTTCAAGAGATGAAAAAAAACAAGATGATCAAAGAAAATTCTATAAAGATAAAAGAATTAAATTTTATTTAGGAGACGTAAGGCACAAGGGGTCTATAAATGATGCTATGGTGGGAGTTGATTTTGTTTTTCATGCAGCGGCATTGAAACAAGTTCCATCTTGTGAATTTCATCCTTTGGAAGCAGTTAGAACTAATGTAATTGGTACAGCAAATGTAATTGACTCTGCATTTGCAAATAAAGTATCTAAAATTATTTGTTTAAGTACAGATAAAGCAGTTTATCCAATAAATGCAATGGGAACTTCAAAAGCTATGATGGAAAAAGTTGTAGTAGCAAAGTCAAGAAATGCCCCTAATGGTACAAGTTTGTGTCTTACTAGATATGGAAACGTTATGTCTTCTAGAGGTTCAGTAATACCTCTTTGGTGTTCTCAAATTAAACAAAATATTCCGATTACTTTGACTGATAAAGAAATGACAAGATTTATGATGACATTAGAAGATGCAGTGGATTTAGTTGAGTATGCATTCACTAATGGCAAAAATGGTGATATATTTGTACAACAAGCACCAGCAGTAACGATGGGTACCCTTCTTCAAGCTATTTTAGAATTGAAAAAATGTAATGATTATCCAGTGCATGATATTGGAATTCGACATGGAGAAAAAGTATTTGAAGTGTTATGTAGCAGAGAAGAAATGTATAAAGCCGAAGATTTAAAAAATTATTTTCGAATACCAAGTGATAAAAGAGATTTAAATTATGAAAAATATTTTGAGAAAGGTAGTAAGAAAATTCGCGAAATAGATGAATATAATTCTGATAATACAAAGAGACTTAACATACAGAAAATGAAAAAATTATTGAAAAACTTAGAGGAATTTAAATAATATGAAAGTAATAACTGTAATAGGTACTCGACCAGAGATTATAAAATTGTCTATGGTTATAAAAAGATTAGATGAGTATGTAAATCATAAAATTATACATACAGGTCAAAATTATGACTATGAACTTAATGAAATATTTTTTAATGATTTAAATGTTCGAAAACCTGATTATTTCTTAGATAGTGCTGGTTCTACACTATCAAAAACAATAGCAAATATAATTGAAAAGACTGATAAGATTTTTGAAAAAGAAAAACCTGATGCATTGCTAGTATTAGGTGATACTAATAGTGCATTATCAACGATTATGGCTAAAAGAAGAAAAATACCAATTTTTCATATGGAAGCTGGCAATAGATGTTTTGATCTAAGAGTACCAGAAGAAATAAATAGAAAAATAGTGGACCACATAAGTGATATAAATATGCCGTATAGTGAACAGGCAAGACAAAACTTAATAAATGAAGGTATACATCCAGCACAGATTGTAAAAACGGGATCTCCACAAAAAGAAATTTTAGATTATTATGAAAAATCTATTAAAAGATCAAAAATATTATCAGAATTAAAACTATCTAAGAACAAATATTTTCTTGCAAGTATCCATAGAGAAGAAAACGTAGATAGTCCAGAAAAATTAGAAAAAATCGTTGCATCATTTAATTCAATTACTAATCATTTTAAACACAAAATAATACTTTCTCTTCATCCAAGAACTAAAATAAGAATCAAAGAGCAGAAAATTAAATTTGGAAAAAATATCGTTGATATAAAAGCAATGGGATTTTTTGATTATGTTTGGTTGCAACAAAATGCATATTGTGTTATATCAGATAGTGGAACAATCTTTGAAGAATCATCCATATTAGGATTTCCTGGTATAACTATTCGTGATGCGCATGAACGACCAGAAGCAATGGATGAAGGAACAGTTATTATGACATCTCTTGAAGAGAAAGATTTATTGACATCAATCAAAGTTTCTGTCTCTCAAAATAAGTTAAATCAACCATGTACCCCATCAGATTATAATGTAAAACAAGTTTCTTGGAAAGTATTGAAAACAATACTGAGCTATAGAGAATATATTGATAAAAAAGTTTGGTTTAAAAATTAAACTTTTCTTTACTTTTAAGTACAAAAAAGTAAACTACAATATACTATACCAAACCAGACCATAATTCTATAGTTAGCGATATGTTTAAAGATATTATAAGAAATGATAGAAAGTATAAATATTGTAACCTTTTTTAAAAGATTTGCAAATAACATATTTCAACATAAATTCGGCAGATGATTAAAAAATATACTATATTTTTAAGCTTTATAAGTGTCGTTCTTGCACAAATTTCAATGAGCGACATTAACAAACTAAGTAATAGTCAATTAGATTTGATTAAGAAAGAACTCCAATCTAAAGAAGTTCCTATATCTGGTTCTTCAGCTTCTATTGATATTGATCCAGTAGCTTCAGGATCTGTCACTATAAAATCTCCTTCTTCTGTTTCTACTCCTTATTTTGGGTATAATTATTTTAAAAGAGATATTAATTTTTTTGACAATGTACCTACACCATCTGATTTCAAATTAGGTCCAGGAGATGAAATAATTTTATCGTTGTGGGGAGAGACGAATTCAAGAGAAAATTTTATTATTAACAAAGATGGATTAATATATTATGAAAATATTGGATTTCTTAATCTTTCTAATAAAACACTCAAACAAGCTGAATCAGTTTTGGTGGAAGAATTATCTCGTGTTTATTCTACATTAAAAGATAAAGATAATCCAACAAAATTAATGTTAGAATTAGGAAAATTAAAATCTATCAATGTTTATTTTTCTGGACAAATTGAAATACCAGGTATTAATCTTATTCATCCGTTTTCTGATATATTTTCAGCAATTGTTCAAGCTGGTGGTGTTAAACAAGAAGGATCATTACGACAAGTACAATTAATCCGAAACAATAAAGTAATTTCTACTGTTGATTTTTATTCTTTTTTTACAGATGGGAAAAATAATTTTTCATCTATAAAAATTTTAGAGGGAGATGTAATACATATTCCAATAGTTTCTAAACGTGTGCAAATTAAAGGGACAATTAATAACCCAGGATTTTTTGAATTATTTGATGATGAATCATTAGCAGATTTAATTAAATATGCTGAGAATCTTAAGGCAAATGCAAGCTCTCGTATTACACTAGATATATTAGTTCCGTTTTCAGAGCGTCTTTCAGATGATAATGCAAGATCAAGTGTAATTGTCAATGTTGAAACTGCTTCAAATACCAAATTGAATAATGGTGATGTTGTAAGTATTGGAGCTATTAGTGGTGTAGCAACTAGAGTTCAAGTTATGGGAAGGGTAAAATCTCCTGGTTCATATTCTTCTTCATCAACACTAAAAGAGGTTTTAGATATGGCTGGCGGTTTTAATGATCCTATATATAGACAGTCTATTCGTGATAATGAAATTTTAGTTTTACGAAAAGATAAGAATCAGTTTTATGGATTAGAGTTTGAAGTTTCTTACGAAGAATCAGATAAATTTGAATTGAAAGAAGAAGACCAAATTTTTGTATATGAAGACTATAAATATAATACTAATTTTAAAATAACAGTAAATGGAGAAGTACAAAAAAAAGGTAGTTTTCCTTTAGCGTCTAGTATGTCTGTAGGACAAGCAATCAATCTTGCACAAGGATTTACTCCATTTGCTAATCAACAGGCTATAGTAGTTTATCAAGAATTTACTGAAACTGATGCAAGCGGCACTATTACTACAGTGTCAGAAAATGTTGGTAATGTAGATCTAGATTTTCTTCTTAGTGCAAATTCAATTGTTACTGTTCTTCCATATGAGGATATGGTGAATATTGAAGGAAATGTTTATAACCCTGGTTTAGTAGCACATCAATCAAATTTAACAATATTAGACTATATTAGACTTTCTGGTGGCTATAAAGAAAATTCATTAAAGGGTAAAGTTTATATTAAAAAACCAAATGGTGAAATTGATCAAGTTGTAAGAGGACGTTGGAAACGTGCTGATGGAGGAGACACAATTTTTGTTCCAGTGGATCCTGATCCGAAGAAATTGGATCCTACAGTCCTCACATCAGACTTAGTTTCTATTCTTACTAACTTAGCAACTATTATTTTTATCATTGATAGTAATTCAAATTAAGGACTAAACATTGAATAGACCAATTTTAGAAAATGACTATGTTAATTTAAAAAATTTGTTTTATTTCATATTTAATATTTTTAGACAATATTTTAAAGTTTTTTTATTTGTAATCGTTATTTTTATGTTGTATTACTTTGTTATTAAGACTCCATCTTACTCTTCAAAAGTATCATTCTACACCAATTATAATGAATCAACCCAATCATCTGCTTTAAGTTTTATAAGAAGTTTTGCAGGGGATAAGTTCGAAAAAAATCTTTATTTAGGTTTTACTATATCTGAATATCTTGTTTCTGAAAAATTATTACAACACGTTGTAGAACAAGAATACAATATCAAAGGAGAGAAAAAAACCTTAATTGACTATTGGGGGAGTGAGTATAATAATATTTTTTCAATTAATCCAATTGCTACTGTTAAGAAAATCGATAGAAGGATTAATATGAGTGGAAATTTATCTATTGAAGAGAAAAAATTACTTTTTGCTAAAGAAATTCTTAAAGACAGTATAATTCATTTAGAAGATAAACAATCTTCTTTAAATGCTATTAGTGTGACGGTAAGAGCAAATCCTGAATTATCTCAAGATATTTTAGAAAATATCTTTGAGTCCATTGTAAAATATTCTAATGAGATTACTAATATTAAAGCAAAAGAAAAGAAAGATTTTGTTGTTGGTCGTCTATCTCAGATAAAAGAAAATTTAGAAAATGCTGAAAATGAATTAATCTTATTTCTTGAAAGTAATAAAAACTTAACCAATTCTCCCAATTTAATTGTTCAATACAGTAGAATGGAACAAGAAGTATCGCTCCATAATCAATTATATATAACTCTTTCAGATCAACTAGAAATTGCAAAGATTGATGAAAAAAATAATACTTCTACAGTATTTATCTTGGATTCTCCTCATATTATTTCATATAAAGCTGGCAGAGGATTTTTAGAAAGCATTATTGCTTTATTTATGGTTTTATTTGTACTAATCCTTTTCTTTGAAGTTTATAATAAACGGGATCAACTTTTTATCTAGAAGAGATAAAATTATGATTATCTGGCTTACAGGGCAACCGGGTAGCGGGAAAACCACCTTAGCTAATTCGATTATTAAATCTTTAAAACAAGATGATGAATATATTAAAATAATTAATTTAGATGGTGATGATTTAAGAAATATTAATAAAAATAAAGATTATTCTAAAGAAGGGAGAATTAAAAATATTTCTACTGCCATATCAATTATTCGTTTCTTAGGAAGTAAGGGGTATCTTTGTGTAGTATCTATTGTTGCTCCATATAGATTTCTTAGAGATGAATTAAAGAGTGAATTTCCTTTTCTGGAGGTTTATTTACATACTACAGAAATAAGAGGAAGAGAAAATTTTTTTGCTAAAGACTATGAAATCCCTTTAGAAAAACATTTATCAATTGATACAGGCAAATTAGGTATAGAGGAATGTACAAATGAAATACTCAATGTTTATAGGAAGATGGCAACCGTGGCATAATGGGCATCGTTGGTTAATTGATCAACGATTAAATGAAGGAAAAAATGTTCTTATTTGTATAAGAGAAGTAAGTACAAATGATAAAAATCCTTATGATCCTGAAGACGTAAAAAACAATATTGAAAATAAACTTCAAGATTTGGTTAAAAGTAAGAGAATCAAAGTTATTATTATACCTGATATTGAATCTGTAAATTATGGACGTGGGGTAGGCTATGATATCATTGAACATATTCCACCAGATGGTATAGGAAAAATTTCTGCTACAAAAATAAGAAAAAAATTGTTTAGAAAATAATTTTTAGATAAGGGCCCATAGCTCAATGGTAGAGCAACGGACTCATAATCCGCAGGTTCGGGGTTCAAATCCCTGTGGGCCCACTCATGAGTACACATTCTTTCATAGTAAATCCAAAAAATGAAGCTGTCTTAATAAACATTAATGGAGAATTTTTCAAAAGAAACGAAGCAAAAATATCAGTTTTTGATAGTGGTTTTTTACTTGGAGATGGAATCTGGGAAGGAATTAGATTTCATCAATCTGTTTTGATTCATATTGAAGAACACCTAGATCGTCTCTATGAAAGCGCAAAAGGGATTTCACTCCATATTGGTTTTGAAAAAGAGTATATCATGAATGAAATCAATAAAACATTAACAAAAAATAATATGAAAGATGATGTGCATATTCGTTTAGTAGTTTCTCGTGGGAATAAAATTACTCCTTATCAAAATCCGAATGCAAATGTGGGTCCAATAAACTTTGTTATTATTCCTGAATATAAGAAAGCAGATTCTAATACCTATAAGAATGGTATTAAAATTGGAAGAGTCAAAAATATTAGACCAAATAATGAAATACTTAATCCACAGTATAATACATTAAGTAAATTAAATTGTATTTTAGCGAGTATAGAAGCAAATAAGCTTGGCTATGATGAAGGAATTATGAATGATATGCATGGTTTTATTAGTACATGTAATTCAACTAACCTTTTTTTCATTAAGAATAGTGAAATTATTACTTCGAAAGGGGAATATTGTTTAAACGGAATTACTCGTTCAAAGACAATAAAAGTGTGTAAGGAAAATAATATACCATGTTATGAGAAAAACTTTACTTTTAAAGATATAGAAGATTGTCAAGAAGCATTTGTTACTGGGACATTTGGAGGTATTGTACCAGTTTCTATTTTAGAAAATAAATCCTTGCACTCAATTGATAGAAAATCTCTAACAAACAAAATAAAAAAATTATATCTTCAAGATATTGAAAATTATATAAAATCTAAATCATGAAAATTGCTTGTTGGTCTGGTCCCAGAAATATTTCTACCGCATTAATGCGTTCTTGGTCATCAAGAACAGATACTTTTGTATCCGATGAACCTTTTTATGCATATTATTTAAAAGAAAAGAAATTAAAACATCCAATGTATAAAGAAATTATCGATCATTATCCGAATACCTATGATTTAGTTGTAAATAGTATCACTAAAGAAACTCCTCAATCAAAAAAAATATGGTATCAAAAACATATGGCTCATCATTTAATAAACTTAGAAAAAATAGAATGGATAAAAGATTTTTATAATTGTTTTTTAATAAGACATCCAAAAAATGTAATTAACTCTTATGTCAGAAAAAATAAATTAAATCATATCAATGAACTTGGCTATCCTCAGCAATATGAGTTAATCCAATATTTGCAAAAATTCCAAAAAAAGATTTTAGTTATTGACGCATCTATCTTGTTAAAAAATCCTGAAAATATTTTAAACCAGTGGTGTAAACATTTAGATATTAGATTTGATAAAAGGATGCTTCAATGGGAAAAAGGTTTATATCCTACTGACGGTATTTGGTGGAAACATTGGTATAATAATGTTATTAATACTACTAAGTTTGAAATATCTCAAAATAAATATGATAATGTCCCAGAAGAATATCAGTCCATTTATGATGAAGCTTTATATTATTATAAAAAATTATATTATTTTGTATTATAAAAGTGGAAAATGATAAACTTTATCTATACAATCTATAGTCCAAAGGAAACAGGTAACTAAGTGCTAAAAAGACTGATTTCTGGAGGAATTACAGTAAGTATAATAACTATACTTCAAGTTATTACACTATTTATTGTCCAAGTTACTCTTGCCAGGATTTTGGAGCCATCGGAATTCGGCGTATTTGCCTTTCTCAGTTTAATTGTAATGTTAATTACTCATTTTGGTAATATAAATGGAGATAAGTTTCTTATCAAAGAAAGGGGTGATGCTAATAAAGTATTGGATACAATTTTTACCGTTGAATTGATATGGTCATTTTTTTTAATACTTTTTTCTTTTTTTATTTTGCCTTCTATTTTAGTCTTTATAGGAAAAGAATCTCTAACTGAATATATCCAAGTATTCTGTTTGATTGTATTTTATCAACCTCTCTTAAAGCCAAGAGCTCTTTTTGAGAAGGAATTATCATTTTTGAAAGCCAATATACCAATGTTAATCTCTAACATTGTTGGTGGTGTTGTTGGTGTTATTATGGCATATAATAATTATGGCATATGGAGTTTAGTATGGTGGAAGCTAACAGTATCATTTGTTGAAGCGTTAGTGATTTGGTCTATTGTGCCATACAGACCAAAATTAAGTATTGATTATAAAATTTTGAGAAAATCTATTTCTTTTGGTTATCCATTGCTTATAAGTGGAGTCTTGGTATTTATATCTGGTAATGTAGATTATTATCTTGTTGATTTTTTAATGGATGAAGAGGCTTTAGGTTTTTATTGGATGGCTTATCAAATTAGCCATTATTTATTTTTTATCAGAACAGGGGTCAACAAAGTTCTTTATCCGGCTTTGGCTAAAATTAATTATTTGAAAAAACAAATTGAATTATTTGATATGATTACGGTCATTACATCAGTTCTATATTTTATTCCAATATTTACAATTTTATTATTTGCGCAGGAAATTATCATTTTTGTTTACGGAGAAAAATGGTTGCCATCTGCAGTATTGCTACAAATATTTTCTATTATTGTACTGATTAAAGCTGTAGCAAGTAATGTAGGACCATTACTTTATACTTATAGTTACACAAAAGTTGATATGGAAGTAGCAATAATAAATTTATTCTTAATGATACCACTAACTTATTTTTTAACATTATCTTATGGCACAATTGGAGCAGCAATAGCAGTATTTTTTGTGGGGAATATATCAGTATTTTATACTTATCAATTCTATGTGAAAAAGTTGATTAACCGAGGATATTTACATTATTTTCTGAAAATATTAATCCTACTATTTACTTGTCTATTTTTAATGTGGCTTGTTAATTATTTATTTGTCGTAACACTTATCCATAAAGCTTTAGTTTATATTTTATTACTATTTCTTTTATATCTCGCTTACCGTGAAGACTTAGAACAGATTATAAATCAATATAATAGCTCTGGTGAACTATTGGATAATAGTAATACACTAGAAGAAATATCTTCAGAAAAATCAAAATATACTTTCATTGTTTATTCTGGATCGCATAATGTAACTCTCCTGGGCGCAACAAGGACTACAGACTTGATGATTGTTAAAGCTTTAGTAGACTTGGGTCATAAGGTAATATGGGTTGCTAGAGGTAAATTGGATACTAATATTTGTGAATATTATAATATTGGAAATGGATATTTTGTTGAATTGGTGATAAGAGTATATAATAAATTTAGAAGAAAACTATTTGGTCTTACCATCAATCGGCAATTATTTAATGAATTTATTTATTATGATAAAAAATTAGCTTCTCTTATTAAGAGCAATGCAGTTGAAGTTAATAGCAATACAATCATAATAGGTAGAAATGGAATGTCCTTACGATCGTTTGAAGAAGTTAAAAAGAAGGGTGGAAAATCAATATTACACTCTCAGTGGATGCACCCTAAATCTCAACAAGTATACTTAAGAGAAGAATATAAGAAGATAGGTATTAAAGAGGAGCCAATACTTGAAGATAGGATTGAAAGACAATTGTCAGAAATAGAGATTGTAGATAAAATTTGGTCTATTTCATCATTGGTAGAAAATTCATATCTATCGAATAATATTAAAAAAGACAAACTTATTGATTGTGCTCTCGGTGTAGATTTCAAAAAATTCAATAATTTGGATAAAAATGAAAAAAATGATGAGGAATTTAATATTTTATTTGTTGGAAATATTAATGTTGAGAAAGGACCGCATATATTATTAAAAGCATGCTTAGGCTTGAAATCTTCAAGGAAAATAAATATTATATTTAATGGAGGTATAGCACCAATCTTTAAAGATATTTTTAATGGCTATGTAGATAAATTAGCTAAGAATAATATTTCTGTTATTTATAGAGGAGGAGGATCTCCATTAAAGTCCTATGCTCGAGCATCTATTTTTGTTTTACCATCGGTACATGAATCATTTGGCTTAACAGTGTTAGAGGCAATGGCAGCTGGCTTGCCAGTTGTTTTATCGGATAATGTCGGTGCGAAAGATTGTATAAAAGAAAATGTCAATGGTTTTACTTTCAGAAAAGGTGACCACATACAGCTTACAGGAATTATTCAAAAATTAATCAACAACAAAGAAATGGTTAAAAAAATGAGTAAAGAATCAGAAAGAATAGCAAAAAAATATGACTGGAATTTTATTATCAAAAGTTTAGTAGATAACATAAAAGAGATTAATTTCTAGTAATGAACTTATTAATGAAAATATGGCAACAACCTAATTGGATTAAATGGATTATATATATAGTAATAGTATATATACTATTCTTAATTAAGGAAGCATTTGCAGTGGTTTTATGGGTTCTATTTGCTTTTCTGCTATACTATATTATTTTTGCTAAAAATATGTTTCGAACCACTACATTTTATGAAAAACAATAAAATAAAAGCCGCAATTATTGTCGATGATGGACCAGTTCCTTTTTTGATTTCAGATTTAATCGATAAAAGCCTAAAACAGGATAAATATGAAATAGTAGCCTTGTTAGTGCAAAAAAAAATAAATACTAAAAAAAATATTATATCAAAAATATTGAATTATATATCTAGGAGAGGTCTAAAGAAGTTTATAGAGTCTTCTACTTTTGCACTAATTAAAATTTTAGAAAAATTTCTTGTAAAAAAATATTACAATCTTGATATAATTTTTAAAACTCGAAACCTTGACTCATTTCCTTGCAAAAAAATTGATGTTCATCCAAAAATTTCAAAAAGTGGATTAATCTATAAATACGAAAGTTCGGATATTGAAAAAATTAAAGAAATGGATATTGATGTTCTAATTCGTGGTGGTAGTGGAATCCTAA
>Ga0315334_10002411_pt1 | contig 11686 bp, 4 predicted proteins | sample M150034915metaG_FD_205555 | JGI IMG/M metagenome (GOLD analysis project Ga0315334, IMG submission 205555) | Ammonia-oxidizing marine archaeal communities from Monterey Bay, California, United States - M1 500m 34915 | ecosystem: Environmental > Aquatic > Marine > Intertidal zone | place: USA... | reverse complement strand
CAAACGCAGTCCTTACGAAGGTGGAACGCGAACACCAATCATGTTTCGCTGGCCGGGAACGATCCCCGCAGCCGATCGCCCAGAACTCTGTTCATCGATCGATATTGTCCCAACGATCTTGGCTGCTGCGGGTGCCGACGCCCCGCACCAATTTTCTGGCTTGGATCTTTTACCTCAACTGAAGAGTGGAAAAGAGATTGATCGCAAGACCCTGTTTGGCGAATCGTTTGCGCACGACATCGCAGACATCGAAAAACCGCAGGCATCACTCCTGTATCGCTGGATCATCCGTGGAGATCATAAACTGCTTTTGACTTACGACGGAGCGCCGGGAAAAATGAAATATCCACCCCAGGACGCGGAGCCTAAGTTATTCAATTTGAATAGCGATCCAGATGAAAAAGACAATCTGGCTTTCCAAAATCCGGCACTCGTTAAAGAACTCAGTCTACTCCTCGATGAGTGGTATGTTCCGGGCGAGCGAACGATTGGGAAATTCGCTCAGGCGGAACCAGCGCCGCCAAAAAACACCCGTAAGGCACGCAAACGAAAGTGAAGTCTCGTCCAAACGAACACCCCGCGTGACTTCCCTGCCTCCGGAAAATGCGATTGATTTCCCAAGTGGTCGCTGAACTCGTTACCACTGCGTGAAATTGTCAGTTCATTTCCGCAGAGGCAGTTCACTGCAGGCCATCCACAGAACATGCCCGCGCATAATTCAACCAACGACCATGATTTCCAAAACCACTTTCAAAACAATCATCTGCGTGCACTCGCTTCTTTGTGCTATTCAGGTGAGTGCCGTTGCCGACTCACCCAAGAACATCGTGCTCATCCTTGCGGATGATCTCGGCTGGGCCGACACGACGCTTTACGGAAAGACTTCGCTCTACGAGACGCCGAACATTCAGCGACTCGCCGCTCGGGGCATGACCTTTTCCTATGCCTATGCAAGTCCGATCTGCTCACCCACACGGGCCAGCATCATGACTGGCCAAAATCCTGCCCGGCACGGAATGACCGCACCGGCAGCGCATCTGGAGACCGAACGTTTTGCAGCAGTCGCCGGTGAAAGTGGACCACCGAACCAAAAGAGTACAAACGTAAGATCATCGACGCGGTTGAACTCAGACATACCGATGCTGAGTCAGGTACTCAAGGACGCGGGTTACTCGACTGCACACTTTGGTAAGTGGCACCTGGGGCGTGAGCCTTATTCTCCACTGGAACGCGGCTTTGAAACCGATATCCCACATTGGTACGGACCTGGTCCCAAAAGTAGCTACCTTGCCCCGTGGGGCTATGCAAATTTCCGGGAAGGCAAGCCCGGAGACCACATCGAAGACCGAATGGCGGAAGAGGCTGTCGCATGGTTGAAAAACCGCGATCGGACAAAGCCCTTGTTCATGAACTACTGGCAATTTTCCGTGCACGCTCCGTTTGGCGCGAAGCCGGAATTGATCGAACGATACCGCAAGAAACTTGGGAACACGGTTGCAGGTCTCTCTGAGCCCAGTGTGCGTGAGAAACTCTTGAAAGTGCACGCCCCCGGCACAGGACTGCCGCAGCAATCTCCCACCTACGCCGCAATGGTGCATTCTCTTGACGATGCAGTGGGCAGCCTGCTGGATGCTCTCGATGCCGAGGGACTTACCGATGACACGGTCGTTATTTTCTACTCGGACAACGGCGGCAACATTCATTGCGGCCTCGAAGAAACCGACTCATCAGGCGAGAAATACATCACGCCCATTACCAGCAACCACCCGCTACGAGGTGGCAAAGGTGGCATCCACGAAGGCGGGGTTCGCGTCCCTGCAGTGGTCGTTTGGCCCGGCGTCACCAAGCCCGGATCGCAAACCGATGTTCGTATTCAGGCGACCGACCTGTATCCGACGATTCTTCAGATGCTGAACGTCGAACGCCCCGGTGATCATGTCATCGATGGCGTCGATTTTTCAAAAGCCCTGCGGGGTGAAAAGATGTATCGAGGTCCCATGTTCACGCATGTGCCCGGTCATGGCAACACACCACAGTGGCTCCCACCGTCAATGTCCGTGCATCACCACGACTGGAAACTGATTCGCACGTTCCACTACGGTGATGAGGGCAAACATCAATACCGACTCTACAACCTGCGTGAAGATATTGGAGAGAACCGAAACCTTGCGGCGACTTACCCTGAGAAAGTGAAAGAGCTTGACCAACTGATCGAAGACTACATTGCCACAGCCAATGTAGTCGTTCCCTTGCCCAACCCCAATTTCGATCCATCAAAGTACGATGCGTCGTTGATTGGAGTGCAATCAGGCGGCCTGAAGATGCCATCCTCATTTCAGCGTGCGGGGAAGACCATTTCAGAAACCAAACCGAAATCCAATCGAAAAACAGCATCTAAGACGATGCTTGGTTGGTCGGGCAGAAACGCAAGAACCACCGTCATCAACGATGTTTTACGCGTCTCGCCAGATGGAAAACAGCCTTTCCTTACCAACGCCAAAGTGCGAGTCCAAGGCCCTGCGAAATTTCATGTCCGAATACGAACACGATCAAACGGTCAAGCCAGAGTGCAGTGGCGTACCGAGAACCAGGCAACCTTCCCAGCCAACAGCCAAACCGCATCCTTGGACATTGAAGGCGGTGACTGGAGAGAGCTGAGCGTGCCGCTTTCAACCGAGAATGAAGTGGTGCACCTTCGCTTTTTCATTCCCAGCCAGAAACAACCCTTGGAAATTGACTGGCTGGAAGTCATTCCTGATCGCGCCGACGCAAAGCCAAAACAACGCTGGGACTTCAAAGTCTCACAAAAGCAACCACAGCCCAACATCATTCTGATTCTGGCCGATGACCTGGGTTATGGTGACGTGGGATGCTACGGATGCCCTGACATCAAGACGCCAGTCATGGATCAGTTGGCGAAAGAAGGCATTCGCTGCACCGATGGCTACGCCGCCTTTCCTGTTTGCTCACCTTCTCGCGCGGCACTGCTCACCGGACGCTATCCAGCTAGATTCGGACCGACTTACGAAGACTACTACGGCGGAGGTGCTCCCGAACTTGATCCGATCAGGCACCCGACTATCAGCCAGATGATGAAAGATGCCGGCTACCGGACGGCCTGTTTCGGCAAATGGAATGTCTCGAACCTGAACCGTCGCCGCGCCAATGACTTTGGATTTGACACTTGGGTCGGGCTGCATCTCAATCACGACTACTACACCCACAAACTGGAACGAACCGGCGAACTCGACCTCTACAGAGATGGCGAACCGTTCGATCGCAAAGGCATCTGGTCGGACACAATCTTTGCTGATGAAGCCATACGTTACATCAAACAAGAGAGCGAAAAGCCGTTCTTCATCTACCTGCCGTTTCAGGCTCCGCACAGTCCGTATCAGGATCCAGACCTGCCAATGGACCCGCCCGGAAAAAAAGAACGCAAGACATTGATCAAGATGATCGAGCGTCTCGATTTGGAAATCGGTCGCGTACTAAAGACACTCGACGAGCAAAAACTTGCAGAAAACACACTTGTCATCCTGACCAGCGACAACGGTGGTGCTCAGGGCACCGCCAGAAACTTGCCGCTGGGCGGGGCGAAGCAAATGTTACTGGAAGGCGGAATCCGGGTGCCACTGATCCTGCGTTGGCCCGCTGTTCTACCCGCAGGAAAAACGTTTTCCACGCCGATCACCGCAATGGATTTGACTGCGACCGTCGCCGCTGCGGGAAACGCTACTCCAAACCCTGACACTCCCTTTGACGGAGTCGATTTACGCCCTGCCCTAACCGGCAAAGCGGATCTGGCAGTTGACCGACCCCTGTTTTTTCGACGCCGAACGGTGACCGCGTGGAAGAACCAAAATGCCATTCGACAAGCGGCCGTCCGCCTTGGAAACTGGAAATACCTACGCACACACAACAACCGAGACGACAGCAAGTTCAAAGAAGCTCTGTACAATCTCGATGAAGACATCGCCGAAGAAAACGATGTGGCAAAGTCACATCCTGAGAAACTGCGAGCAATGAGTGATTCGATGCAGCAGTGGGAGTCCGAAATGAACAAGACTGCCATCCCGTTTTCCCCCAACACACGCACAAAGAAACCAAAAGAAAAAACATCCAAGTAATGGAAATTTTGGCACGAGCTACCTTTGCAAACAAGCCGCTCGCCGCCGCAGTTGGGAAACGGTTGCTTGTCCTGATTCCATTCATTTCGCGCCTCCCCCCCTCACCGCACCTTTCTCTTGCATTTACTACCCGCAATGACCATATCGATGAAACTGTTCCCAACACTGATCCTGCTATCTGTTTTTCTGACGTCTGCCAACGCCCAGGAATTCAAGTCACTCTTTAATGGCAAAGACCTCTCCGAGTGGTCTGGCAACACAGAATTGTGGACCGTCAAAGATGGCGCCATCTTCGGCCAAACGACCAAGAACAAACCCACCAAGGGCAACACCTTCCTGGTCTGGCAGGGAGGTAATGTTCGTGACTTTATCTTCAAAACGAAGGTTCGTTTTTCCGGGAACAATTCGGGAGTTCAGTACCGCAGCGAACGCGTCGGGGACCCAAATGACTTTGTCGTCAAAGGTTATCAAGCCGACCTGCACCCAAAACCTGAGTTCTTTGGAATGTTGTACGCCGAAAAGTGGCGTGGCATTGTTGCCAAGCGTTTCCAGCGGGTTGAAGTCGGTGCCGACGGCATGCCGAAGGTGGTCGGTGAAGTTGGCGACAAAGACCAAAACCTAGTCGATAACGAATGGAACGAACTGACGATCGTCGCCGTCGGTAATCGACAGATCCATCAGGTCAACGGTATCACCACCATGGATCTGACGGATAATCATCCGGACGCCAAGCGTGAGGGGATCCTTGCCCTGCAACTCCATGCGGGTGCACCGATGACAGTCGAGTTCAAGGACATTCAGTTCAAACCCTTGAAAGGGAAAGCTGCCAAAATTGCGATCAAAGCGGCAATCAACAACGAGCGAAAAGCAGCGATCCCCGATAAACCTGCACCTTCGAAGCCTGCACTCTCAAAACCCACACTTTCAAAAGCGGAGGGTGCGATCAAGCTGCCCGAGGGTTTCAGCGTTGAAAAACTCTACGAAGTCCCGAAAGATCAACAGGGATCATGGGTTGCGATGTGTTTTGATAATCGGGGCAGAATGATTGTTGGTGACCAATACGGCGGGCTTTATCGCTTCTCGGTTCCGGCAGCGGGAAAAAAACTTGAAACGAAAGACATCGAACCACTCACCTACGCACCATCGCATCGTGGCGATGGCGAGTCCAAGCCAAACGATAAATCCCTGCTTCAGATCGGTGGTGCCCATGGTCTGCTTAATGCGTTCGACAGTCTCTATGTCGTTGTGAATGAACGAACCGAAGTCAACGAGAACCAGGGAGTGTTTCGCCTGACTGATACTGACGGCGACGACCAATTTGACAAGATGGAGCACGTGCTCGCCTTGAGTGCCCGAGGCGAACATGGACCGCACTCACTGCTTCTCAGCCCCGACAAAAAGCAGCTTTACCTGGTGGCAGGCAACTCAACCCCTTTGCCAGAATACGACCATTCACGGGTCCCCGAACTTTGGGATGAAGATCAACTGTATCCATCCATCCAACACTTCATGAGGGGAATCACGGCACCACGCGGACACATTGGCCGTATGGATCCGGATGGCAAAAACTATGAAATCATCGCGACTGGCTTCCGTAACCAGTTTGATGCTGCCCTGAATCAGAATGGTGAATTGTTTACGTTTGACGCTGACATGGAATGGGACCTCAACACTCCCTGGTATCGCCCGACGCGAATCAACCACGTCATCGACGGCGCTGACTACGGTTGGCGAACCGGTTCCGGAAAGTTCATGGACACGTGCACCGATACATTTGGTGCTGCTGTGGATGTAGGGCTGGGATCCCCGACCGGCGTTGTGTTTGGCTATGGAGCCAAATTTCCAGCTAAATACCAGAATGCTCTGTTCGCCTGCGACTGGTCCTATGGAAAACTCTACGCGATTCATCTCGAGCCCAACGGGTCAACCTATACCGGCACGTTCGAAGAATTCGCCAGCGCTCAACCGCTGCCGTTGACCGACATTCGGATCAATCCACGGGATGGTGCGATGTACTTTGCGACTGGCGGTCGACGCGTGCAATCGGCACTCTTCCGTGTCACTTACAACGGCAACGAATCCACAGCAGCGGTGAAAACCAACACGACTGGCCAAAAGGAACGCGACAAGCGTCACTCACTGGAAGCATTTGTGCAAAGAAATGCGGCTGAGGCTTCTACCGAACAACTCGATGACATTTGGAAGAATCTGGGTTTTTCTGACCGTGGTCTTCGACATGCAGCACGCGTTGCTCTTGAAAAGCAACCCGCCAAAAAGTGGTCAGCTCGCATCAAGTCCGAAGACAATCTTTGGATCAAAACTGCGGCGATGATCGCATGGGCACGCGTAGCCTCCTCTGGCGAGAGTAACGAACAGGCAACGAACGCCGCACGCTCCATCCAACAGCAACTGATGAAAATTGATTACGCCTCGCTTGGCAAACAACAGTTGCGACTCGATGTGCTGCGAGCTTTGATACTGAGTCTGACTCGAGGTGGCCAGCCTTCGGATGACATCCGCAGCCAATTGATCAACTGGCTTGATGGGATATACCCCGCAGTATCTCCTCAGGAGAATCGGGACCTATCAGCGATCATGCAATTCCTGCAGGCTCCCTCAGCTGTTGAGAAAGGCATGGCACTGTTGAACGAGGCTTCTGGCCAAGAGGAACAGATTACCTATGCAATGAACCTCAGGCATCTCAAAGAGGGCTGGACCGCTGCACTGCGTGTAAATTACTTCCAGTGGTTTGTCTTGGCGGGTGGATATCACGGTGGTGCCAGACTTGCCAACTATCTGGCGGATTGCAAAAAACAGGCGATCGCTTCGATCCCAAAAACAGAGATGACTCCGGCACTGAAGGCCATTATAAATACTCCGCCGAAACACAATCCTCAGCAGTTCACCATCGAGCCGCGCAGCTTTGTCAGCGAATGGGCGATGAACGATTTCCATGGCACACTCGCAAAAGGTGTTCCCGGAGAACGCAACTTCAAGAACGGTCGAAAGATGTTCGGAGCAGGAAGCTGTTACGCCTGCCATCGTTTCCAGGGTGAAGGTGGAGCAGTCGGCCCCGACCTGACATCGGCAGGTGGTAAATTCAGCGCCATGGATTTGCTTGAAACCGTGGTTGATCCCAGCAAAGTCATCAGTGACCAATACAGTGCCAGTCAGTTCCTGCTGGACGACGGAAGACTACTTGTCGGTCGCGTCATGAACCTGAAAGAGAATGAGTACTGGGTGAACACCGATATGATGAAACCGAGCACGATCACCAAAGTGAACGTGGATACCATCGAGGCGATTCGACCATCACAGGTATCCATGATGCCCAAAGGTCTGCTCAACACGATGAGCGACAAGGACGTTCTTGACCTGCTTGCGTACCTGATCTCGGCCGGGAATCCCGACCATCCTCTGTTCAAGAACTGATAAGATCAGACAGACAAGAACAGAGTTCCCCACAGGACGTGTCCCCCAAAGTCGCGTCCTGTTCACGGGCAACCTTGTTAGTTCTTGATCGACAGCGGCTGACAAATTTGCGTCACCCAACAGCACCTGTACCCCATCAAATTCAGAGTCATGATTTTTCAACCGCAGCTGAAAGGTTTCGTTTCGATTCAGTCCACACTGATGCGATGGGGTACCCTTTGCCTCTTATTGGCGTGTTCCCCATCGACAGGGAATTTCGCCAGCGCGGGATCGCCCAACATTGTCATTCTGTTTGCGGATGATCTTGGATACGGAGAACTTGGTTGTCAGGGGAACGCTGAAATCCCGACACCTCACATTGATTCCATCGCTGCAAACGGAGTGCGTTTTACAGCGGGCTATGTCACGGGGCCCAACTGCAGTCCGTCACGTGCCGGCATGTTGACCGGACGCATCCCGACACGGTTTGGCTACGAATTCAACCCGACGGGCGCCCGCAATGAAGAACCGGGTTTTGGATTACCGCCCGAGCAAATCACGATTGCTGAAACATTACATGATGCCGGCTACACCACAGGCTTGATCGGCAAGTGGCACCAAGGTGGCCAAGCCAAGTATCACCCCTTCCGTCATGGTTTTGATGAATTTTTTGGCTTCACGCATGAGGGCCACTACTTTGTTCCTCCGCCGTACAACGGTGTCACAACAATGCTACGTCGCAAGACATTACCCGGAGGCAGCAAAGGGCGTTGGGTCGGTGACAAGGGCTTGATCTACAGCACACACATGGGAAGCAACGAACCCGATTATGATGCCAACAACCCGATTGTCCGGGGTGGGCAACCCGTTGTCGAAAACGAATACCTGACAGATGCGTTGACCCGTGAAGCTGTCGATTTCATTGACCGTCATGATGACAAGCCTTTTCTTCTCTACTTGGCCTACAACGCTGTCCACAGCCCACTGCAGGGTGCAGATGCTTACATGAAAAAGTTTGCACACATCGATGACGTGCATCGTCGAATATTCGCAGCCATGCTGGCCAACATGGATGACAGTGTGGGCGAGGTTCTTGCACAGCTGCGCAAGTCAGGACTCGAGGACAACACGCTAATCTTTTTCCTGAGTGATAATGGCGGTCCGACACGGGAACTAACATCCTCAAACCTTCCACTGCGAGGATCCAAAGGACAGATGTATGAAGGGGCAATTCGGATTCCTTTCATGGTTCAGTGGAAGGGTAAATTGCCAGCGGGAAAAATCTATCAAAAACCTGTCAGCTCGATGGACATCTTTGCGACCGCAGCAGCCATCACGGCCGCTAAGGCTCCGAAGAAATTGGAAGGCGTGAACCTGATTCCCTACCTGACCGGCCAGGACGACAGTCGCCCACATGAAACCCTTTTCTGGCGTCAGGGTGGCAAGACTGCCATGCGACACGGCGATTGGAAACTTGTCCGCATGGGCGGCAAAGCGCGAGCAGGAAATGCAGGTTGGGAACTGTACGATCTGTCAAAAGACCTCGCTGAAACGAACAACCTGGCAAAGGATCATCCAGATCTTCTTCAACAACTGATCGAGCGGTGGCAGAAAATGAACAGCGAAATGAGTGAACCGCTGTTCTAGCCGTGAGGCAAGGACTGTTTTCATCCTGCTATCCGACATGGTCGCAGGCGAGCTTGTTATCTTGAGCACCACTCAGCAAACAGCTTCATTCGCAAATTCGCCGGATCAGTTGCAGCGATTGGCAAAGATCACCGCCCGATTGGAACTTGGGAATTGCCGACGAATCAAATTCAATATTCAATCTGCTTCAAGAATCACACGATTGACCGTTCATGTTTGTCATACAAACATAGTCTTACCAAGAGGCATTTCAGAACGTTGTCGATGGATCCAACGGACATTCCCATCTCGACGCAGTGTTGATACCTGCGTCACTCAAGATCCGAGGGAAACAGAGGACCATTTTCCAGACGTTTCAGCAAATTATCGAACTCCTGCGACAAATCTTCATCACTACGCTTCAGAATTGTCGGGTTGCTCCAGACAGCAAGATTGGAAATGTTCACGAAAGCTCCTGGCATCACGCCAGGACCAATTCTTTCGTAATAGCACTCCAATCGCGATTCTATGACTTGCTCCGCTTCGCTATGCGATTGATTCCATTTGCGCGTGTAATAATCAAGCAATGCTTCGTAGAGTCTTGATTCACCACCGAAACTCAGAAAATGTCGGTGTAGCTTTTTCCATCCTGGATCCATGTTTTTTTTCCCACTCGGCATCTGAACTGTTGCTGGCTGATCTCTCATCATGTCCATCTGCGTCCCATCCAGCATGCGTCCATTGAACACATAAACCATGTTGCGCCGTGGCGGATCACCGAACATTTGAAAATTCTGCGCTAACATCGTCGCCCAACCTAGCCGCAAAACCTCCGGTGAAATCTTCCGATGCCACATCTTGCCCTGCAACGCATTCAGCCCCGTGCAGTTCCAAAACACTACGTAAAAAATCAATACAAGCGGGACGCCATCAGTCACAACTCGTTTTACCCAAAACAAGAACCTGCGGGATCTTTGTTTTTCTGCGCGGACTTGTTCATTCGTCAGGCACGACTCTGGCCTTTTCAGCCTGCCGAAGTGGTTCCAAAAAATCGATGGCACGAACGGCAACCATGCGATCGCGCAAACGACCCCAAATTTTCCGACGTCCAATGACAGGTCGATGCCAACATGAAAGCACAAGAAAAAAGCTACGACACCGAGTCGAATCCGTTCTGTCCAAAACGGTAGAAACAACAGCAGCGGAACCAGTAGTTCAACCACTGGTGTGACACGAGTTATGCCTTCCACTAACATTGGGTAATTCAGGATCCATTGCCCAAATGGCCGCGAATAGGCATCAAGCCTTAACACGTATTCCATCGCCGTGCCATCGAACCAGGTCTCGGTCAATTTCGCAAATCCAGAGGTCCAGTACATGATACAAATCTGCAGTATCAGGCACGCGGTCCCAACCGAGCAGATCTCATCAGGTGACCCAATACCGTCCTCACTGCCAACTCGCCTCCTTCTCCCGAGCCAACTATCCACCGACCATGTGCGACCAAGCGGAATGAACATCGACCAGAAAAGCAGTACCCGCAGCAGTGTGTCTGCGCTGTACAGAACCAGCGGGTTTCTCACATGCACCGAGACGACGAGTATCCAGCAAACAAAAGTAGCGACTCTGGAAAACCATCCAATACCGAGCAAAACTGCAACCAGTGCAAGGGCGATGAAGATGGTTTTTTGGAAGACGACCGTGTCCGACAGGTAATTCAATGAAAAACTGTCGGGAGAAACCTGCTTCGCCAAAGTGGCATTGAGGAACCCCAACTCGGAATAAAACTCTTCGGCATGTTGAAGTAGATCGACCGCAACGTAAAAAACCAAGCATGACAATGCGATGCGAAAAATCGCCAGAGAGCGAACGTCGCAGCCAAAAACTCTCTCGATGCGTGTTTTCATGCCTGGGCTGGTATGCGAGTCGGTACGAACCACGAAGTCCCCACTCAAGGGACTCACTACACGATATTGGATCAGACGTTCGCCAACAGGGTTTCGCGATCCATTGGTCAATTTCCCCGTACCCCTACAAGACCATACCATTTCATTACGGGTAACTCTTCACAACCGACCTTCTTTGTTGACTACTCAGATCGGGTCTGTGATGGACTGAACCCGCAGTACGACCGAGTCGAATCCGCTAACCGGACCTGACCTGCACCAATGCGTTTCCAGGGTGAGTCCGCAATTCCAAGACACTTGGGCCTCACAAAACTCTGCTATCGCGAAGCGGACTTGCGGAAACGGAATGCCACCGGTGTGGAAAACGCAACAAGCCGTCGGCCCGTAGCATCTTGTAGAGCCCTCGAATATCCCATGACAACCGGAGGAAAAGTTTCAGGTATCTCCGTTTGCCCGCAAAGCACCGCGACCGAATTGATCGCCCAACAGCGAGAAAGGGACGGCCAGACGAAATTCGGCACCCTGAGATGCTTTCCGACGATTCTCACGGAAACTCGCGGACACGGATCTGTTTGAAGTAAAACACGCTACCCGGGTCGTGTGCCTGAATTG
>Ga0315334_10002410_pt1 | contig 11687 bp, 15 predicted proteins | sample M150034915metaG_FD_205555 | JGI IMG/M metagenome (GOLD analysis project Ga0315334, IMG submission 205555) | Ammonia-oxidizing marine archaeal communities from Monterey Bay, California, United States - M1 500m 34915 | ecosystem: Environmental > Aquatic > Marine > Intertidal zone | place: USA... | reverse complement strand
TTCAAAATTCTCATAACCTTCAGCAGTTCCATCAAACATTAGACGGACAGGGCACGTACCTATGTCGGAGAGCATTTCAATGGCGACGTCTCGCACCGCGTAGCTAGCGAGAAGTACTTTCGCTTCGCAATCCTGAACGATGTACGAGGCTTCTTCGGCAGTGAGAAAGCGATTGACGGTTGTGAAAAATAGTCCGCTGCGGAGTGCCGCCCAGTAAGCCTCGAAATATCTGATGTGATTGTCTGCAAAAATAGCGACATGGTCACCCACTCGTAGGCCGACGTCCCACATGAGTTGAGCGAACCGAGCGGACCGATCGTTGAGTTCACGGTACGAGAGAGATTCTCCTGTGCCTGCCATGATCACCGCCGGATGATCTGGCTTTTCGTTCGCGTAGGTACCTGGATAACTCATGTCTTGAAGCTAATCGATTCCCGATCGTTGTTAATCGGTTGCTGGTGGCCTGACGGCAACACCCGCATCGAGAAGGGCCTGTTTAGCTTCTGACACGGTGTGTTCTCCGAAGTGAAATATTGATGCTGCGAGCAGCGCATCAGCGCGACCGTCAATAGCCCCGTCGATCAGATGTTGGAGCGAACCCACGCCCCCACTTGCGATGACCGGAACAATAACTGCGTCACTAACAGCACGAGTAAGTTCGAGGTCGTAGCCGTTTCGAGTGCCATCTCCGTCCATCGAGGTAAGAAGAATTTCTCCCGCTCCTCGGAGTGCTACGTCTGTTGCCCAGCCAACTACGTCCAGTCCTGTGTCTTCTCGCCCTCCTTTGACGTACACATTCCACGTCTGGTCATCATTCGATTTGGCATCGATAGCAACCACCACACATTGACTGCCGAACGCCTCTGAGAGCTCAGATACCAACTCAGGACGCTCTACCGCTGCTGAGTTAACGGATACCTTGTCAGCACCGGCTCGCAAGAGCAGCCGTGCGTCATCTACGGATCTAATTCCTCCACCAATTGTGAACGGTATAAAAACCTCTTCAGCGGCCCTTTCAGCTAGTTCAACAATGGTTTCGCGGTTATCGGAACTTGCTGTTATATCGAGAAAAATGATTTCGTCGGCACCTTGCGCGTCATATTGCGCAGCCAGTTCCACTGGGTCTCCCGCATCTCGAAGCGCAACAAAATTGACTCCCTTGACTACCCGCCCAGCGTCGACATCCAAACAAGGGATCACCCTTACTGTTTTCACGACGTCACCGTTGCTGCAACGGCGGCGGAAACCTCGATGACGCCATCGTGAAGTGCCTTGCCAACGATGATCCCAGCGAGGCGTCGTCCGTTGATCTCTAACTTTGCCAGCTGGCGAATGTGTACAACCGAGCCAACTCCCCCACTGGCGACCACATCCAGCGACGTCGAACTGAGCACCGCTCTGAGGCCCTCAACATCTGGTCCGGTCCCCATTCCATCTCTATTGATCTGGGTCACTACTACTGCCTCAGCACCACTGCTTTCGAAACTTGGTAACAAATCAAAGATGCTTTGGCCGCTGTCTCTTCGCCAACCTCGAGTTGCTATTCGGTCACCACGGACGTCGAGACCTACAGCGACCCGGTACCCCATACTGGCCAACTCCTGCACTAGGGCAGGGTTTTCAATTGCCGCTGTGCCGAGCACGCAGCGGGACACACCTACTTCATAAAGGTATGTGGCGGCTTCGAGGCTTCTGATTCCACCCCCGCTCTGTACCGGGATGTCTACTTCTTCAACTATCGCACCTACGATTTCGAGGTTCGTAGGGTTCCCGGAACGTGCAGCGTCGAGATCCACGACGTGAATCCATCGTGCGCCCGCTTCCTGAAACGATCGTGCTACTTCAACTGGGTCAGTCTGATACCGAATTTCGCGGTCGTAGTCCCCCTGGACAAGGCGAACGCACTGTCCATCCCTTATGTCAATGGCGGGGTATAGCTCAAAACTCATGAGCTGGTTACTTGCTGAAGGAAGTTCTGAGCAAGACATCGTCCCCGCTCGCCTGACTTTTCAGGATGAAACTGAGTTGCCCACAAAGACGCTTTCCCGACCATCGCTGTTACGTCTATCCCATATTCGCAGGTAGCAACGACTAGATCAGGATCAGTGTCAACCGCATAACTATGAACAAAATACATCCACGCTCCATCTTCGATTCCCTGAAGCAGTGGGCACCCCGGAAGGCGGATATCTAACTGATTCCATTGCATTTGGGGCCGGGTCAAGCCATCGGGCAGGCACCGCGACATGCCAGGCAAAACACCTAAACCTTCGATTCCGGGTGCTTCTTCTGAACCTTCGAACAACATCTGCATCCCTACGCAAATTCCGAGAAACGGGGTGCCTGAGTCGATGGCCGAGATCGCCAAGCCATCAAGTTTCGCTGCTCTCAACTCGCGCATGCACGCGCCGAAGTGGCCCACTCCGGGAAGGACGACACCAGCGGCGTCAGCAATAAGAGCTGGATCGGCAGTAAGACGAACATCAGCGCCCGCCCGTTCGAATCCCTTCTGGGCGGACCTCAAATTTCCGATGCCGTAGTCCAACACCGCTATGAGTGGCGGTTCATCAGACCCATTCACCTAAGCATCCTCACAGCATGCCCTTGGTGGAGGGCATGACGTCATCCACAACTCGGATCGCATCGTAGAGGGCCCTGGCGACCCCTTTGAAGCTCGCTTCAATGATGTGGTGGGTGTTTTTGCCGCGCAACAAAACTATGTGGAGAGTGATCCCTGACGCGGTGGTAAATCCACGCCAGAACTCTTCACACAGTTGAGGGTCGAAAGGTGGCTCACCCAAGATTTTTTCGCCGGGAGGCTCTACGTCATAGTGCAGGAAGGGCCGGCCCGAAAGATCTAGCACCACTTCGACTGCTGCTTCGTCCAACGGAACGGTTATAGCCGCGAAACGACGTACTCCTTCTTTGGCGCCGAGAGCCTCACCTAACGCTTCACCAAGAGCTATTCCTACATCCTCAACGGTGTGGTGGGCATCGATTTCGGTATCTCCAGTGCATTCGACACGTAAGTCGAAACGAGAGTGTTTGCCCAGTTGGCACAGCATGTGGTCGAAGAAGGGCAGCCCTGTACTGGCTTCAACTTGACCGCTTCCGTCTATTGCTAGAGATAAATCGATTCGTGTTTCTTTAGTAATCCGTTGACGATTCGCTTGCCGTTTCATGTCAACGCCTCCTTAAGGGCTTCGAGGAAAATATGGTTCTCTGATTCAGTACCTAAAGTGACTCTTAAACAGTCGGATAAACCAGGCCAATTCGAACAATTTCGAATCAACACTGATTGGTCCACCAAGCGTTGCCAGACATGGTCCCCGCTCACAGAGCATGGGGTAGTCCGGAACATAATGAAGTTCGCTTGCGACGGCCACACATCTAGCCCTAGGTCAGTTAAAGCAGCAGCGATTCGGTCTCGTTCAGATCCCAGTTGCCTCACTCTGTGTTCCATCTCGTCATGGAAACGCAGCGCTACGCGACCAGCAACCTGCTTAACAGAGTCCAGATGGTAGGGAAGAACAACTTTCTCAAATTCAGGCAACATCCATGATGGAGCTACGCAGTAACCCAAACGAGCACCGGCCATGGACCACGTTTTTGAAAACGTTCGTGTGACGATCAACGATTCACTGGCATAGGGGCCCCGCAATAGATCAAGAGCTGTGAAATCCGCGAACTGGCCATAGGCCTCGTCCACTACGACGACGCCATCGGAAATCTGGAGCGCAGCTTCAATGACTTCAAGACTTTCGGGAGTTCCGGTCGGGTTGTTGGGTGAGCAGAAAAAAATGATGTCTGGATGGTGACGGGTTACGACGGCGTTCACTTCAGACAAGGAAACGCGATGCTGAGAATCACGTGCCACCTCGATTACCTCACATTGGGTCGTTCGGGCGATTTGTTGATACATCGCATAAGTCGGTTCGAATGTCGCGACGCTTCGGCCACTGCCTCCGAATGTCAAACAAATCGTCTGAAGAACCTCGTTAGAACCGTTGGCAACAAAAATTTGTTGGGGCTCAACATCGTGGACAGCGGCGATGTCTTCACGGAGACTTTGGGCCAAACGATCGGGATACCGGTGCCAGTCGATACGGCGCACTTCATCCAAGAACGCCGAGAGGAACCCTGCGGGCGGGGGAAACGGCGCCTCGTTGGTGTTGAGACGAACTTCGACATCAAGCTGAGGTGAGTGATAGCCCTCCATAGCCCGCAGATCAGGGCGGATGCTGGGGCGCGTCACGAGATAACTCCCTGTTCCGCCCAACGTTCGCGCTCTCTAACTGATGCCGCATGTGCCCATAGGCCCTCCGCTGTAGCTAAACGGTCGACGGAGCCCAGCACAGCGTCAAATCCTGACTTTGACACGTCGATGATGTGCATGCGTTTCTGGAAATCGTCGACAGTGAGTGCACCGCTAAATCGAGCCGTGCCAGCCGTTGGCAGCACGTGAGAAGGCCCGGCTAAGTAATCACCGATCGATGCCGGTGCCCACATACCCACAAAAACTGCTCCTGCATTCTTTATTTGACGAGCAAAGTCAGATGCGCCGGCGCACATCAACTGAAGATGTTCGGGTGCTATCTCGTTGGCGACCCGGACAGCAGTTTCTGGATCGTCAACTAAACAGACATATCCATCCGACATCAAGGTATCTAGAGTCTCGGAGCGACGCGGGGATAAGTGCACTATCTGTTTGACCGCCGCCTCAACTTCATCCGCATATGTCTCATTCCAAGTAACTAGCCAGGCTCGCCCTCCGGGACCATGTTCAGCTTGGAGGACGAGGTCGACGGCAGCGGAGCTGCTGGGACAACTTTGATCAGCTATCACCACGATCTCTGACGGACCCGCAAATGCAGAAGCAATTCCGACTGCTCCCGCAACTTCTTGTTTTGCCGTAGCAACCCAGATGTTGCCTGGGCCCGCAATGACATCGACTGGTGCTATCGACTCGGTCCCATAAGCCATTGCCGCTACCGCTTGCACGCCGCCAATCTTGTAGACCTCTGTTATCCCACACAGGTACGCTGAAGCCAGCACGACGGCCTCGACGCCGCCTTCGGAGTTCGGTGGCGTACAGAGCGCTAGTTGTTCTACTCCCGCTGCTCGCGCTGGAAGAGCTGTCATCAGAACAGTCGAGGGGTAGGCTGCCAGTCCCCCTGGTACATACAGGCCAGCTCGCTCTACTGGTTGGGGGACGCTCGTGACGGCTATCCCTTCCCGAGTCACTACGTGGGGCTGTTGAGCTTCCTGTTCATGGAAGTAGAGAATCCGGTCGTGGGCGAGCTGCAAGGCGTCGGCCGTTGCTGTCTCTAAAGATTGCCAGGCTTTCTTGAGATCTTCCTCAGGGACGAGAGGAACCTCAACATCGACACCATCAAATCGCATAGTTAGGGCTCGAATCGCCCTATCCCCGCGGTCTCTCACTTCGGCTATCAATTCTCGGACCGCGACGGAAGGAGCTCCGCCTCCCGGATCAGGGCGCGGAAGTCGACCCGTCAGCGGTCCCTTTTCTCCACGAAGATCGATACGTCGCAGCACAGTACCGAGGGTACCGGTGCCCGAGTGCCTGTCTGAAGCGGATATCGCTTGATTAACGGGCAGATGTAAGGTGCAGATGTGGTTTCCCCGGCTGAATTGTCGTCACTTGAGACAGCAATTAGAGAATTGCGTGAACGAATCACGGCAGCGGCCGATGAACTTGTGGGAACCAGCGATGAAGACGTCGCTGTTGATCTCTACGACGTTGAACGCAGCCTTCGAACAGCTGAACGTCGCATCATCAAGGCCACCGATGGGCTAAATCATTAGCGGATCGCGAATTCAACTCCGGTCCGAGAGCCTCTCTGCCATGTCAACAATTTTCCGTGCCCTAGTCAGATGAGGAACGTCAACCATTTGGCCCCTGAAACTGAATGCCATCACACCCTGAGCTTCGTTCTGCGCAAATAGTTCTAGAAGTTCGCGAGCCTCCTCAACATCTTCGCGAGACGGGGTGAACGCTTCATTGACAATTTCTATCTGATTCGGATGGATTGTGATTTTGCCTGTATATCCCATGGCAGCGGAGACAAGGCATTCGGCCCGTAGACCTTCAGGGTCATTGAAATCAACGAACACTGTGTCAAGTGGTTGCTTTTCCCAGGCGGTCGCACCGAGAAGACACATCACTCTCGCATGCTCGAATATGGACAAATATTTTCCGTCAGCAGTGCGATTTCCCCTCGAGCCAATAGCAGCGGACAAGTCTTCAGCTCCCCAGGTAAGGGCATCCACTCTCGGGTTCGCCGCCAAGTCCCCTATGTTCAGAAGACCTTGGGGGGTCTCAGTTCCAAGGACCAGCAGTTTGACCTGGCCTTCAGGATGACCGTGAGTGATTTCATGCTCGTTGATTATTTTGTCGATGAGGGCGACTTCATTCGCGTCATTGACCTTAGGAACGAGGTAAGAGTCAGGCGGGTTAACCATTGTTTCCTCGACATCACGTTCAAACCACGGACTGCCGATCGGGTTAATACGCACGACTCTTTCCTTTTGCCCGAATTCGGCGTGCTCTAGCCAACTAGCGACAGTGGTGCGAGCCGAGTCCTTGTTTTGAGGAGTGACGGCGTCTTCCAAGTCGAGAATGAGAGCGTCAGCCGTCGTGTTCAGCGACTTATCGAACATTTTTTCGTTAGCCCCCGGGACGAAGTGCGCCGTTCGACGGATGGTCATATCGAGTCTCCTTTCAAAGTGTCAAAAATTAAATGCACTAGGACAAAAATCATTGAGAACACAGTCAGCACATTGAGGGCTCCGAGCGAAACATACTTGTCTCCCATGGAGAATCACTCTCAGACTGAATTCGCCTCGTTCATACTGAGGGATCATCGGGTTCAAGATCATCTCTACCTTTACGGGGTCTTCTTCCTCGGTAATACCTAGTCGTCGCGCTAAGCGCCCGACATGAGTGTCGACTGGCAAACCAGGAAGTCCGAATGCAACCGAACGAATGACGTTTGCTGTTTTTCGCCCAACGCCAGCTAATTTCACTAGGTCGGGTAGATCAGTCGGGACTTCTCCTTCATGGTCGTCTAAAAGCTGATTCGCCATCCTTATTAGATTTCGGGCCTTATTTTTGTAGAAACCCGTTGGGTGAACTAATTCTTCAAGTTCTCCTTGATGAGCATGAGCAAGTGCAACAGGGTCGCCGTATCGGTCAAAAACAGCAGGAGTTGTTTTATTGACCCGAACATCGGTGCACTGGGCGGACAAAATCGTAGCTACGAGTAATTGGAAAGAGTCCTCGTGATTCAGTTCGCACACAGCCTCGTATTCAGATTTCAAGCGGTCGTGTACCGAGCGGGCTCTTCCCTGCGGTGATCGAGGCTTCCCCATTACGCTTGTTTACCTCATGCGACCACAATCAAGCGATACCTTCGGTGGCGTGAGCCAAGCTGCCAACGAGGAGCCGGTCGTAAAGGTAAGCGAAGATCGAGACGGAGGGATGCTAGAGCTCGACGCTTCCGAGTGGAGCTCAGATGGGTTGGCAATGACGCTCCGCAGCATCTTGGATCAATCTCCGCAAGGGGTTTCGATCTGGATCGATCACCCGTCTGATGAAACCAATAGTTCATTAGCTCGCCTTGGGTTCCAGATCCAACGTGATCTCTTCCGAATGGAGCGCCCACTTCCGATGGAGCAGCGAACGGACATCGAAACTCGATCCTTCATAGTCGATAAGGACGAAGAGGAATGGTGTCTTGTAAATAACCGAGCCTTTGCTTGGCACCGCGAACAGAGCGGATGGACGCCTGAACTTGTCAGAGAGCGACAAACTGAATCTTGGTTCGACCCAAGCGGCTTTTTGATTCACCAACGCGACGGTCGAATAGCGGCTTTCTGTTGGACAAAGATCCACAGCGAGGACACGCCGCTGGTCGGAGAAGTTTATGTCATCGCTGTAGATCCAGATTTTCATGGTCTCGGGTTAGGTCGAGCATTGACTCTCGCCGGCTACCAACATCTCGAAGGGGCGGGAGTCACACAAGGCATGCTTTATGTGGACGCCGACAACACCCCTGCCGTCACTCTGTATCGAGATATCGGCCTAGAAGTGCAGGTAGTAAGGCGCCTGTACCAGAGGTAGCGCTTGGCAGATCAAAGCTGCACAACAGATCCGAGGCCTACCCCAACAAAGTGGATCGTTATCGCCGCAGTACCAGCGATCCCTACGTGCCGCGCAACATTTCGAAAAATCGAACGTCCTGTAGCAACGGCCAAGGTCGCTCCGATCGTTGCTGCACCGCTAACTCCGGCGGCCACGGACACCCAGATAACACCCGCCGCAGAGGAACAGAACCAAGGGACCAGAGGTACCAACGCACCAATCGCGAACGCAACGAAAGACCATGCGGCGGCGATCACAGGAGAGGCCACATCATTGGGGCTAACTCCGAGTTCTTCTCGGGCATGAACTTCTAGGGCCACATCGAGATTTTGCATTACCAACCCCGCCATTTCTCTGGCCTGCTCGGGTGCCATTCCTCTTTCCACATACACCTCTGCCAACTCTTCAGTTTCTTCTTCTGGATCGTCAGCCAACGCTTGTCGCTCTTTTTCTAATTCGCCAGCTACGAGATCGTTTTGCGCGCGAACCGATACATATTCGCCAGCAGCCATCGAAATCGCGCCCGCGAAAAGCCCTGCTACACCAGCTGCTCGTACCACTGCCGCGGATGCGTCCGCGCCAGCCAAGCCCACTATCAACAGCACGTTAGACACCAAGCCGTCGGATGCTCCGAACACTGCTGCTCGAAGCCCGCTTCCGTGCACATCCCGATGATGATCGTCATAGCGATGAGTAGCCACTCATTTGAAGCTACCCGCCGTACCCTTAAAGAGTGGTGACCACCCGCTATGACTTGTCTCGTTCGGAGCTCGCCGAATTACTGGAAGGCGAACCCCGCTACCGGGTCGATCAGGTGTGGGACGGATTACACACACAACACCGCGAACCTGCTGAGTTGACCAACGTACCGAAAGCCCTGCGCAGCGCAATCGAAGAACTTCTTCCACCGGGGCTCACCCCCATCAAAGAAGTAGCAACCGACCGCAACAAGACCATCAAACAGCTGTGGCAACTTGTTGATGGACATTTGATCGAATCAGTTCTCATGCACTATCGAGACCGTTCCACAGTATGTGTTTCTTCGCAGGCTGGATGCGCGATGGCCTGTAGTTTCTGCGCAACAGGACAGGTGGGATTCGACCGCCATCTAACGACCGGCGAAATTGTCGAACAAGTAGTGCGAGCTGCTCAACGCTCGGGTGACCGACGCGTCAGCAACGTCGTGTTTATGGGCATGGGAGAGCCACTCGCTAACTTCGATAATGTGTGGCCAGCGATTGAGCGCATCCACGACGACCTCGGTATAGGCGCCCGAAAAATCACTGTCTCGACAGTGGGAGTGGTACCCGGAATTGAACGCCTGTCGCGACAAGAGTTACCTGTCAGTCTCGCTGTATCTCTCCACTCCGCGAATGACCGGGTGCGCAATCGCATTGCCCCGATCAACCGAACCTATCCCTTACGCAAGCTGGCGGAAGCACTTCATTCTTATCGAAGGGCAAAGAACCGTCGGCTTAGTTTCGAGTGGGCAATGATGGCTGGCGTCAATGACAGCGAAACCGCGGCACGGGAGTTAGCAGCGTTCGTCCGTCCATTGAACGCACACGTAAATTTGATTCCGCTTAATCCAACTCCCGGCTTTTCAACACCTGGGACAGATCTCGAATTGATCCATTGGTTTCGAGATCTACTTGAATCTTTTGGAGTCAACGCCACCATTCGTTCTAACCGCGGAACAGACATCGACGCCGCATGTGGACAGTTACGCGCGGAGCAGCAAGTCATGCTTCGAGGAAAACCCCAACGTCAGAAGGCATAGGTATCTGAGTCAGCCTCTGCCACACTGACAGGGTGAATAATTTTCGCTGGATAAACCCTACCCAACCTCAGACACTCCACAGCGCGGTCATGCTCGCCTATTTTCGCGCGATAAGCATTGTCCTGTTCGGCAGTGTGTATTACCGCCAACTGGCTTATGACGTTCTCGGGCTTTTCGCCTCACGGATCCTCCCTGTCGTCATGTTGATCGCGTTAGTCGGAGGAGGTCTCGGCATTGCTAACGAAAAAAAATGGGGCTTCAGATTGGCTGCTGCAGCAGCGCTGTATTCAGTCATCGCGACCTTGTGGATCGCAATTCGTTATGACACCGAGTTACTTGGCTTTCTATTGCGACTCATGTTCGACTTGGTCCTAGTCGTGTTACTTCTTCACCCGCAAAGTAACGGATACCGCCGAATCTGGTTCAGCTAAGTAATGGCCGTAAACTTCAACACATGACCACCCAAATAGACGGAATTGACGATCTCGAAAGTCGCGTCGGGCAACACCTTGGCTACAGCGACTGGCACACCATCACCCCCGAACAGGTTCAGAAGTTCGCCGAAGCTACCGGTGACTTCCAATGGATTCATCTCGATGAGGAACGCGCAAAAGCAGGACCGTTTGGGACAACCATCGCTCATGGGTATTTGACGCTTTCGCTCGCCCCAATGTGCATGTCAGAAGCATTCGTTATTGGCGGCGACGTCAAAATGGGTGTCAATTACGGTGCAAACAAACTTCGCTTTACTGCTCCCGTCCCAGTAGGCGCAGATGTGCGGATGGGCGCCACGCTCAAAGATGTCTCGCGTTTTGAAGGCGGGGCGCAATATATCGCCGAGTTGGTCTTTGAAATTGAAGGCTCTGAGAGACCTGCATGTGTAGCGGAATGCATATATCGGGCCTACACCTGAACACCCTCTAAGTCGATCGCGGGACTGTGCTTGAAGACAACGACCTTCCTCAAGGCGAAGACAAAGCCATCATCGTCGAGCAAATGTTTGATCAAATCGCTCACAGATATGATCTGATCAACCGGTTAATGACCTTCCGCATGGATGTTAGATGGAGACGCAGAACGGTACAAAGCCTTGCTTTAGAGCCTGGGTCGACTGTGCTTGATCTCGCATGTGGGACCGGCGACTTTTGCAACGATCTCATGCGTTATGAATTGAATCCCATCGGCATCGATTTCAGTGCCGGAATGTTGGCAGCAGCGGCAACTGACGCGCCCTTGGTTAGGGCCGATGCTCTCCGGTTGCCTATTCCTGATTCCCATGTAGACGGCATCACCTGTGGATTCGCATTGAGAAATTTCAAAGACCTAAACAGTTTCTTCCATGAAATTTCTCGTGTGGTCAGACCAGGAGGTCGAATTGGTTTGCTCGAGGTGGGCCAACCTTCCCATCCTCTTCTGCGTTGGGGTCACCGCGTTTATTTCGGCACGTTAATTCCGAAAATCGGAGCTCTGCTGTCGGACGCGGATGCTTACAGCTACCTTCCGAAATCAGTCGATTATCTGCCCGAGAGTGAGAAAATGTTGACCGAGCTTCGAGTAGCAGGTTTCACCGATGTCACCAGGATCCCTCTTGATGGCGGAATCACACAACTTTTTCTCGGCACGCAAGGAACGTGATTACCTGCTGAGTGCTAGTCCGACCACAAGCAGCGAGCCGTAAATCATTTCCAGCCTTCCAGTAGCGCCCAGCACCGGTATTAATAGCTGTCCGTTGGCTCCATTCGC
>Ga0315334_10002408_pt1 | contig 11689 bp, 10 predicted proteins | sample M150034915metaG_FD_205555 | JGI IMG/M metagenome (GOLD analysis project Ga0315334, IMG submission 205555) | Ammonia-oxidizing marine archaeal communities from Monterey Bay, California, United States - M1 500m 34915 | ecosystem: Environmental > Aquatic > Marine > Intertidal zone | place: USA... | reverse complement strand
AACGTGTCGCCTTTGAGCTGAAAGCTGGTAAGTGCTTCAATTTAGAGCATGAATGCCGATCAATCGAGGAAACCGACCAAATCCTGGCTGCGGCTTGGCTGTTGCAGTTTTCGAACGGCCTTCGCTTCGATCTGCCGGATTCGTTCTCGTGTGACTTTAAAGATATGTCCAACTTCCTCAAGCGTGTAACTGTATCCGTCACCGAGCCCGTACCGCAGTTTGATGATTTCACGTTCGCGGTAGGAAAGTGATTTCAGCACATTGCTGATGCGATCCCGCAACATTTCCTGAGTCGCTCCAATCTGGGGACTCTCAGCCGTTCCGTCTGGAAGAAGATCACCGAATTGGCTGTCTTCACTGTTACCGACGGGGCGGTCCAGCGAGATTGGGAATCGGCTCATGGTCAGCACACGACGTGCCTCTTCGACCGTCACATCAGCTCGGCGAGCGGTTTCTTCGATCGTTGGCTCACGTCCCAGTTCCTGTAGCAACTGTCGGGCGACGTTACGCACGCGGCTCATCGTTTCGACCATGTGAACTGGAATCCGGATGGTCCGGCTCTGGTCAGCCACGGCACGTGTGATCGCCTGACGAATCCACCAGGTCGCGTAGGTGCAGAACTTAAATCCGCGACGATATTCGAACTTGTCGACAGCTCTCATCAGTCCGGCATTGCCTTCCTGAATCAGATCGAGGAACGAGAGGCCACGATTACGGTATTTCTTGGCAATCGAAACGACCAATCGCAGGTTGCCCTCACTCAGTTCACGTTTCGCCTGCTGGTACTCGGCGTAGACCGAGTTCAGCATTTTGACGCGATGGCGAAGCGAGGTCGGTGTTTCCTGGCAAGCTGTCAGGATCTGACGCCGCTCGTGTAGCAATTCTTCTCGAACTTCACGCCCATGCTTGGTTCGCTTTTGAGCACCGATCTCGCGATCGATCTCACTAAGACGGATCGAGAACTTTTCCAATAGGTCGATGCGAGTTTCGATACGCTGGGTTCGCAAACCAAGCTCTTCGATCAGTCGTACGGCGCGTCGACGACGACGTGCCAGTGACCGCCAAGATTCCGCCCGTCGACGCTGGGAAGCACTCTTGCTGAGTGAGACTTTCCAGTCGTGGCGGTTGCGTCGCAACAGCGTTTGCAGTGTTCGCAGATTGTGTGGAAGCCGTCCAATGATCTGATCTTTCTCAAGACGATCAGTCACTGAGACTTGGACTGTGCGGTCAAATGGCAACTGGCTCCGGTAAACCTTCTTGAGCGTCTTGTAGGCCTCCACCAGAACGAACTGATTTTCCAGCAGTTTGGTACGGAAGCGGCGGCGAGTTTCCTCGATCCGCTTGGCCAACTCGATTTCCTGCTTTCTGGTCAGAAGAGGAATCTCGCCCATCTGAGTGAGATACATTCGGACCGGGTCATCGGACCACGATTCGCTTTCATCGACAGCCAGCAGTTCATCAGGGCTGTCAAGTTGGACTTCGCCTTCAGCTTGCTCTGCAATTGAAACGGCGACGTTGTTGTCTTCGTTGTCGTCTACAGGCAGCTTGCGAAAACCACTAGTCATGGCCTCGGTGCTTTGAGCTGCGACGGCTTCAAATTCATCCAGTAAGGTATCGAACAAGGGAGGAACTCCTCGCGCGGAAGCGTTAGTTGTGGGGTGTGGAACTATTGGTTACGCGGTATGCAGATTTTGATCGTGATTGTTGTGTGTCATGGCCGCTTGATACATTCCTTTTCCAGGAGATCAAGTTCGGCATGGAGGTGAAATCAATGATCGGCAAATGTGGGGGTAGTAAAACGCGTGCTTTTCAATAGGAAAATGTCAGTTTTAGTTGAGCCAGTGGCCCGATTAACAAGTGTCACTCTTTCGATCTTGGTTGGGTAAGTGACGGTTGAGTAAGTGACGGTTGGGCGAAACGGGTCAGAAGGAAAGGGAAATCAGTGTGATTGACGCTATGTAACAGAGTACTTACGGGTGCACGTCCTGCGCCGTTCATTAATCCTATTTTCGAGAGTGCTTTTCGGAATTCCAAAGCGAGCGACCTAGCGGGTTAAAGTTTGCCCAAAGAAAAGATTTAAACTCAACCCACCACTGCATAGCGGCGGTGAACCAAGGACTAATCAACTCTAGCACTCGATGCTCTTGGATTTCATAGACCCTCTGTAAATGGAAAAACTTTAGGATTGGGGCAGCCTTATGCGTCGGATCGAATGTCGGACCGACGTGTCGGATTCCCGATACCGCCAGCACAAACAAACCTCAGCAATGGGATGTAACCCTCCCTCGAGTCAGGCTCAAATCGAACCGTGCCTGAGAACGAGATGAATTGCCTACGGTTCCCCCGTAGTCCTTATCACCCGTGTTTCCGACCGTCTTTGCGTATTCCTGCGAACTTTCGCAAGAGCAGAGACGTATCGAAAAGTTGTCCCCCAATCCGCTCATTTCAAACCTTTGGCACTGCCATCCTGGCCACAATCAGCAAAGTTAACCACGCGGGGTGCGACTCGACTCATTCGGTCACGAGGACGAACAAAACAGTTCGTTGTTATATTGCCGCGTCTCGCTTGTTTGCGATCGGGCTGTTTTGGCGGGTGGTGCCTTTTGCTCTCTCCAATTCTAGTCACCGAGAACGCTCGGTCTAGTCGGGTCTCCTTCAAATCTTCACCAAATATGTATCTTCTGCCCTGTACCCAATGCCAGACTTCGATTCCTGTCAGCCCATCGCAGGCGGGCGACAAACGGACATGTTCCCAATGTAAAACGGAAGTTTCGATTCCAAAACTCGGAATCTTGCGGCAATTGCCCCAATCCGAAGAACAAGTGAATGCCGGCTCAAAGAGTCAATCCGACCGCCAAGAATCGTTCCAAATCCCTTTTGTCGCATTGTTTTTGCTCGCACTCTGTGGCTTTCTGGTAGGTGGATTTTGCGGGATTCGGTGGAGTTTGATTCTGGTTCCCAAAACGACCGATCAGCACGTCGAAGAGATTCGAACTACTTACGCGAAGCAGCCTGCAGCCGAGTTAATTCGGGAATATGAACAGATGGTCGGTGATGGGATCGAACTGGGGGTCCCGTTTGACTACAAGCGTTTTGCCGACGAGAAGGCGAGATGGGGCATAATTGCTACCATTTCTGTCGGGGTCGGCCTGCTGGCGATTGTCGCCGCTTTCTGGTTTGCGGCACTTGGTCGCAGGCGTGCCGAGAGCTGAGGACGGACACTTGGGTCAATCTCTCGTTCTTCGCAACACGTAGACCACGTCCTCAGTCGCTGCGTCGACCTCAATTGGGTCATCAAGTTGGTAGGAAAAGTTGTAGGTGGCCACATTTTCCCAGCAGCCTGACGAGGCAATCAGGCGGTCCATTTGCGGCGGCTTGTAGCTTCTCAGCACCAATTCGTCGACAATTCGAAAGCTTCTGGTAGGACTGTGCACGTCGAATTGGATTCCAAACCGCTCTATTCGACTTCCTTTTTTTCTCTCTTTTGTCCACATGTGGGTGTTGATGGACAAGTGTCCTCGTCGGGCCGACCAGGATTCCGTCTCACTTGGTGCCACTTCGGTTGGCGTGAGGTGGACACCTAACAGATAGAGCCCGCCTACGCGGATGGCTTGCCCCATGCAACTCAGGTGTTCCCGCGCTGCCTTTTCGGTTTGGAGATGTCGAAAACTGTTGATCGTATTAAAGGCAATGTCGTATCGGCGAGGGACACGAAAGTCGGACATGTCGGCGACAAAAGCCTTGGCTTCGACGCCATGCCGGTCAAACCTCGCGTTGCAAAAGTCGATGGCTTTGGGGTTCAAGTCGAGTCCCGCTACGTTGTGCCCCCGTTTGGCCAAGGCGTACAGTAATCGCCCCGTACCGCAGGCAGGTTCAAAAAACTTCTTGGGAGGACGCTGCATGTATTGGTCGCTGCAGCCAAGGATGAATTTCACTTCGGCAGCACAATCAGCTCCGAATACTAAATCGTAGTATTTGGGGTGATCGTAAATTGATTCATTGACCGTCTCGATCGAATACTTGTCGGCTTTGGAATTCAAGTGCGAGTCTCTATAGAGCCTAAGGGCTTTGATTAACGGACAGGTTCTAGTCCAAGGGCGCGTCGAAGCAAGCCGATTTGACCGATATGAGTGTGCTCATGGATCGGGCAAAACAGGATAGCGCCCAACTTGTTTGGATAGGCTGCGTAAGGCATGTCGACCGGTTCGAGCAGTGTTTCCGGAGCCGTTTTTACCAGCTCTGAAAGCGATCGTTCGTAAACGATTCCCAACCGCTCACGCAGTTCGATTGCGGATGGCTGCTTGACTGTCTCCACTGAGGGCGTGGAACTGCGGCTATATGCTTTGCGAAATCGACTTGGAATCAACGCCAGATCATCAGGGCTACGTCCCCGAATTCGGAACATCAGCAAACCATATTGGCTGACGGTTAGATGCCCTACCTGCCAAGCAATATGCGTGGGCAAACCATCTGGCATCTCGAACCACAGTTCGTCCGGAGTGTGGTCAAGCAACTCCAGACAGTATTGCCTGGCAAATTTGATTTGCCCAATCGCAGCCTCGAGCATTTTGACTGCCGAATCTGAATCAGGGCCGGGATTAGTATCTGACGCGTTCATGACGCGGATAATATCAGAGATCGGGCATTCACGGTGCTAGGTACAAAGCCTAATTAGGCTGATTCGCAAAACCCAATCACCCTTGGCAAGTGTTGTACCCACCGCAATCACACAGCAAACCCGGCCATGCTCTAGGCCGCTTGTTTTTTGGCCGCAACCTGACGTCGGGAACTTCGTTTGGCCGGTTCACGATTTCCCTCGGCTGGGTCATGTTCCTTTTCCATTTGATCCAAGGCGATCTCAATGCGTTTTGTCAGCTGATTCAGCGATTCACCACGTTGTGGGTAAATCAGTTCGCTGAAGTAATAATCGATCGTGCAAAACGGCTTGGGGATTTGTAAACGATCCCATGTGTTGGCAAGAATCCAACGCCGTGATGGTACCGCTAAAACACCGATGATGGGTGTTTTTGTCCTGCGAGCCAGCAGGCTGAGTCCCTTGTGGGCCTTGCCGCGGGGGCCGCGGGGGCCGTCAACCGTCAGCATGACCGGCTTTCCGCTGAGAACATATTCGATCAATACCTGCAAGGCAGCGAGGCCTCCTTTGTCAGATGATCCGCTGCTGCCACGAAGTGGCACATGGCCAATGATTCGTAGAGCCGGCACGATCAGCTCTCCATCCACCGAACGTGAAACCATTGTCCCTACACCCGGTTCAGCACCCAGTACTCCAGCAATCTGCACAGCGTGCAAGCCGGCTACCAAGTGGTTGGTACCATCACGGTTTAGCAGTTGCCTGGGATCATTGTGGTACCGAAATCGGCACGTCAGTCGCAGTGTTAATACAAATAGCCCTGCCAGCCAGGGAGTCAGCTTTCTCATTTCAGTGGGGTCCAGAGGCCGAGGTGTTACCCAATCTCAGGCTCTGGTATACGGATTAAGGTGACCCCAGTGAACCTCAAAAGATATTGTTGCTAGCATTGAATCGGCCGGACGAGCCATGCTGCCAGCCGGGCTTGGCCTGCCGTGACAGCTACCCGCCCAGTGTCCACTGTGTTGGTTTTCGATCAGTCATCGAAGGCTGACGGGGTCGAAGAGACTGAAGCCTGGCACTAAGGAAGACTTCCGCGGTATTGTCCAGGTGTTTGGCTAGTCTCACGTTTGAAGACGACGCTGAAGTACTCCGAGTGCTTGAATCCGGTCAGCGTGGCGATTTGTGACAGAGGTAAATCGGTTTCTCTAAGTAGCTGTTGGGCCCTTTTTATCTGCACATTTCTGATTTCGGCCTGTGGTGATCGTCCCACGGATTGTCTGAATCGTCGCTCAAGGGAACTGCGAGCGATGGGAACTTCACGCAGAATGTCGGCAACCGAGAGACCAGCACAGGCTCGCTCGCGGATGATTTTAAGAGCGGCGACCACATCGGCATCATCGATTGTCATGACGTCGGTTGATTGTCGAGCTGCGATGCCCAGCGGTGGGATTTTGACGTGTTGCTCAGCCAACGGTTCACTTCGCATCAACTGGTCCAGCATGCGAGCCGCTTCAAATCCGATTCGCTCGGCGGCCGGGATCACACTTGACAGGGATGGTTGGCAGAAATCGCAGATGACCTGGTCGTTATCGACGCCGATGACGGCGACCTGATCGGGTACGGAGATCTGTGCAACGCGGCAGGCTTCGAGCAGATGTTGCCCACGAAAGTCATTGCAGGCCAGCACGCCAATTGGTTTGGGAAGTTCCAATAACCACTGAACCATTTTGGCTTGTTGTGCTTCCCAACCAGTGCGTCGGGCTTGTGCCCAGTCGGAACTGTGAAACAGGATATCGGCGTCGTGTGGACGCAGGTGATTTTGAAATCCGCGATATCTAGCTTCGGACCATTGATGGTTTGTAAATCCGCAGAAGGCAAATCGTTTCAATCCACGTTGGAGAAGATGATCGGCTGCAAGTTGCCCGATTGCTTCATGATCATTCCAGATCGAGGGAAGTCCCTGATCACCATAAATATCGGTGAGATTTACGGTTGGGATTCCGGATTTTGAGATGAGGTCGGCCATCTCGGGGGTGGTTGATCTCGTGATGATCCCGTCCCCAGTTCTCGAGCCATGCCGGCGGCGTCACCAGTAACTCTCGAAGATCAAGTTGGACCGACCACGGTGGATTTTCTACCAAGTATTGGCTGATGCCCTCCAGCACGCCGCGTCCGAAAGACATGGCGGTCTCGACGATCAAAAGCACGTGGGGTCGCTGCTGATTGCCGCGTGACTTGATGTGAAATTTCCTGTCCTGCTTGCGGTTTACCATGGCCGGTAGGTCTTCGGAGATAGACAGGGGAGATGGGCAGGATCCGGGGTCTGAACAGAGCCTCGATCTGTCGAGATCGAGGCTCTGGGGCTCATTCTAGACGATGATTCTCAATGAGAAGAATTTTGGCTTGGGGGAAACCGCAGTGTTGCATATTGTCGCAGAGTTCGGTAATTGCGGATTTCCTGCCCTATAATCATGTTTTCCGAAGCTTCCAAACTTGGCGGAACAATTCTCAATTGTAAGTACGCTGGTTCTCATTGGCAGTACATCGTAGACCGGTCACAATGAAGGTCGGCTGTCCAGATTCGTGATCGACGGGAGTAAGAGGTTTGGGTCTCCAGTTTTCTGCTGTAGGTTCATGCTTTACCCGCCTTCGACAGCAAGTATCCCTCCGTTGCAAGATTTACATGATGCCTTCGCTTTCAAAGATGTTTTCGACTCATCGATTGATCATGGTCCTTTTGGTTGGGCTGGTTTCCGTGACGAGTCGGCCGTGTTTCGCACAGGATGGCGGGGCGAAGCAGGCGATTGATTTTTCCAAGCAAATCCAACCCATTCTCGCGAAACGCTGTTTCGCCTGTCACGGTCCCGATGAAGCCGAGGGTGGGCTTCGGTTCACAAGCCAGAAGGAGGCGTTTGCTGAGGCCGATTCCGGGGAATATGCGATCGTACCGGGAGATGTTGATGCAAGTGTCCTGCTTGCTCGAGTTGTGTCTGAAGTGGAAGACGAGCAGATGCCACCAGATGGCGATCGATTGTCACCTGAGGAAGTGGATTTGCTGACCCGTTGGATTCAACAGGGCGCGAAGTGGCAGCAGCACTGGGCATTCAAACCGATGCAGAATCCTGAACCGCCGTCGATAGACAATGCCGAGTGGAGCAAACATCCGATAGATCAGTTCATCTACTCGGCTGTATCGGAAGCGGGTTTGAAGCCGAATCCGATGGCTGACCGGGCGACCCTGATTCGCCGCGCCTATTTCGATTTGACCGGATTGCCACCCTCCGCAGAGGAGGTGAAGACGTTTGTGGATGATCCCGATCCGAAAGCCTTTGAGAAAGTGGTTGACCGGTTGCTTGAATCACCGCACTACGGCGAACGCTGGGGACGCCATTGGTTGGATCTGGTTCGCTTTGCTGAAACTAATTCCTATGAACGCGATGGTGCAAAACCGAACGCTTGGAAATACCGCGACTATGTCATCAAGTCGTTCAATGAAGATAAGCCATATGACCAATTCCTTACCGAACAGCTGGCTGGAGATGAGCTGGATGAGGTGACGACAGAATCATTGACTGCCACGGGATACTACCGGCTTGGAATTTGGGATGATGAGCCGGCTGACCCGCTGCTGGCTCGGTTTGACGATATGGACGACATCATCATGACGACTGGGCAGGCAATGCTCGGTTTGACTTTGAATTGTGCACGGTGTCACGATCACAAAATTGATCCCATTTCACAAAAGGACTATTACAGCTTCCTCGCCATGATGGGAGATGTGACACGCTGGGGCCACCGTGGTGATCAACGTTCCAATAACCAGATCGATGTCTCGTCTGAGGAACTGAATCAAAAATACCGCGACAACGACGAAACCAAACGCCGCCTGGAAACAGAGATACGGAACGTCGAGCAGTCAGGCATTGTCAAAATGTCAGCGCCGGATCAGCGGGCTACCGAGGGACCCAAGCGAGACCGAAACCGCGTTTTGAAAGAGAAACTAAAAGAGAACCTGAGTGAAGAGGATTGGAAAAAGTACAAAGACTTGCAAAAGCAACTGGCTGATACGATCCAGCAGGGCAAGGCTCTGCCACAACGCGAGATGGTGATGGGATTGGGGAAGTGTACACCGAAGCCCGAGCAGACCTTTGTTCTGTTTCGAGGCAATCCACATTCACCAGCAGATCCTGTTGAACCAGACTTTCCAGCCATCTTTGAGAGTCCCGCACCGGATGCATCTGCCTTCAAAGGCAATGAGAAGAGCGCGGGGCGTCGACGAGTATTGGCAGACTGGATTACGAGCGATGAGAACCGGTTGACGGCCAGAGTGATGGCCAACCGCGTTTGGCAATTCCATTTCGGACGTGGCATCGTCCGAAGCAGCAACAACTTTGGAAAGTTGGGTGTCCCGCCAACACACCCTGCCCTGCTTGATTGGCTTGCTCAGCAGTTGAGTGCCGGCGACTGGAAGCTAAAAGATTTTCATCGCTTGATCATGTCGAGTCGTGCTTATCAGATGTCATCTGCTGGACAGACTGCTGGTCTGGCAACGGATCCCGGCAATGATCTGCTGTGGCGTTTTAATCCACGGCGATTGAGCGCAGAAGAAGTGCGTGACACCATCCTTGCGATCAACGGTTCGTTGAACCGTCAGACATACGGATCGAGTTTTTATCCATTGCTGTCGCGTGAAGTGTTGGCTGGTCAGTCACGTCCAGGTGCTGGTTGGGGTAACTCATCTGAGCAGGAAAAAAATCGACGGTCGGTCTACATCCATGTGAAACGGTCCTTGTTGACACCCATTCTGACGGCCTTTGATTTCCCCGATCCTGACCTGACCTGTGAAGACAGGTTTGTGACGCTGCAACCGGGCCAGGCACTGGCTTTGCTCAATAGCAAGTTTGCTCATGAGCAAGCAAAACGTTTGACCGACTCCGTGGGCGGTGTGGATCTCGAGAATGAGGAATTGGTGCAAAGGGTGATCGCCAAGGCTTTGTCACGAGACGCGACGGAGACTGAAGTTGCCAACGGCAGCAAGCTGATCACCACTTTGCAGACGACTGACAATTTACCACGGCAACGAGCAGTCGAATTGTATTGCCTGACTGTCATGAACTGGAATGAATTTCTGTTCGTCGATTAGGCATGTTTCGAACGTCAACATGCGACTGCTCACCATCCAAAATCAAAGCTCTACCTGTTAGCTGAAACATCACAAGAAAATTATCATGGCAAACCAAAAAAAGCGCACCGGAAGTTTTTGTGGGCGTACCCGCCGCGAATTTCTTTGGCAAACGGGTGGCGGATTTGGCGCCGCTGCGATGACCTCAATGCTGTCTGAGGACGGCTTCTTTGATACGTCCGTCAACGCGAATGAGGCTGCCTATGCCAATCCGCTGGCAGCCAAACCGCCGCACTTCGCTCCCAAAGCCAAGTCGGTGATCTTTCTGTTCATGTACGGTGGACCTAGTCACATCGATACTTTTGACGAGAAACCAGCCATGAAAGGCATGGATGGAAAAACCGTCGATGTCAAAACCTTTGGCCGTGGTGGGCATCGAACTGGCGGGCGGATCGTTGAGCCGAGGTGGGAATTTGAAAAATATGGGGAATGCGGAAAGTCTGTTAGTACTTTGTTTCCCAATGTTGCGAAGCACGTGGATGACATCGCCTTTTTGCATTCCATGACTGCGGACTCACCGATTCATGGCTCCGCGATGCTGATGATGAATAGTGGCAAGGTCCTGTCGGGTAATCCCGCACTCGGATCGTGGGTGAATTACGGGTTGGGAAGTGTGAATGAGAATCTGCCGGGATTCGTTGTCATGCTGGATCCATCTGGAGGTCCGATCAGCGGAGCGAAAAACTGGAGCAGTGGTTACATGCCGGCTACCTACCAAGGCACCGTCTTCCGAAGCAAGGGAGCACCGATCCTTGATTTGGCCAGGCCAGACGACATGAGCGTGGATGTGCAACGACGTCTACTTGATTCGATTCAGGATGCAAACGCGCAGCACCTGACTCAGCGTCAGGGGAATAGTGATTTGGCCTCTCGCATTGCCAGTTATGAATTGGCTTACAAAATGCAGAGCACAGCACCTGAAGCGGTTGATCTAGCGACAGAGGACGCTGCAACCTTGGACATGTATGGGATCAATAATGACCGCACACGTGACTTTGGTACTCGTTGTCTGATGGCCAGACGGCTTGTGCAACGTGGTGTACGGTTCATTCAGCTGTACAGTGGTGGATCGCACAATGATGCCAACTGGGATGCACATGGTGATCTGGAAGTCAACCACAACAAACATGCAGGCAACACGGATTTGCCCATTGCTGCCCTGCTGGCTGATTTGAAACAGCGGGGAATGTTGGACGAGACCCTTGTTGTTTGGGGTGGGGAGTTCGGGCGACAGCCCACGGCTGAATACGCCAAAGGATCCGGGCGAGACCACAACTCTTACGGATTTACCATGTGGATGGCGGGTGGTGGAATCAAAGGTGGCATGAGTTTCGGTACCACTGATGAACTGGGTTCGAGAGCCGTCGAAAACCCTCTTCACGTCAAGAATTTGCATGCGACTGTGCTACAGCAGTTGGGACTCGATCCAAATCGCCTGTCCTACTTCTACAGTGGTTTGGACCAGAAACTGGTCGGGGTTGAAAAAGTCGAGCCGATTCACGAGATCATTGCCTGATTGGCTGCTCTTGAGGTGTGGTTTCGAGGGTTGAGTGGTCCCGTCATTCCTCGTCAGGCCGTCCCCGTGGAATAGGGCATCAATCATGCCAAATTTGTCCCTGTCTTCTTGGCTGTTGTTAACCGCGATGTTGATGACTCGAAATAGGCAGCCAAAGGTTGTGGATCCGACCGCGTGTGCGGTCTGAGGTCGTCGCCTCAACTGGCTCTATACAGGGGCTACGGAACTAATCCAACTCACGCACCAACCGAAACCCGAAGTAGGAGTTAAGGTCCCCTGTTCCAGCAATCCGCAATGCCCGCCGGAAAGCGGAGCGAGTGAGATGCGAGTGGTATAAGTTCCACGACCCACCCCTCGTAACCCGCAAATCGCCGGACGCTGGACCCGTTGGATCCTTTTC
>Ga0315334_10002405_pt1 | contig 11691 bp, 8 predicted proteins | sample M150034915metaG_FD_205555 | JGI IMG/M metagenome (GOLD analysis project Ga0315334, IMG submission 205555) | Ammonia-oxidizing marine archaeal communities from Monterey Bay, California, United States - M1 500m 34915 | ecosystem: Environmental > Aquatic > Marine > Intertidal zone | place: USA... | reverse complement strand
GCCGCCGTTCCAACACCGGTCACCGCGGAAACCGCTGACCGAATCGAAAAAAACATCGAAGGCTGGCGGGTCTCAGTGGACCCAAAAATCCTGTCTGCGGAAAACGCGGATATCGGCAACGAGGCGTTGAAGGCACTGGCTAACCATCTTCAAAGGGTGCGATACATCGTTCACGAAGATCGAGTTCGGCAGTTGCAGAAACTTCCGATTTGGATCGATTGGGACCACAAACTTGGCAACATGCAGTATCACCCCAGTCGAGGTTGGCTTGAGGAAAATGGCCACGATCCACGCTTGACCAAACACGTCCACGTGCCGCGAGCCAAACAACTCCTATCCCGTTCACAATGGGCAAAACATCCCTATGTGATCCTCCACGAACTGGCTCACGCCTATCATGATCAGGTCATGGGGTTTGACCAACCCGAAGTCATCACGGCATTTCAAGCAGCCCAGTCGGCAGGTCTATACGAGGACGTACTGCTATTCACTGGCCGCCGGGTCAAACACTATGCACTCACCAATCACAAGGAATACTTTGCCGAATCCACAGAGGCCTACTTTGGCGTAAATGACTTCTTTCCGTTCGTTCGCGCCGAACTCAAAGAGTACGACCCCCGAACCCATCAGTTGATGGAAGACATCTGGGGCAAGATTCCCTGAATCACCTTCGTCAGCAGTCGAAATCGTCTGAACTGCTTCCGATTCGTCGCGTAGACAGTTTGCAACCTGATTGTGCGTCACCAGTCATCAAAACGCCTGAAAGTGGCAAACCACCCTAATGCGAATCGACTTCATCATTACTGAGCTGTTCGTGGGAGGCGCCGAACGCTGCCTGACTGAATTGGCGTTAAGGATGGCTGAACTGGGTGACGAGGTACGAGTTTTTTCGATCGGAAGCCTGCCCAGCGGAGATCGTGGCGCACTGGTAAAACGGCTGCAGGCCTCGGGCATTGAAGTGGTATCAGGAAATGCCGATTCCACCCGCGAGGTTGTGTCTGCCTACCGGCAGTTACGCCAATGGCTCACAGAATCCAAACCCGACATCTGCCAGACGTTTCTTCACCATGCAAATATTGTGGGGACTCTTGCCGCAAAATCCGCGGGCGTACGGAATCGCGTCGCTGGCATTCGCGTCGCCGAGTCGAGGGCTTTTCGATGTGCGGTCGAGAAAATTGCTTTGAAAGCGAGTACCTCAGTAATTTGCGTCAGCCATGCGGTCGAGCGTTTCGCCGCCAACCGACTGGGATGCCCTACCGCCAAGTTGGTGGTGATTGCAAATGGAGTGGATACGGTTCACTTTTCCAGCGCAGAGCCATTCGACTGGTCGCAGATTGGCTGGCCCACAGATGCCGTGGTGACCCTGTTTGTGGGTCGCCTGCATCAGCAAAAAGGGATCGAACTGCTGCAATCTGAAATCGACAAACTCGCTCCCTCCGGCTCAGATCAACGGCTGCTTCTGGTAGGTGATGGCCCGCTGCAATCCGAATTGGAAACATGGGCCAGGAAACGTGGTCCACAACAGGTTCAATTGCTCGGCTGGCGACCCGACATTGCATCCCTGATAGCAGGCAGTCGCCTCATCGTCTTGCCCAGTCACTACGAGGGCATGCCTAACGTCATTCTGGAAGCGATGGCCGCAGGGAAGCCGGTCGTATGCAGTCGAGTGGAGGGCAGTCAGGAACTATTGAAACACGACTGGGACCAGCAAAGTTTTCCAGCGGGTGACGGTGTCCAAATGGCTCGGTTGGCATCCCACTACCTCGAGCAACAAGATCTGGCTTTGAAAGCAGGGACTCGAAACCAATCGTTTGTGAGCCAAAACCACGCACTGGCAGGCATGGTAAATCATTACCGGTCCCACTATCAAAAACTGCTTGATCGCTGACACAGTCCAACAAGTGGCATGTTTGCCAGTCAGACGAGCTTTCACCGGTTGGGCGACCGATTCAACCTGTGATTCAGTCAGGATCTTTCCCTGTCGCAGAACCGTGCAACTGGCGGGAACTGTTCGACCGGACTGGACCTGCTTGACTCACAATCAGTCCGTTGAGGAAATTGGCTTTGCATCCCGAATTGGTGTCGGAATCAATGTCGCCTTTGACTGTTCAGCTGGCACGGGAACCGCGGTGCCTAGAGTCGACAATCGAAGCCGGCCTCGTGGTAAGTCCTCCGAGGGACGATCGCTTGGTTCAACAGCATCAAGGAACTTTTGCCTGACTTTGATTGCCTGGGTACCCGTCGCCTCGGACAGGAAATCAACATTTATCTGCCTAAGCTCATTCGTGAGATTGTCACTGGCTGAAAGAGGCTGATCGGAATCCTCTGCATCTCGAATCTCCATCAACTCCTCGATCATCATGGCGTCACAAGCATCATCGCATGGCGTTTCGTCGCATCCCGATTTCGAGGGCATCATCGCTTGAAATTTCCCGATGAAAAAACGCATGCCTTTATGGATAAAGTTATCTTCCTCAGTTCTGCCGCCGCAGTCGCACTGCTGACACTGACAACTTTGTACCGCCACTCGACAACTGCGGCATTCACATGGGGGAGAAAACTCAACTGCAGTGACTTCGCCAGCAAAGGCCAGACACAAGACAATGGCAAGCAGGTGGTGTGAATGAACTCGTTCGGAAATCATCGCAATGGGCTCAATTTGCAGGGCAAAGACCGTCTCTTAATGTGGTTAAGGGGCTATATCGTCGCGTCATAATAAGAATGATCATGAGAACCGCGAAGATCATTAAACTCACCCCAAGTTATCACGATTGGCAATCGGCCCCGGCAGACAACCAAAACGCAGAGCGTTACACTAACCATCGTTTTGGCAGGTTTTCACAACAAATCACGCAGAGAGCAGTCCCGTGACGTTCGATCCCTTTGGAGCCCGTGACCAATTTGACACCGGACATGGCACCGCCACCCTATATCGCCTTAGCAAACTCGAAGAAGCTGGTTTGGGGGAAGTCAGCCGGCTTCCATTTTCGATTCGAGTCCTGCTGGAAGCAGTGTTGCGAAATTGCGATGGCTTCCTCGTAACTGAGCAAGACGTCAAGAATCTGGCAGCATGGAATGCAGAATCCCCTGCCAAGCAAGAGGTTCCCTTTAAACCCTATCGCGTTGTTCTTCAGGACTTCACTGGAGTCCCAGCAGTCGTCGACTTGGCTGCCATGCGTTCGGCGATGCAGCGTATCGGTGGTGACCCTGAGAAGATCAACCCACTGATTCCGGTTGATCTTGTGGTTGATCACTCGGTTCAGGTCGATTTCTTTGGTAGCGACAGCGCTCTAAACAAGAACGTCGATATCGAATTCAAACGCAACAAAGAACGCTACGAGTTTCTACGTTGGGGGCAACAAGCTTTCGATAATTTCGGAGTTATTCCGCCCAATGTCGGAATCGTTCACCAGGTCAATCTGGAGTACCTCGCTCGCGTCGTCGCATTAAAAGAGACCGACGATGGTCCGGTTGCGTCACCCGACACATTGGTGGGAACCGACAGTCACACAACCATGATCAACGGGCTCGGAGTGCTCGGATGGGGTGTTGGCGGAATCGAAGCGGAAGCCAATATGCTTGGTCAACCGCTCTACATGTTGATGCCCGAGGTCATCGGTTTTGAATTAACCAGTTCAATACCACCCGGCGCCACGGCAACCGACATGGTCCTTCGCGTCGTGGAAGTACTACGTGAAGAAGGCGTCGTAGGAAAATTCGTCGAGTTCTTTGGCGATGGAATGAACCGAATGAGCGTCGCTGATCGCGCCACGATCGCGAACATGGCTCCCGAGTACGGCGCAACCATGGGGTTTTTCCCAGTCGATGACCTGACGCTGGACTACCTCCGTCAAACAGGGCGTGATGCCAAGCAGGTTGACTTGGTGGAACGGTACACCAAGGAGCAAGGGCTTTTCCGCACTGACGATGGCCCCGAATTGACCTACACCAAGAAACTTGGACTCGACTTGAGTACGGTCGAGCCCAGCTTGGCAGGTCCAAAACGCCCTCAAGATCGAATCGCCCTGCACAACATGAAGCAGTCTTTTAATGATTCGCTCACCGCGCCCATTGGAAAGACCGGCTTTGGACTCGACAAGAGCGATCTGGACCGCGTAGCAACCGTCAAGGACAACGGCCACAGCAGTCAGATCACGCACGGAGCGGTGGTCATCGCAGCCATCACTTCCTGCACGAACACGAGCAATCCTTCGGTCATGATCGGGGCCGGACTGCTCGCCAGAAAAGCCGTCGCACGCGGACTATCTGTCTCACCGCATGTGAAGACGAGTTTGGCCCCCGGTTCACGGGTCGTCAGTGATTATCTCGATAAAGCCGGTCTAACCGATGACCTGAAACAACTCGGTTTTCACACCGTGGGATACGGTTGCACAACCTGCATCGGCAACAGCGGTCCATTGCCACAACCGGTCGCAAACGCGATTCGCGAAGGTGACCTGATTGCCTCGGCTGTTTTGAGCGGAAACCGAAACTTCGAAGGTCGCGTGAATCCACTTACCAAAGCCAATTACCTTGCCAGCCCACCACTGGTGGTGGCCTACGCACTCGCGGGAACCACTGATATCGATCTGGCGACCCAACCGATCGGTCAGGATAGCGAGGGTAAGGATGTCTTTCTTGAGGAACTCTGGCCAACAACGGAGGAGATCCGGGACACTATCGCTCGTTCGATCCAACCCGAAATGTTCACCGAAGAATACGAGTCAGCAGTCAAGGGCAACGAATTGTGGAATGAGATCGATGCTGCCGGTGGGGCAATCTACCCATGGAATGAATCCAGCACCTACATCCAGCATCCACCATTTCTTGACGCCGTTGCTGGAGATACCATCCCTGACATCGAACCGGTCGCCAAGGCAAGGGTACTCGCTTTGCTGGGCGACTCGGTGACCACCGATCACATTTCCCCGGCAGGCGCGATCGCATCCGATGGGCCTGCGGGCAAGTATTTGCAAGACAACGGTGTCGACGTCCGGGACTTCAACAGTTTCGGATCGCGGCGCGGAAACGACCGCGTCATGGTACGTGGAACATTTGCAAACATTCGCATCCGCAACCAGTTGGCGCCCGGCACTGAAGGTGGTGTCACCCGGCACTTGCCCGATGGGGAAGTGATGAGCATTTACGATGCATCCATGAAGTACCAGTCTGATGGTGTACCACTGGTGGTTCTTGCCGGTGCAGAGTACGGCACCGGCAGTAGTCGTGACTGGGCCGCGAAAGGCACCATGCTGCTGGGCGTGAAAGCAGTGATTGCAGCAAGCTATGAACGCATTCACCGCAGCAACCTGGTCGGAATGGGCGTCCTGCCTCTGGAATTTGCAGATGGTGCGACTTTGCAATCTTTGGGACTGACCGGTGAGGAAACAATCGACATCCCGGAACTGTCCAACGACCTGGTACCTCGATCGACAATCACGGTAACAGCAACATCAGCAGACGGCACCAGCAAGCGTTTCCCATGTGTCGTGCGCATCGACACGCCAGTGGAAATGCAGTACTACCGCAACGGCGGTATCCTGCCCACCGTACTGCGAAACCTATCCAAGTAACAAGTTTAAGATTCTTACGTTTACCCTGTCGACTCGTTCCCCCAACAGAGAAGAACCATGCCTAGCGCCAGCGCACGCCACATCCTTGTCGCCTCCGAACAAGAGTGCAACGACCTCAAGCAACGCATTGCGAACGGCGAAGATTTCGCCGACCTTGCTGCCGCCCATTCCTCATGCCCCTCGGGTCAGCAGGGCGGCGGTTTGGGAAAATTCTCACCAGGCCAAATGGTTCCCGAATTCGACCAAGCTGTTTTCGGCGGTGAAGTTGGAGTCGTGCAAGGGCCGGTAAAGACGCAATTCGGGTACCACCTGCTCGAAGTGACCGAGTTGCAGGAATAAAGTGGCCGTCGCAATCCGGTTTCGCGATCGCTGTGGCTCCACCGGCAATCCGTTGTGCTAGAACCCACCGCTGCCAAAGTTTGACGTCTGCAGAAAAATCGCTGTCTTCGTTCTCGAAGCAGCGATCAGCAGAGGACGGTATTCAAGGCACTCCCTGCAGCACCTCGAATGGCTCAAGACGCTCATGAGAATGCCTTGCGTAGCATCGCGAGACTCTTGGGAATCGCTGTCTCGTGCTTTTCCTTCCCCTCAAATTCCAGCGAAATGTAACCGCGGTAATCGACGCCACGCAATATCTCTGCAACACGCTCATAGTCGATATCGAGGGTATACCAGGTACCGCCGCCAAAATAGGTTTTCGCCTGTACAAAGACTGCTTCGGGGGCCAATTCTGTGTACTGTTCATACTGTTTTTCGAGGAAGTTGCCAGTATCCAGCGTGGCCCGCAACCAAGGCGATTCGATCGCATTGATAACGCGCAGCACACCCTCTGCAGTACGGCCAAGACCCCAATGGTTTTCCAAGCCCAGAACGACACCACATTTCTCTGCTGCGGCCAAACACTTCTGTAATCCATCTTCGACCCACGCAAAACCTTGGTCATCGGTGTAACCTTCTAATCTTGGCTCGATCCCCTTATTGGCCATCAACTCGTCGAAGTTCTTTGATGTTCCCCAGCGACCCGTGTTGACGCGTATGGTTGGAATACCCAGTGCGTAGGCCAATTCGATGCATTTGATCGTATGGTCAACATTTTTTTGGCGTTCTGCCGGATCAGGACTGACGAATGACTGGTGGGTTGAAAAGCCGCACAAATCCAACCCATTTCGAAATGCTCGTTGTTTGATTCTCTGCAAGGCGCCATTGGACTGATCCTGCATTTGCACGTGAAGAATCTCGACACCATCGAATCCAGCGTCAGCCGCCAGGTCAATGCACTCCTCGATGCCTAGCTTGCTGTCATCACGATAGCGCCAGTAAGAATAAGTCGAGACGGCAATGAAATTGGGCCGAACCGATTCAGGTTTGTTTTTTTTCGCTTCCTTTTCTTGTGCTTCCAAATTCCCAACTGCCAGTGAGGCAGCAGAAACACCAGCGACTCCCGTAACAAAAACGCGGCGATTGATTCCAGGCGACATCAGCAATACTCCAAGGTGTAAGGAACCACTCAATATAACTTGATGGATAGGGACTGCGCAATCATCTAGACGTCACTGTTAGAAACGAATCGAGGAAAATCCTCATTGAATACAGTCGCCAGACAGCCACAAGGTTCAACTTACAGCAGGATTCGCATGAAACAGCAGCACACGTCCGTGATCACGGACGTGGAGCGGCAGTCGCCAAGACCGCCAAGTCGTCTTTTCCGACACGAGTGCAGAAACTGCCGAGAGACTCACCCTCTTCGCGGTTGGCTTTATAGGCTGCAAAGATCGCAATGATCTCGTCCACCACCACGTCATCTGGAATCAAATCTTTGTAAACGTAGGCCAGCCGATTGCCCAACCACCCCCCCCCCGCATAGAGCGTGTACTTTCCCTTTGCCTTGCCGACCAAAGCGAGATCTGCGTTGTACGGCCGTGCACATCCATTGGGGCAACCTGTCATTCGAATCGTAAAGCGTTCCTTGTCCAACCCCAGTTTGGACAAGGGAGCTTCCAAGTCGTCGATGATGCTCGGTAGGCGACGCTCGCTTTCAGTAATTGCCAGACCACACGTTGGCAAAGCCACGCAGGACATTGACCATCGACGGACCGTACTGGTTTGCTCGGTGGTAGGGACCTGATGCTGGGTGATCAAGCTAATCAACTTGTCTTTGTCGGCACCGTCAATATCGGTAAAAATGACACTCTGGTGTCCAGTCATCCGGATTTCGGTTTCAAACTCACGGCAGATCGCCCTGAGAGTCGCCTTCAATTGCTGATCCTCGTTGTCATACAAGCGTCCATTCTCAATATTCAAGCCATAAGACCATTTGCCATCACCTTGTTCCTGCCAGCCCATGTGATCGTCAAATCCATGGACTTCATCCTCGGTGCAATTAGCAAGCGGTTCACCGAAACATTTTTCGACTTCAGCACGAAACTTCTCGATTCCCCAATCGTTGATCAGGTACTTCATCCGAGCCGTCTTACGGTCTCCACGATTCCCATTGTCCCGTTGCACTTTGAGGATTGCCTGAGCAATTCCGACTGCCTGATTCGGTGCCACGAACGCCATGCGTTTGGCAAGCGCCGGAAAGGTTTTCTTTGCTGAGGGGGTCGTACCCATACCACCGCCGACCAGCACGTTGTAACCAATGATTGCTCCATCACGCACCACAGCTAGATAGCCAACATCCTGCGTGTAGATATCAATGCAATTATCCTCGGGAAGTGCGATCCCAATCTTGAATTTACGAGGCAGATAAGTTGGGCCATACAACGGTTCGATCGGGCCGCCCCCCTCAAGGGTTTTTTCTCCCGACTCAGGATCCGTCAACCAGAGTTCATGGTAAGCCGGAGTTTGCGGCGCTAACGCTTCGGTCAACTCGTCAGTCAGTTTTTCCATGTCAGCATGGATGCTACCTATCCGTTTGGCAGGGCAACACATGACATTTCGATTGACATCACCACAGGCCGCAAGCGTAGACAGAGCAATTTTGTTGATATAACAGATCGTTTCACGAAGATCGTCTTTCAGAATCCCGTGCAATTGAAGGGTTTGACGGGTCGTGATCTTCATCGTGGAGTTACCAAGACGCTCACAAAGATCGAGCATCGACAGCATTTGATCCGATTGTATGCGTCCACCGGGGATACGCAGTCGGACCATCATGGAATACGCCTTGCCGGCACCTGTCTTCTTGGCCGTTAAACGTGAATCACGATCATCCTGCTGGTAGCTCCCATGGAATTTAAGGAGCTGTATATTACTTTTATCAAAGTGATCAACTGAATCCGCGATCTCCTGACCGATCGTTCCTTTCAGGTAATTGCTGCCCTCTTTGATGGTTTCAACTGGACTCAATTTTGGCGCGTCGGTAGACATCGGGGCTCAAATCCTGTGTGATTTCGTTTCACGAAGTGGCGGATTGCGGATTGCGATTCCAATTTCCCGCTGGATTTTCCGCAAACACGGTGCTTTAAGCAACTATAGCGACCAGCGGAAAATGTCACTATGGCGATCACTTTTAAACAAGTCGAACCAAATCCATGACAGCTGATCTACTTGATGGGAAACGAATTGCGTCGGAAATTCGAGCCGAAGTGGCTGAGGAAGTGCGGCAATTCGTCCACCATGGTGGCCCCAAACCCTGCCTGACCGCTGTTCTGGTTGGCGAAGACCCTGCCAGTCAGGTTTATGTCCGCAACAAGAATCGAGCCTGCGACAAAGCAGGTATCGATGGCCGAACGCTGCGACTCGACACAGGGACTTCGCAGCAGGAACTGGTCAAAACCGTCCAAAACCTGAATGAAGACCCTGATGTGCACGGCATTCTCGTCCAACTACCTCTGCCTGCCGATGGCAACGGCGGCTCAGGATTTGACGAGCGAGTCATTCTGGACACGGTGGCTCCGCTGAAAGACGTAGATGCTTTCTCTCCGGTCAATGTCGGCCTCCTCATGCAAGGTCGCCCCAGATTTCTGCCGTGCACACCTCACGGAATTGTGCAATTGCTTGATCGCTGCAATCTCAGTGTCGCCGGAAAGCATGTGGTCGTGGTTGGCCGCAGCGACATCGTAGGCAAGCCGATGGCAATGATGCTGGCACAACGAGACGGTTCCTGCGGTCGCGAGATCGCGAACGCCACCGTGACACTTGCGCACAGTCGCACTGCTGATCTTAAATCGGTCTGTCGCACAGCCGACTGCCTGATTGCCGCCGTAGGCGTACCCGAAATGATCAGGGGCGACATGATCCGGAAGGGAGCAATCATCATTGATGTCGGGATCAACCGGGTCGGAGACAAGCTAGTCGGCGATGTCGCGTTTGATGAAGCCAGTCAAGTCGCCTCAGCAATTACGCCCGTTCCCGGCGGTGTCGGCCCCCTGACAATCGCAATGCTGCTTCACAACACCCTGCTGGCTGCAAAACTGCAGACGCGGACGTAGCACAGCAGTCACACAAGGTGGCCCCCGCGGATCAGCTGTCGATCTGCCGTCGCGAACTAGGTTGCATAGCCATTGGGGTGTGACTGATGCCACCGCCAAGCAGTTTCGACAATGGAACCGATTTCGTCGTACTTTGGAGTCCAATCCAAAAGCTCTTTGGCAAGACGATTGTCAGCGACTAACTCAGCTGGATCTCCTGACCGACGGTCGCCCATGACTGCTGGAATCGGGTGCCCCGTAACCTTCCTGCAAGCCTCAACAATTTCCCGGACACTCGTCCCACGTCCCGTTCCCAGATTAATGCAAATACCTTTACCAGGCTCGATCAACTCAACAGCACGCAAGTGCGCGCTGGCAAGATCCTTAACGTGGATGTAGTCTCGTAAACAAGTCCCGTCAGGCGTCGCAAAATCATCACCAAAAATTGTGATCTTTTCACGTTGCCCCAAAGCGACCTGCAGAACGACCGGAATCAGATGTGACTCGGGATCATGATCTTCTCCGATGGTGCCATCAGGGTGAGCGCCCGCTGCATTGAAGTAACGAAGTGCGGCGTAGCCTAACCCATAGGCACTCGCATAGTCGGCCAACGCTTTCTCAATCACCAGCTTCGTGAACCCATACGGATTAATGGGCTGTTGAGGAGTATCTTCGCTAATGGGCATGGTGCCGGGTTCACCATAGGTCGCAGTTGTGCTGCTGAAGACAATCTTCGTTACCTCTGCCTCACGCATTGCCTCAAGTAATTCAAGGGCCGCAATCACATTATTGCGATAGTAGAGAGCAGGATCGGCGACGGATTCGTTCACCAAGGCAAAGGCAGCGAAGTGCATCACCGCTTCGATCTTACATTCACGAAGAACTGAAACCACTCTGGCACGATCCGTCAGGTCGCCCTCCACCAGTAACCCATCAGGAACTGCCTCCCGATGCCCACGAGAAAGATTGTCGTACACCGTGACTTGGTGCCCAGCAGCGATCAACAATCTGACAGCGTGCGATCCAATATAGCCGGCACCGCCGACAACCATAATATTCATGCTAAACGTTGTTTCTTCATCAGTGGTAATAATCGTCAGACTTCTACAATCGCTCGAATCACGCCAATCGTTTCGCCGATTCAATATATGGATCGTGTCGACTTGTGACTAGACAGATCGCACCAGCGGCTCGACAACACCTTCCCCAGAAAAACCTTCCCCGGAAAACCAGTCGCGGCAACAAATCTTGGCAAAACGAGTTACCAAACTGCAGAGGCTCAACCAATCTGGTTCTCCCGCAAGGAAGAACCGTGCTACGGAAACGATTTGCCAGGATTTTCTTGACTACTTGCGTGGCGAGTGCCACTTAGCGACCAACACAATCGCTGCCTACGGTCGTGACATGCAACGTTTCACAAGTTGGCTGGGCGACGCGGAGCTGGCAAGTCTGAGGGTCAACGAGTTGTCAGACTACGTTGCCAGACTTCACGGTGAAGGCTTGGCTCCGGCATCAATCGCCAGAAATGTGGTCGCTATTCGGACCTTCTTCAAATTCCTGCAACTGGAAGGATTAATCCGTAAAAATCCCGCTGAACTTTTAACAACGCAAAAGATGTGGGAACGAATCCCCAACGTGCTTACACTGCAGCAGGTCGATAAATTCCTGAATGCTCCGAGAAAATCAGACAGTTTTTGCCTCCGTGA
>Ga0315334_10002404_pt1 | contig 11692 bp, 11 predicted proteins | sample M150034915metaG_FD_205555 | JGI IMG/M metagenome (GOLD analysis project Ga0315334, IMG submission 205555) | Ammonia-oxidizing marine archaeal communities from Monterey Bay, California, United States - M1 500m 34915 | ecosystem: Environmental > Aquatic > Marine > Intertidal zone | place: USA... | reverse complement strand
TCGATCAGTTCCTTGAGGTCGATTGCGTCTTCGGGATTGCGATTTGGCGAAACAGTAACGGTGCCATGTTCTGAAATACCGAAATACCCGTCGCTCCAGGCGTCAATTTCGTACAGCAGACCACTTTGTTGGGGCGACCATGCACGATTTGTTTCAACACCCATTCTCTGTTTACTCCCAACGATTGATCACTCGTCACTCTCGCCCTTTAGCGTCAAAAGTGTCCGACGTTTTAAACAATCGAATTCACATTCTATCGACGGCAATGGCGACGATGCCAGCGGGGTGACGACACGAAAATCTGTTCGCTAACTCCTGTGCGCACACCTCATTTAACGTGAGAATCGAATTGACCCCTGACGCGTCCAGTAAACGAGGCGGCTGCTGCGATTGCACTGCTGTCGCCAGAACGCTGCACGCAAAGATGCTGCACACAAAGGATGAACCAAAGTTGTCCAAAGTCCACACACCGCTGGTCTTGCCCGGCATCGATTGGAGTCGCCGTTGAACGAAGCCCATGACGCGAGAAATTGGCCATGGGAACGTGACAAGAGCAGGGGACGGCATAAGGAAATACAGGTTAGGGGGGGGAGGTCTTGCGATGGGCTATCCGCTGGAAACAAACGTCACAAGGCAAGGCGGGTTGTCCGCAGCGAGTGGTGGGTAGCTGGGCTGGGGATCACACCCCTGACTGAATCGTAGCCTGAATCGCAAACAATGGCGAGATTTGTTCATGAATACTGCCAACAGCGTGTGCTAAGGTGTGTGTGTCCGAAGTTCAGGATAAACAAAAGGCATACTGATTATTTGTTGGGCAAGCGTTTTTTCGAAGGATCTCTCTCAATACTGTCTGTTGATTAAGATTAGACTTCGCAAGTATTCAATGTCCGTTGGGATCGTCAACACTCGTGGCGTTGCAACCACGGCTCGCGTGGGACGGTCTCTTATGCGTCTATTGTCAGCATCGTTACTACTGCTGTTGTGAGTGACAGAATCCCATCCCGTTTGAGGAAACACCGAATGACGCGCCGAAATTTGATAGCGTTGGACCGCCGGACCCTGCTGCAGCAGGCAGCTTTTTTTTCGGCGGCTGTTTCCGTGCCGGGCTGTTTTGCAGAGGAACTCACCGATGGGCCTGTACGTACGGCAAGTATGGTCGAGGGGCCGTTCTATCCAGATAAGATGCCATTGGACACGGACAATGATTTGTTGTTAATCAACGACGCGATCAATCCTGGAATTGGGGAAGTGACTTACCTGTCGGGACGTGTTACGGGTAAAAGCGGCAAGCCAATCCGCAACGCATTTGTGGAAATCTGGCAGTGTGACGCAGGCGGTGCTTACTTGCACAGAGGATCAAGCAACAAGACGAAGATGGACAGTAATTTTCAGGGCTATGGACGTTACTTGACCGACAGCGAAGGTCGCTACTTTTTTCGCACGATCAAACCTGTCCCTTACCCAGGACGCACACCCCATATCCATTTTGGGGTCAGTAAGAACGGACACCGGGTTCTGACCACGCAAATGCTGGTCAAGGGACATCCGATGAACCAGACTGACTTTCTGTTCAAGCGAATCACCAACCCGGCAGCCCGAGATTCTTTGCTCGTTGGTTTTAATCCGATCAAGGGATCAAGGATTGGCGAGCTGGATGCGAAATTCGATATCGTGCTTGGGAAGACCGTTCAGGAGCTCGATGATGGGAGTCTCGGCGGTGGTCTTGCCAAACCAGATCGCGCGAGAAGTTAACGCTGGTTCTGGATCGTCGAATGGTGGTCTTGCCTTGCCAGCGGATCTGCCGCCACGCTCGCACGCCTCCCTGCGTCTTGCGTTGTCCACCAGCCGCGAGCAAGCCACCAGCAGGCTGCCTCTCGATGCATCTGATTAAAGGCTGTTTGATCAAAACCCCTCGGATCAGAGGGGTTTTGGCGGCGGGTTGAGGGTGGGTGTGTCAATTCGCTATCGAAAAAACCACCGGCGTGGTCGATAATGTCGGCGCTGTTGTGTTGGTCACGGTTCCGCTGTTGGTTGGGGTTTGGTCGCTGGTGACAACGTGCATTTGTTCGGTGGGTGCAACGACAATCAGATACTGATTTCGTCCATCGGTAATCGTCACTGTATTTACGACTCCTGTCGCCAGCGGATTGCCGCCGTATCCAAGCGGCATGAGGTGGATCTGATGGATTCCGGCTGGCAATTCAGCTCTTAGAACCTGAATTTCACGTGGCAGCAACCCCCAACATCGGGTGTCTGCTGTTTCGGTTCCGCTCCATGCGGACGCAGCCGCGAAGTGAAACAAAGATCCTGCCGTTCCTTCTAGACCGAGAGAATCACCGACGGTCGCAACAGCCGCTTCTTTGGTGACTCTGCGGATGACTGCGCGTGCAATGGTCCATGGCATTTCAGCGGTATTTTGAAGGATTGCGAGTTCTCCTACATTGGTCAATGTTTCGGTTGTTCCGATGGCAGCACCATTGACCAACACGCCCACTGTGGCGAGCGGGCTGTTAGGAATGATCACCTCTGGAACCTTGACTGAGGCGATGTTGGGAAGTGCGATAGGTTCATCGTCGTCATCCGAGCGATCCTGACCATCGGTATCGTCATTGGTTTGATTGGTTGCCGAGTTGAGCACGGTGGATGCGATAGCAAGTGCCGCAGTTGTGGTCGGAGCAACTATCTCTTGCAGAATTGGACCCCGTCCCACACAAGAAATCACGTACAGAACTCCATGACCGGGGGCACTGTGTGCTCCACCACTTGATCGGGCTATGTCTGCCTGGGCGGCGGAAAATTGTGGTCGCACGGAACTGACTAATTGGTAGGACCGGGTCGCGTCATCGTAGTCATGATGGGTTGCTTCACGCAGCACGCCACGTAAGTAGGGCGCGACAGCTATCGGTTGATAAATGTCGCTGTTGTTCAGGAATTTCTTCTCTGCTTGTGCTGCCAATTTCGCTTGATGGTTGATGGCCTGTAGCGTGTAACTCTCGGCATCGATCTGGTCGCCGGCAAGTGAGCAGACTGCGAGCATCGTCCGAATCATTACTTCTTCGTAGCCAGCTGGGCGGAATATTCTGGCGGTGTCATCGGTCAAAATCGCGGCGGCTTCATGGAGCGGGCTGAGACCGGGAGTCGTGTCAAAGCGGTCACGCAGTATTCGCAGTCGGGACTCGGCGGCAGCAGCGTTGCCCGAAGCGAGCTCGACAACCGCCATGTCAAGTTCTGCTGCGTCTGTCATCTTGGCAGACTCGGTAGCCACGGCCTGCAGCGTGTCAGCCGCTTTTTTGAGGTCACCCATGGCAAACGCAATGCGTGCTGAATCAATGGTAGCGACGGACCGTGCGCAACCTGCGTTGTGCGCAAACGTGACCACCAGTAACAACAGCAGGCCTGGATTGGGCAGGTGACAAGTGGCCATGGAATGGGTACTTCACGAAAGCCAGTTGGTGACGTCGGTAAAGAGCTTGACTGCCCTGCGAACTTTGCGATCTGATAGCAGGCCAATCGCTGGTGTTAAAGGAATCAGTGGGCTGGATTTCGCGGGCTGCTTCATCGAGATAACTTGATTGCGTCCGCGTATGCCAAACAACGATCGTTACATCTGCCTGATTGTTACATCTGCCTGATCAACCATCTGCCTGATCAACCATCTGCCTGATCAAACCAACCGTAATTCCACCACTTTCCTGTACGGTTTTTACTGTAACCCTTGCGAATCTTGGCCGACTCTTTGAGGAACTCGCCGGAGTGCATGTCGACCATCTCTAAAGTGATCTCGTAATCCCGCTGGCTGCTCTTGTTACGATCTGTTGTGCCAGTTGTCACTGTGGCGTACAGCAGGTAGTCGACCGGTGCACCTTGCCGACCCAGTGCTGCGGCAAACGCTGTCCGATTGACGGGAAGGAACAGAGAATCGGGACGCAATCGAGTTTCCAACAGGGCTGCATCCACCATCCGACGACTGATCGCCCGAAATGTTTCTGCGCCTGTATTGATTTGAGTATCGATTCGCTCGTACAGCTGATCCTTGAAGTCACCCAGCTCTTCGGCACTCTTGTTCTCAATCCCGATGAAGCAGATCGAGGCGGGGCCGTTGGCCAGAGCGGCAGGGATTTCCGGGTTCAACTCGGCTGTGCTGAAGGGAGATGCATTGATAGGAGTTGATGCATTCTGGAACGAAACAGGATGAATTGCGGGTGGGCAGCGTTCCAACAGTTGGGCCACCGCCTCGTCTACCAGAGGGTTCCAGGTCGCGGCGCCAGCAGCGTGGCTGCCGACCATGTCTTTGTCTTGCTTGGCCAGAATGTGCCCGTACTGCCCGGCACAGCCAAGGATAGAACTGCAGCTAAATGCGAAGATCAAGCTACAACGACGAATGGTCTTGACGGTCTTCATGGGAAGCTCATTCCGGATAAATGCCCGGCTGACGCAGGGTTCAGGTTCAAATCAGGCTGGAAATGACGGGTTTAACCGATGTTTAGCAAAAAACCGAGTAATTCGTTGTAGGAATCCGGGTCACCGACTTGCCGACCGCTTCCCACCTATCAAAATGGCTCAGGTTGCGACTAGGGCAGTGCTGCGATTGCAACGGACATTGGCTTCGATTGTCTCGCGATGCATGATGTCTGCCTCCTTTGATCCTGAGGTTTCGCGAGCTCGCGGAGCCGTTATCGACCGCCTACTTCCGTTCCCATCGGTGATTCGTCATCATTCCCGTTCAAATAACTGATCAGATCGGGAAACTCGAAGGAAATCCCCTGTTTCACCAATCTTTTCCAGCTACCCAGCTTTCCCTAGCTGATTCGATGGGAAAGATCACTTAATCTGTTCGTTCATGACTTCATGACTGAGTTCGATTCCCGTCAACGCGGACCTTCGATACACTCAGCTAAAGAATCTGAATCGGCATCATTTTCCCTGCAGACTCCAATCCTTGATCTTCGCCCATGGCTCTTGTTGATTCCACTGACGCTGTTCTTGTTTCAACCGTACCTGCTTCGCCGGCAAGCGGTATGCCGCATGTGGGTGGTGCCGTCGCGCCGGTGGTTAACGAAGATGGCGAAAGCGATAATGATAAAACTGGGGGTGACAGCGACGATGAAAATGGGGGCGACAGCGACGAAAAAACTGCGGGCGACAGCGACGATAAGCCAAGTAGCGATGAAGAGGGTGGTGGGTCGGTTGAAGAGGTGGAAGTCGAGCCGGATACGGGATTTCAGGACGAACTGGATGATGATGACGATGTGGACGAGTTCGACGACATCGATGAAGACGACTTTGATGACAATTTCGATGACGACTTCGAGGAAGAAGTCGCAGACGATTACGAGATCGAGATCGAAGACGAGATCAGCGCTGAATTCGGTTTAGGAAGCGGCGCGAACAAGGAACCCGAGGTAAAAGACGGCCTCGATGACTTCGAAGATTTTGACAACATTGACTGATGGCATTGTTGCTATCCAAGGCGGATGTTTACCGTGTTATTTGAATTGCATGCCTGCGTGTGCCGCTTGAAGTTTACCCATCCAGCATCGACTCCAATAGGCGTTGCACGACGTCGCATGAGCCATCTTGTTGCATCATTGCTGATGCTGACTTTCGGTATCTTTGGCAGCCTTGTTTCAACGGCCGCCGAATCCAGGGTACACCCCAATGTGTTGTTGATCTGCATTGACGACTTGCGGCCAGAACTTGGTTGTTACGGCAAGGATTACATCGTCTCGCCGAACATTGATCAAATTGCATCGCAGGGACGGATCTTTGGCCGTCATTACGTACAGGCACCCACGTGTGGTGCGTCGCGTTATACGCTTCTGACCGGGCAATACGGTTCGCGTGATAATGGTGCGTTGTTTCGACGGGCGCAGCAGATTGCAAAGGATCCAACATCGGTACCGCCAAGCATGCCCGGATGGTTCCGTTCGCACGGGTACACGACGGTTTCTGTTGGCAAGGTTTCGCATCACCCAGGTGGGCGTGGTGGTGCTGACTGGGATGACTCAGGGCTGTTGGAGATGCCGGTCTCATGGGATCGGCACTTGTTGCCTGCTGGTCCGTGGCAGCATCCCAGGGGGGCGATGCATGGGTTGGCCAACGGGGAAATCCGGACCAACCCCACAGCGATGGATGTTTACCAGTCTGTGGATGGTCTCGATTCGAGTTATCCCGACGGCTTGATCGTTGATGAATCACTGCAGCAGTTGGATCTGTTGGCTGCGGAGAAGGCAAAGCCTTTTTTCCTTGCTGTGGGTATCATTCGTCCACACTTGCCGTTTGGAGCGCCAGCCAAGTACATGGACGCATATCGGGATGCTAATTTGCCCCCAATACCTCATCCTCAGAAGCCCTCTGGTGTAACGACCTGGCATGGATCAGGCGAATTCATGAAGTACAACCGTTGGGGTCGGAATCCGAATGATGACGCTGATTTTGCCACGGCGGTTCGTCGCCATTACGCTGCCTGTGTGACGTACGCAGATGCGCTCGTCGGCCAATTGTTGGGGCGTTTGGATCGATTGGGTTTGCGAGACGATACCGTGATCGTGCTATGGGGCGATCATGGCTGGCATCTGGGTGAGCACGCTATCTGGGGAAAGCATGCTCTGTTTGAGGAATCGCTCAGGTCACCTCTGATCATTCAATACAAGGGTTTAAAGGGCCCTGGTGAGCGAACCGACTCCATCGTGGAAACACTCGATATTTTTCCTACACTGTGCGAGCTGTCTGGATTGCCCGTCCCCAGCCAACTCTCGGGTGTTTCGCTGAAACCGTATCTGGATGATGTTTCAGCAAAGGGGCATTCTGCGATTTCATACAGCAAGCATGCACGGACGATTCGAACGGATCGCTATCGGTTGATTGTTCACAGCAAGGGAGCGGTCGAACTGTACGATCACAACTCACCCGAGACTGAAACTCGTAACATCGCCGATCAAAACGAGGATGTTGTGCAGGATTTGACAGCGCGACTCGACAAGCGGCGACCTTGAGGCACTGAATTGATGACTCCTTCGGATGGCCCGGTTTCGGGCAAGCCTGTATGGAACGCATGATAGCGCAGGGTATCTCGTCTGATACGTCCGGGCAGGTCTCGGTGGATGCTAAAGCAGGCCGATTGTTGATCGAACTTGCGATCGATCTCGAGGCTTCTCAGACCCAGCCCATCGATGTTCAGCATGTGCTTGCTGCGATTGTCCTGGCGGCGAGAGATGGCCTTGTTGACGATCAGACTTGCATGTCTCGAGACAATGATGCACTGCGAAACAGCGTTAACCGATATCTGCCTCTGGTGCTCACCCGTTATGGCGATCAGTTGGGCTCAGAGCCCAACTGAGAAGGCCTTTGGCAATCGTTCTGCCGGTGCTTAAGTCGTGTATTCCGAATTGAACTCGACGTAATCAGTCGTCAAGTCACTTGCCCAGTACTCAACGCTCCCGGGCCCATCGCCAACGCCCAGCACGATTGCCACTTCGGCTCTGGATTTCATCTTTTTGCTCAACGCTGATTCGTCGAAGTGAACTGGGGAACCCTTGCTGTAAATGGTCGTTCCGCAAATTTCCAGCGTGATCTTTTCGGACACAATGGCTGCACCGGCATACCCGGCGGCAGAGACAATTCGGCCCCAGTTTGGATCGCCTCCGGTGACCGCCGTTTTCACCAGAGGACTGGCTGCGACGGTGCGTGCGATCAACTCTGCTGATGCTTCGTCCTCGGCGCCGTGGACCTGGATTGCCATCACATGACTTGCTCCTTCGCCATCTGCCACAAGCTTCTTGGCAAGCACGATGGCTGCCGCCGTCAGTTCCTGTTGAAACGTTTCCAGTTCTTGTCCGTCCAATGGAGCACCACTGCCGCTGCAAAGCAGTAATAGTGTGTCGTTGGTGCTCGTATGCCCATCGACGCTGACTCGATTGAAACTGGAGTCGGTTGCCCGTTGCAGTGAGGTCTGGGCCACCTCGGGCGTAAGCGGAGCGTCGGTCAAAATTACCGACAGCATGGTTGCCATGTTCGGCGCAATCATCCCCGCCCCTTTTGCCATGGCAGCAATCTGAAAGCTGCGGTCACCAAAATCCATCCGGTGGAAAACCGTTTTTCGTTCTTTGTCCGTGGTGCGAATAGCTTCCGCTGAATCAAGGAAACTGTTGTGGTCCGATGCGAGTTGGGAGTAGGCGTCGCCGATCCCCCTTTGAACGCAATCCATCGGTAATGGCTTGCCGATAATGCCGGTACTCATGACCAGTACGTCTTTGGCAGAGCAGCCGATAAGCTCAGCGACTTGTGCGCACATCTGTGCGGCATCCTGCATGCCTCGGTCACCGGTGCAGGCGTTGGCGTTTCCGCTGTTGGTGACAACTGCCCGGATCGAGGCGGAAGGGGTCCGTTTTTGTGACAGCACGACTGGTGCGGCGATGACCTGATTGCGTGTGTAGACCCCGGCAGTGACCACTGGTTGATCGGAGACAATGAGCGACAGGTCAGGTTTTCCGCTTGGTTTGATCCCGCAAGTCACACCGGCATACCGAAAACCGGTTGGCAGGTCGGTTGCGTCCGTGTTGTTTCTCGAGGCTTGGTTATCTGGAACACTCATGCTTTTCTGCGGTTTTTCGGGGACGAAAGTTGTCGGTGGACATCAGCATAGGCGTCCATTGACAATGCAGGCTTGCTTCGCAGGCAAATGTCGATCGATTGTTCAGACGCGGTCTATGCGTTGCAGGTTCACACCGGCTTGTCGTGAGTTGACTTGCCGGCATACTAGCGATGTTGGCCAATCCTTTCTGCGCCGTCTGTTCCAAAGAGGCAATCCTGATTTCGATGAGCCACTTCAAGGAGATTTCCGAAGCTGAACAATCTGGGCAGGCCGGGCTGGTCGCTGGTCAGGCCGATATCGCTGGTCAGGCCGATATCGTATGCACTGAGAGTCTGACAAAGCGATACGGGGACGTTACAGCACTTTCTGAGTGTTGTCTCAGTGTTGGCCGCGGTGAGGTGTTTGGCCTTCTCGGGCCCAATGGTGCGGGCAAGACGACGCTGATTCGTTTGATGCTGGGTTTTCTGCATCCATCGTCCGGACGTTGCCTGGTCGATGGGTTCGACCCTCTGATTGACGGGGTGGCTCTCAGAAAACGCGTTGCCTACCTGCCGGGTGATGCCAGATTGCCCCGGCACATGCGTGGAGGAGGTGTACTGAAGTTTTTTGCTGAAATGCATCCCCGTGGGGATCTGCAGCGGAGTCTGGAGATCGCAGACCGTCTCGAGTTGCAGACACGCCGCCGTGTCGGGTTCATGTCTACCGGCATGCGACAAAAACTGGCTTTGTCGGTGGTGCTCGGTTTGAATACGCCCCTGATGATCCTCGATGAACCGACAGCCAATCTCGATCCAACGATTCGGGCGACCGTACTGGATCTGGTACAGAAGGTGAGGGATTCCGGTCGCACTGTGATGTTGTCCTCGCACGTGATGAGCGAAATTGAAGACACCTGTGATCGTGTGGCGTTCTTGAGGCATGGCAAACTGGCTCGCGAACTTACCATGGCCGATCTTTACCCGCGTCATCGTATCACCGCTCAGCCCCCCGCCGGCACAGTGAGCATTCCGGCCGAATACGGCCAACGAGTTACCGTTCAGGAAACGCAGCAGGGACGATTGCGACAGATTCAGATTGATATTGCTGGCGAGCTGGCGCCCCTGCTGCCATGGATTGATTCCCTCAAGTTGCAACAGATCAGGATTGAACCGCTTGGTTTGCGGGCTGTCTATGATTCAGTACACAGCGGTGGTGGAGGCACTCCCACGAATGAACCCGGGACGCCAGTGCGGAGCAACGAATGATCCATCGGATTTTAGTTCGGAAATATATCGGTCAATCATCGCTGTTGTTCTATTGCTGTGCACTTGCACTATTCTCTTTTGCATGGATCCGCGTGTGGGTTGTCAGTCTATTGGACATGGGGCAGTTCAAGACAATCCTTGAGCAGTTCCGAGAGTTCGAGAAGTTCGCGCCGGTGGATTTTGATTCGCTCTTTACCTACCCTGGGCGAGTAGGAATGATCTTCGATGAGCCGGTCGTGATTCTCTGTACGGTTGTCTGGTGCGTCGCGCGTGGCAGCGATGTGGTCAGCGGAGAACTGGGCCGTGGAACGCTGGAAATGCTGTTGGCACAGCCGATTCGGAGAAGCACGTTGCTGTTTTCACATGCAACTGTATCGGTGAGTGGCTTGGTTTTACTGTGTTTGATGGTATGGGCTGGGCTTGGGCTAGGCGTCTATTCAACCTGTGTCAACGAAACGGTGCAGCAACCGACCCTGCAAATCCCTTTCTTGAATCTGGATCTGCCGTTGACGATCAATGATCCTGTCAAGCAGGAAGTGCCGCTTCGCGATCGAGTTGATGTCCGAACCTACGCTGCGTCAACGCTGCATTTGTTTGCACTCGGATTTTTCGTTTTGGGACTCAGTACGATGTTCAGCGCAGTGGACCGGTATCGGTGGCGAACGGTTGGTTTTGTTGTCGCGATTTACGTGCTGCAACTGGTGATGTTCGGCGTAGGAAAAGCGGTGTCGTCGCTCGACTGGCTCTTGTCGCTCACTTTTTTTAGTTGTTACAAGCCCCAAAAGATGACGTCGCTGGTCACAGACGATGGCTTGAATGCTCCTTGGAGCCTGACGCAAGTCATCCCGGACGGTGTGTTTCCGCCGCTTGTGTATCCACTGATTCTGGTCGGATTGGGTATCTTGTTCTATCTCGTAGCGTTTTGCTCGTTCAACAAACGAGATCTTCCCGCACCACTGTAGGTTGACTTGAGATGCGACGGTCTGTCGTTCGTGGCTTCGCCTCGTTCGGCCGGTGTTGTTGTCCATCCTTCAGACCGCCGCGTTGAAGTGTTTTGCTTCGCCGGCCTACGCTGTCGGAATGGATACCTCTCATCAGTGAAAAAGATGTCCACCTCTTCCTGGCTTCCGTAAAGTGTGCTCGCGAGCTGGTTGTTTTTGCTTGGATTTGTTCTGACGGTTATCGATCATTCGTTACTCCCAGTGACATTTTCAAAAAAGTTGGTGTGTGGCGCGCCACCGATCCTGATGTCTGACGCCTTGTATGGTAGTGGTGCAAGTTCACCGCTATACTTTTGTGCGGCGATCTGGCGTCCCTTGTTTGTATTTTGGCAACGGATCCTGTTCCCCTACGCTCAAATTCTCGATTGGAGTAAGCAAGATGGGTCTGTTCGACGTTCTACGCGGTGAATTGGTCGATATCATTGAGTGGATCGATGATTCGAGTCACTCGCTGGTTTGGCGTTTCCCGCGTCACCAGAACGAGATAAAAAATGGAGCGCAGTTGATCGTGCGTCCAGGACAGATTGCGGTGCTGGTGTCAGGCGGTGAATTGGCTGATGTGTATGAACCGGGGCACTACGAGTTGACGACTCCGAATATGCCAATCATGTCCACCTTGCAGGGCTGGAAATATGGTTTCGAAAGTCCGTTCAAAGCAGAGGTGTATTTTGTCAGCACCAAGCAGGTCACGGACCTGAAGTGGGGAACTCCCAACCCGATCATGTTGCGTGATCCAGAGTTCGGACCGATTCGTATTCGGGCTTTCGGAAGCTACACCCTTCAAGCGGTTGATGCGAAAGCACTGTTGAAGGAGTTGGTGGGTACGAATAGTGTTTTTTCGGCTGATGACATTA
>Ga0315334_10002403_pt1 | contig 11694 bp, 21 predicted proteins | sample M150034915metaG_FD_205555 | JGI IMG/M metagenome (GOLD analysis project Ga0315334, IMG submission 205555) | Ammonia-oxidizing marine archaeal communities from Monterey Bay, California, United States - M1 500m 34915 | ecosystem: Environmental > Aquatic > Marine > Intertidal zone | place: USA... | reverse complement strand
ACATCTTAGAAGGTTTACGTTTTTATGTTTCATTTGCTTGTACCTTTGCATTTGGTGAACTTAAACTTATGGAAGGGTCAGCAAAAATATTATCATTAATTGCTAGAGATGAAGCAACACATTTAAACTTAACAACACATATTATCAAACACTGGCAAAAGGGTGACGATAGAGAAATGCAAAAAATTATAAAAAGTTGTAACAAAGAAGTTATTGAAATGTATAAAAAATGCATTGACGAAGAGAAAGCATGGACTAAACACTTATTTAAAGACGGGTCTATAATTGGATTAAATGAACGACTATTATCTAAATATGTAGAATTTATAGCAAACAAAAGATTAAAAGCAATTGGACTTGACCCATTGTATGACATCCCAGCAACACAAAATCCATTACCATGGACCACACATTGGTTAAGTTCTAAAGGTGTGCAAGTAGCACCACAAGAAACTGAAGTGGAAAGTTATATTGTAGGTGGTATTAAACAAGACATTAAGAAAAAGCAGTTTACAAACTTCACACTATAACACCCGTTTCTTTGCTAAAATAAATATCGCAAATGGAACAACTTGAACAACATTTTACACCTGATTACAATAATAAAGACATTTGGACATGGTTAACAGAAGACACCAATGTACCATATGTTAAATTAGATATTGATATCCCATGGCAAGAAATATATCAAGAAGCATTAGCAATTAAAGACCAATGCGTAGTACACAGAAAACCAGATGGTGACGGTACGTGGAAAAGTATTTGTATACACGGAATTGATGCTGAACATACAGACGACTGGATGTACTACGAACAGTACAAAGGAAAAAGCGAACCGGAATACAAGTGGACTTGGGTATCAGAAAAATGTCCTGTAACAACTAATTTTTTTAAAGAAAAATTTCCATATAAATCATACCGAAGACTAAGATTTATGTGGATTGAGCCTGGTGGTTACATCTTACCCCATCAAGACGATAAAGAAAGATGTCTCCATCCAATTAATATATCAATCTACAATCCAAAAGACTGCGAGTTCAGATACAAAAATTGGGGTACTGTACCTTTTACAAATGGTAGTGCTTTCCTTATTGATACTGGACAAAAGCATTCTGTATGGAATAGAAGTAAAGAAGCGAGGCTACATATAATTGCATCTGGCAAAAAAGATCTACCTAAGTTTTTAGAAATATTAGAACGTAGTTGGCTTAATGCAACACATCAATCTTAACATTAAGTTCTTTTATTTTATCGAACCAAAAATGTTGCTCTGTTTCTCTAATTAAATTATACTTAAACTGAAAAGCATTTGTTAAACTTATTATTGTATTTTCTGTTAATTGTTCAAGTATAGAGGTTCTTGTAATATCTCCAATACAAAATTTAACTTCAACATTATTTCTAATATATTCTAATATTGGTTTTATTTCTTCTGGATCAGTATAACTATCAAGTTTGTGATATGCTTTACGATCAAATGATCTATTAAATTCTATTGCTCCATACACATTATCAAATTCTTGTACAAAATCTTTATAGTTTCCTTTATAGTTTTTAATTAAAAGTTCTGTAAATATTAATGAAATAATAGATGTATCATAATAAGTTATAGTTTTAATACTTTTATAAACATCTTTTATTCTTTTCATACTATCAATTCCATTAGCAACAGAAAGATAATTTGAAAACTTTGTTACAAACACTTTAGATTTCGTTGACGTTTGTAAAGGAAAATAATAAGATACGGGACTTAATTGTTTATACGACACTATACTATTAACTTGTTCTACCTCGTCATAATAAACAAAATGCTTTACTTGTCTTTCATTTGTATTAAAAGGTCTTATTTTTAAATTATGTTTTAAAAATTCACTTATAACATATCCACCAAATCTTAATTTGTTTATATTAGATACCGTTGAATTACTAGATTTAATCCAAGTAGGAGTATAAGCATCATGGAAGTTGTCTACTGATCTTTCTACACTTGTTAATTGATTACTATCTTGTTTTTTAAACGATGGTGATTTTATTTCTTTCCATTTATCAACATTTAATATAAAATGTTGCTGATGTACTTGATAATATTCTTCTTTACGATCTAGTATATGTCCTATTAAATCATATCCGTCCTGTTCTGGTGGCTCAAAATTATCAAAAAAGAACATACCTTCTTGTATTATTACTGCATAAGATGTTGTAATTTCGTTTAATACAGAATCTATTTTGTGTTCTTCACTAGTAATAGTACTATCAAAGTCATATTGTAGCAACGATTCATAAAAATAATCTCTTATACTTTGTAGTAAATCGGGGTTTTTTAAAATTATTAGACTATAACTGCTCATTAGAAATATTTATATACGCATATTATCTCCAGAATAAATATCAATATGCCAGCAATGACAAGACTAGGAGATAAAGACATACCACATTGTGGACCTATGGTTCGCAAAGGGCATTCTATAACAGTATTTGCTAACGGTATTCCGTTATCATGCCAAGGTCATTTAAACACACCACATTTATATCCAGTTCCACCATTTTGTAAAACTCATGCGATGCCGATTATAAAAGGTTCACCTAATGTTTTTTCTGAAGGACGACCAGTAGGTAGAGTTGGCGATAAGGTTGGTCCAAATTGTACAGCAGTTGCTCAAGGCTCCCCAAATGTTTTTGCTAATGGCGGCGCCGCAAGTGGATTTTTAAAATCTGGAGCGGCTGGAGGCGCCAGTTTAGTATAATCATGACAATTAATAAAGGCCTAAAATCACTGGCATCAGACCAGCCAAACTTTAACAATAATAATGTTTCTAATTTAATTGCAGACACTAATATTGGCTATGCAGTATTATCATATACTTTAGCAAAAACAATTCGCACAAACACAGTATTAACCACTTCACAAAAAAACGATCTAAAATCTACAATTAACAGCAAACCATATTTAAATCTTGGACAATTATTTGACGATTTAGATTTACATACTGATAAACTTTTAACTGGAGAACTAGGATCTGAAACTTTTGCGGGTAGTGGTGATAGAGGTGACTTTTTGGAACATATGTCATTAGCAAGTTCTATAGAAACTTCGGTTCCTACATTATTTGGTTATTCAGCAGAAAGTATAGGTAAAAGTATAGATGATCACTTTGGCACATTAAGATTAACAGTTTCAACAAACATGAATACAATTAGAGATGGATTAACATTTATTAATAATGCAAGTTTGGCAACAGACACAACATATAGAACTAGCATAACAAACCTAACTAATTTTTTAAATTCCGTTGACGATGATTCAACTGACTTTCAACAAACTTTAAACACATATGCAAGTGCAGTATCTACAGCACAAACAAACCTTGATACAGCATTGGCAACCGAACCTTACTTAACACATAAAAATAATTTAATTTTAAACAGAGATAAAATTAATGACCAAATTACAAAAGAAATTGCAAACATTGGATCTATTAGAGCATATATTACTAATTTAGTAAACGTACAAAGTTGGGTTGGCATGGCAGACACTGAAAAATTAAACGATATAATAAAAAGTACATCGGGTAGTACTGCTTGGAAAAATTATTTTGAAAACTATAAAACTAGATTTGCAAAAGTTGATCCAACATATACAGCACAAGAAGACAGTAGTGTTGATTCAGTTATTCAAGAAGTTATGGATCTACGAGGCTTACCCGATGTTACAAATCCTTATGATATTGATTCTGTTGCAACTAAACTTTTAAATGATGTACGGCTTTCATCTCAAATTTCTAATAAAGGAAAAACATCAGAACAACTAATTGAAAAGGCCTGCTTTATATTAGGAATAAACATTAATGGTAAAGATGCCTATTCACAAAGTAAACTTCTTCTGAATAATATGAATCAAAACGATATAGATATTATTACTAAAGAACTACAAAGTAGTCAAGAAGTTGAAACTTTGGATTAATGGATCGATATAGAGTTATAGAAAAATTTGCTAAAGAGCACAACTGGTCAATTGGAGCAGAACTTGGCGTATGGGTTGGAGTAACAACATTCCACCTAATGAGAAATACAAACTTAAAAATATATGCAATTGATTGTTGGGAAGAACAACCTGATAATCCAGAGTACCATTGGCAATATAATGAAAAACCAAAGTGGAGTAAAGGCAAAGACTTTCATCCATGGGATCATAAAAAGAACGAATTTGTTTTTAGACATAACGCAGAAGAATGGAAAGATAGAATAACAATTATAAAAGGGAGAACCTTAGATGTTATTGATCAAATCGATAATGCTAGTTTAGATTTTGTATTCCATGATTCTGATCATTCTTATCCATTTGTTATGAACGAGATCAAGGCTTATGCTTGTAAACTAAGACCTGGTGGATTTCATATAGGAGATGATCTAAATTGGGATCCAGTTAAACAATCAGTTGTAGAAGCATTTGACAATACACACACAGAAATAGGAAAAGGTTGCTGGTATAAGCAAAAAAGTCTGTACGATGGAGGGTAATTTATTATGATTAACATTGGAATACTAGGCAGTAGTTATAGTCGAGGCAGACACGGCGAATCTCTTTATGCAAATTATGATAGAACATTAAACAAAGGAGATGTTCCTTTTGAAGATTGGTTTGAGGAATTTAAAACTAATCCAGACTATAATTTTATCAATGTTGCTTTACCAGGACACGGAACAGAACATTATCTTAACAAAATAGTATCATTAAAAAGAAACAAAGATATCAAAGCCGTTGTACTAGAATGCGTTGGAAATAGATCTATGTACAACTTTTTTGATGAGTCAATTGATAAAAACTTTCAATTTGAAAAAGGTCATTCGGTGTATAAAACAGGAAAAACCAAATTTGGCAGAATTGTAAACGAAGAAATGCTTAATACAGAGAACATAGATGAATTAATTGATATGACGTTCAATAATAATAAAGGACTCTGTAGTTATTATCGGGGCATACACGATACACAACCTGGATACAAACTTTCTGAAAAAGATTATAAACAATACAAATGGTCTGCATTAAGAATGGCAGAAATAGATCGAAGCCAAGATTTTTTTGGATTTATAGATCTATATCAAAGTATTTCTTTATGTAATATGCTTGGTATAAAATGTATTGTATGGGCACATTCATGGCCATTTGAGGAAGAAAAAGGTTTTACAGAAATGCTACAAGGAGCAACTTATGTTAAATTTCCTGACGCCAGTACGGCCAAAGAATATTATATAAAAAAATATAACTATGATTCAAATATGGTACTCTGTGATTCTGCACACTTTAACAGTGATATAGATAAAATTATGGTAAGGGATTTTATAATGCCTTGTATTGATAAGACTATATAATTATTTTAATTCGACAGTTCCGCCGGCTTCTTCTAATACTTTTTTAAGTTTTTCGGCTTCTTCTTTATCTAAGTCTTCTTTAACTGCTTGAGGTAAATCTTCAACAAAGTTTTTGGCTTCTAGCAATCCTAAATCTAATATAGGTCTAACTGCTTTAATGATAGGAATTTTTTTGCCATCAGCAAATCCTGTTAACATAACTGTGGCTGTTGTTGATTCTTCTTGTACTACTGACGCTGGTGCTGGTACACTTGTTAAAGCAGTAAGGTCTAATCCCCATGCTTTCTCCAGTTTTTTAGAAAGTTCACCTGCTTCTACTACTGTAAGTTTACCTAATTGTTCTATTAAATTATCAATGTTTGTCATCGTGTTTGTGTCGACCCATGTAATGCTCAGAAGGCTCATAATCCCAAGGTCTTCCCTTGTGTCCTCTAATTTCAGCATACCACATTTTTAGTCTAGCAATCATTCTTTTAACTTTATACGCCATTACTCTCCTCAAGTATAATTAAACTTAACCTCCTAAACGTTTCTTACGTCCAATTGGTAAGGTCACCCATCTATCGATGGCTGTTCCTTTTTTATTGGTATACTTGATTCGTATTTGCTTTAAATCCTTTTTAGTGTTTTGGAAAGACTTTACCGCTTTTTTGAAACTTCTTTCTTGTTTAGTTTCGTTTAATTCGTTATCATCAGTAAAAGTAAATGTCTTCATAGTCTACCAATACTAATTTAGCACAGATTGACAAATTTGTCAAGTTATGCTTAAATATGAATTGTAAATGTTGAAGCATCTGAAATAAATGTTACGGACCTGGGGGCAGTACCCAGCACCTCCACCAAAATTTGGTGGCTTATGTAATCCCTTCCGGGGGTGAACTAGGATCGACGGACATATAAAGAGATGTGGAGTTTGCCCAGTTGGAACGAGGATACGGCCAAACTTATAAATGCTAAACATAAAGCATTAGGTTTTGCTGACTTAACAGTTGGCATGACTGAATTGAGATTAGCGGCGTAATAACCGATTAATTTCTGGGGTACGGGCAACACCTCGCAACAGAAGTTGCCCAAAAGTATACACATAAACCCTTCCAATCCAAAATTAAATAAAAGTATATGTTTAAAGTTTTAGCAGTACTTTGTTCTCTAACTTACGGTGGCCATGTAATGGAATGTCAAAAACTTATTCAAATAGAGAACGGAACAATGACCGAATCACCTTCTGTATGGAAAGAAAAACTGTACGAAACTTATGATGGGTGTTATGACGATGCTAAAATTAAATATAACCAAATCGCTGAATACTTGAAACAATATCCAAATAACTTCTATACTTTAAACGTATCATGTATTGAAGATCCTTTTGTAGGACAATAATACAAATCATTAAAAACGTCTATAAGTTAAAATATAACATTACGACGGCATTATACCTTTTAAATATTACTTGTAACAAATTTATAGGGAGTGTATAAATGTTTCTAATACCGGGGTCGCGATCTAAATTTAAAAGTCGATGGGGGAAAATAAGAAAGAAGGCACCCAAGGTGCCTGATATAACTTGTCCTGCTATTGACGATATTCTTAATAGATTAGAAAAATTGATTAATGGAAAATCTTTAACTCTTCCAAAGTATAAATTCTATGAACGCAAAATGGAAAAATTACGAAAAGCAAACGAGGCTTTACGTGAATCTGGCAAATATTGGCATGATGCTTGTAAAGAAGAAATGCAAAATTACTACGGTACTGAATCTACTAAACGATAATCAATAAATACATACATAATGGCAAAACTAGGTGACCCTTCTGATTTCAGTTATCGTATTGACGAAGTACTAAAAGTAGTCGATGGCGATACAATTGACGTTAGAATAGATATGGGTTTTGATATAAAGTACAAAAGCAGAGTTAGACTATTCGGTATTGACACACCAGAAAGTAGAACTAAAAATCTAACTGAGAAGAAATACGGGTTACTATCTAAAAAGTTCCTAGAAAATGCATTAGCAAATGGTACAAAGAAAGTTATCAAAACACACAAGGGAGAACAAACTGGTAAGTTTGGTAGAATACTTGGAGAAATATTTGTTGATGGTAAAAACATTAACTTGGAAATGTGTAAAAAAGGCTATGCAGTTGCCTATTATGGACAAAACAAAAAACTTGTCGAAGGACAACATATCAAGAATCGTAAAAAAGTAAGTCTTGACTTTTAATCAATTAGTGCTATAATTATATTGTTATTTTGAATTTATCCTATTGCAGGAATTTTACTTAAAATAGCATACATTAATTCTATAGGAGAATATATGAATAAAGTAAGAATGCTTCTTGATGTTGTTGACGAAGTAAGAAAAGAAGCACCAGAAGACGTACCAAACTGGTCCAAAAGATACGCAGAAGCCAAAGTAAATTTAGAAAATCAAAAACGCAAGGGAAGAGTATTACCGAAAGGTGTGGAAGATCACCCACTTAAAGATTTTGCATTTAATTATTCTGTTCAACGAGATGTAAGAGCAACTCATGTTATGAATATAATGAAAAAATTTGATCCAAGAGTGTGTTGTCCAGTATCAGCAGTAAAAAGATCTGACAACGATACACTATACATATTTGACGGACAACACAGAGCAGTTGCTCTATCATTACTTGGATATCCTAGCATACCAGTTACAATCGTAGAAACAGATGAGCCAGCCTTTGATGCTGAAGCATTTGAAATAGTTAATGACTCTGGAATTTTAAAAGCAGGTACAGAAGAAATACATAGATGTTTACTTCATCGCTTCAAGATGGGTGAAACAGAAACAGAAAGAGTTGCAACTGCATTTAAAGTTCAACATATATTTGATGGTGTTAGTATTGATCTTGAACCTAAAAGGGTAAGAAAGAGTACAGGCAAATGTGGACCTAACATACATTATTTCTCACATTTTGATTATGCATATAAAGGCCTTAAGATGGCTGGTGAAGTTGGCCTGTGGAATGTACTATCAGCAATAAAACAAATATATGGTGATGAAGACGGTGGTGAAATTAATCAAGGATTATTCATTGGACTAGTAAAACAATATCAAATGGGTAGTGAGGCTAAAAGATTAAAAAGATTACCTAAAGACTGGTGTGTTAAAATGCTTGAATCAGCAAAAGCAGTTTGTCAAAGTGCTACACTAATTCATTCAGCGGCAAAAAAACAATGGCAACACGCAAATGGTGTTGGATGGGACGCACCGGTTGCCATGGGTCATTTATTAAGAGAAATTTATCTTTTAGAAGACGGAACGTTTGAACCAAGTTATATGCCTAATGTCACACTTAAATTATTCGATGGCGATATTGCACCAGACTCTGAGGCACAAACGGCATTTAACAAATATTTAAATAGGAAGAAAAATGAAAACTCATTGCATAATTGTTAGTGGCGTACATTCAGCAGTAGATAAAATTGAATTGGCTAAAGAAATACAAGAAAATATAAAAGGATCTTCTTACAAATATCTTGATCCTTGTTTAAATGTTTTAAAACCTAAAACAAACGGTTACACTACTATTGGGCAAATAATGAACGACATTATTATTAGAGAACGCAAAGGCGATTATCTTGGTGCTACTGTACAAGTCACACCACACGTTACTGAAGCAATAAGACAATGGATTATAGATACCAAGGCTAATAAATCAATTACTGTAATTGGTGGTAATGTTGGGGACATAGAAAATTTAGTATGCCTAGAAGCAATACGTGAAATGAGAATGAAGGAAAATACTAAGATTATTCTGTATGCTCCAGTTCCATATTTGTCAGCGGCTGGTGAATTAAAAACAAAACCAGTTCAACACGCAACAAAAGAAGCAATGAAATTAGGAATTCACCCAGACGCATTATGTTTATATTGTGACAAAGAAATAGGAAATACAGAATTAAAAAAAATAGAATTATATACCGCGGTATCAAGAACAAATATTGTATGGCACACGAATGGTAAAGGTCTTAAAGACTGTGCTAAAAAACTTACAAGGATAATTTATAAATGATGGATTATGTCTATCATATAATAGAAAAAATAGCCAGCGGAATAAGTGTATGGGCATGGCATAAGAGAGTGAAAATTTTAGAGAAGAATAGGAATAAAAATGATGGAAAGAATTAGATGACTGGTGGAAATAAGAAAACTGAACCAAAAAAACCAACAATAGGAACAAAGAAACCATTTTGGGATGGTCGTTCTCGTACATCTACTGCAAAGTACAGAGACAACTGGAATGATATATTTAAACAAGGCAAACAAAGAAAAAACTTTAACAGAAGAGGGAATAGATAGTCTAAATGATGACAAAGGAACAAGATCCCAACCAATGGCATAGAGAAGAATTTGAAAGAATGAAAAAGAAATTAGCAAAGATTCAATCAAATAAAGAACTTGATCTTTTTCCAACATTACAAAGGTTTGATTCTCTTGCTGAAGATGTTAAACTATTGATAGAGAAATTAAAACATATTGAAAATGATATAAAAGAACTTAAAAAAGAAATAGTAAATTAATGGCATTAGAACAATACATAGTTAGAGAACTTAAACGAGATATCAAATATTTGATTAAAAAAGTAGCGGACCTTGAGCAGAAATTAGAAGAGGCTCATCCAACTAAAAAGCCTTACACAGAATCAGAAAAAATGCAAGACGAACTAGAACCTATCCCTGATTGGATAACAAGACATTCTGGATACCGTGAATGGGATAAGACCCACGATAATTATAAGGTTATTCATTCACCAACCAATACAGATGAACACGGAAAGAAGATAGATGACTAAGACTCTTTTAATAATATTGTTGGTAGGTTTCTTCGTTCTAATGTATGTAGGGTTTCGTAAGATAGACCGTAAATTAGAAGCATTGGTTAGACTTAATAATAGAAAGCAAAAGAATGGTGAGTAAAGCAACAAAAAAAACTATTATTAGATGGCAAGTATTATCAGATATGATTCAAGACGAACAATGGAGCACTCTTAAGATTAAAGCATTGTGGGAAAAAGATCCAAAGTTTGGAAAATGGTTTAGAAAAAATGTTTTAGATGACTATTCAAAAGAATCAGGTCACAGATTTTACCCTTCAAAGTTTAGGGGAGAGTATGGACCGAAAGATTAGATATGAGTAAACTTATATGGAATACACTTTTTTATATGGTTTGGTTGCCAGTTTGTTTAATACTTGTTGGAGCAGTAATGCTTTGGGCAATATTAATAACTTGGTACAATACTATTACAAGTATAAGATTTGAACTTATAAAAGATTATACACTTACAAAATTTATATTCAATTGTATATCATACTGGAGTTGGAAAATATGGCAATTCAAAGGAACATTGACAATATTAGGGGTGACAATTATAATAGCGATATATTTAATATTAAGATTTAAAGGAATGTTATAAAATGCTAGATACAATGTATGATAAAGTTTCAAAGGTTATTCCTGAAATAGAATGGAAAATTCATGAACCTTATATTTCTAGTATCAATAGATTAAAAAAAGAAAAAAATGCAGTTATACTTGCACACAATTATCAGACTCCAGAAATATATCATTGTGTTGCTGACATAGTTGGTGATTCATTAAAACTAGCCAGAGAAGCAAAAAACACTGACGCAGATATTATTATAATGTGTGGTGTAAACTTTATGGCCGAGACAGCAAAAATAATGAATCCAAGTAAAACTGTTTTAATTCCTGACCCATTAGCAGGATGTTCATTATCTGAATCAATTACAGGTAAAGATGTACGTTTAATAAAAGAAATGAATCCTGGCATACCAGTTGTAACTTATGTAAACACATCTGCAGATGTTAAAGCAGAATCAGATATATGTTGTACATCATCCAATGCAGTAGAAATAGTTGAATCATTAGGTACTGACAGAGTTATTTTTCTTCCAGACGAATACCTTGCAAAAAATGTTGCCGCACAAACAAAAGTAGGAATTATTATGTGGCGAGGAAAATGCATGGTTCATGAAAGGTTTACAGCAAAAGAAATTAGAGAATACAGAAAAGCAAACCCTGGCATTACTATATTAGCACACCCAGAATGTTCTCCTGAAGTTATTGCAGAAGTAGACTATGCTGGTTCAACAACTAAAATGAGCAATTACGTACAAGAAAAACAACCTGCAAAGGTTCTTATGGTTACAGAATGTTCTATGAGTGATAATGTTTCAGTAGAGAATCCAAACGTGGAATTTGTTAGACCATGTAATTTGTGTCCACATATGAAAAGAATTAATCTTCCAAAAATATTAGAGTCGTTGATGTTAA
>Ga0315334_10002398_pt1 | contig 11699 bp, 6 predicted proteins | sample M150034915metaG_FD_205555 | JGI IMG/M metagenome (GOLD analysis project Ga0315334, IMG submission 205555) | Ammonia-oxidizing marine archaeal communities from Monterey Bay, California, United States - M1 500m 34915 | ecosystem: Environmental > Aquatic > Marine > Intertidal zone | place: USA... | reverse complement strand
TTGAATGTTTGTTTAGCAAATGGCCAAAAGGTCGAACTTTTTTATTCTTCTCCTAGTTTGGAAGTTAAAACAGGGCGGTTTGCCCGACAATACCCGAAGCAGGTCAGGCGACTGAGAATACCTCTTTTGACATGTTTTCCCTGGTCTGTTTTTGGCGGCCAAAACTTTTTTAAAATGGTCACTGCCAAAAAATTGGTCCTTTGTCGCTATGATTTTTACCCTGAGCTTTTGATTTATGGATCTCGGAAAGATGTGGAATTTATTTTGGTTTCGGCAACTTTAAAAGGGAAAGAGAAGGGACTGGGAACGCTTCATTATGACTACTTTCAGGCCCTTTTTCATCTTTTTGATTTCATTTTGACAGCGACAGAGGTCGATGAACAAAGGTTTAAGGCCCTTGGGCTCGAAGGTGAAAAAATACTCCCTTTTGACCTTAGAGTTCTCCAAATTAAAGAGAGAGTTCAAAAAAGTGAGGAAACTCTCTCGAAGTTTTCTACGATGACATTATTGAGGACCTTTATCGAAGGTCAAAAGAGGGAGAAGAGGGTTTTAATGGGGAGTTGTTGGCCCAAAGAAATGAGTGTTTTTTCTGATGCAGGGTTATTGGAAAAGATTTCACAAAAGAAACTTCTCTTTTTTTTGGCCCCTCATAAATTGGATAGCGCTTTTCTTTTAGAGCTGAAGAATTCATTTAAAAAGTGGTCCGGTCAGACGGCGAATATTCCTCTTTATTTTGTTGATTTGAGGGAAGGAAAGGAACATTGGGACTTGTTTTTTAATAAATGGGAGAAAAAACCAGGCCCTGTCGTTTTAACAACCCCGGCGGTTCTTTTGGAAATGTATACTTTTTTTGGCAATGTTTTTGTTGGCGGTGGGCATGGGCGTTCTATTCATTCTGTTCTTGAGCCTTTTCTTGCTGGGGCACAGGTTTTTTGTGGTCCCAAAACGTACCGGTCAACAGAATTTGATCTTATTCAAGATATCTCTCCAAAATCTATTTTTATAGTTCATGAACTTAGAATGTTTGCTAGTATTCTTCTTAAAGAATTTCAAAACGCTCAAAATTTGGATATAAGAAAAACATTTATCTCCTCGATGAGCGAAAGATTTTGGGTTTTGTTGAAATATTTTGGCCTAAGGACAGAAGAAAAATGCTGGAAAAAAATGTCTATTTAACCACGGTTGGTAAGAGTTTTCTTTCATTTATTTATTCATTGAGCTTTTTAGATAAAGGACGAAAGGTCCTTCTTCTCGATGACAAAAGGTTAAGCTATGGAGAGCTTTTCAGCGATACTTTTTGGGCATTGGAAAAAGAATTTTTGAAAACATGGGGACGGGAAAGAAATATAAGTTCTTTGGAGTTCTTAGATCAATTTTTAGTTAAAAAGCATATTGTTTTTGTTATCGGAAATAAAAGAATACGTTTGGGGGATACACCTTCCCGAAATTTAGTCGAGCTTTCAAGAAAAATACCGATTCTTTTTCAGGGCCGTTTTAAAGATATTGTTCAAAATATCATTTCAAGTGAAAAAAACAGTAAGGCCTTTGATCAATCTTTTTTATCTTTATGCCGTCGTGTCGGGCAAAATTGTTTTAAGTACAAAACGTTACAAAGCCTTGATATGGCCTTTTTTCTTACCCATTGCCCTGCCAATATTAAAGAACTCTACCAGTTGTTTTGTGGCATTTTAGATAGTGAAACTGACCATTATCTTGGGCCTGAATGGGAGCTCAAGACCTTGGCCTTTTTGGGGAGAGGATTTTTTCAAAAGAAGTTTTCATGGTTTTCTAATGAATTCGAGAGATTTCATTTTTTTCTTTGTCTTTTTTCTCCTCATTATCGACCGGATCATGAGGGGCTCATAGAGAGTTTGAAAGATGATTATGAAAAAAAGGGAGGACAATTTAAAAAAACATCGATCAAGGAGTGGGTGTTTCATACTGGATCGCCATGGTGCTTGGAATTGGAAAGTTACGAAGGTCTTGTTCACCCAGAAAAAATTGCTTTTTTTGGAGGCGTTTCTAGAGAGATACCTCTTCAGATTGGGACGGTTGATAAGTTTTTTACAAGCCTTAAAATAGTTTGGACTCTCAAGGACAATTTGGAAGAAGAGCTTTGGGAAGAGAGGATTGTTAAGACAGAGCTCAAAAGGTTAGGGACTCTACGACCTTTTTGGGAAGCAAGTTTTGGAAAGAATAAAATTGTCATCAACGTGGTTGTCCCTTTTGAAAAAGGAAGCAAAACGTCTTTTATTTCAGAGGAGGTTGAAAAGGAAATGATAAAGGAAATGGATCCCTTTTGTCCTTTTATTGAAGATAAAATTGAAAAAAGAGAGTTTTTCTTTACTCCCGAGGTTTGGCTCCATGGAAAGAATGTTAAATATTATAGAAAACCAGAAGAAATGAGTTTTTATTCGAGTGTCGATCTTTATGACCTCTCTAAAATAGGAAAGAAAAATAAGTTAAAAAAAGTCGATTACTTTGGGCCTTTAAAAGAGGGATATGGACTTTTTTCTTCCTTGATGGAAATTAAAGATGCCAATACCTTTATTCGGCTTTAATTTTTGTGAAGGTCTTTTTTGCCTGATGCTGAAAGCTTTTGAGGCCTTTAAAATAAAGCTATGAAAGAAAGGACTCCAAAAAAGTTAAAAAATGGCCTTTTGAGTGAGGCCGGCCAAACGGCGGTTGAATATATTCTCATGCTGGCGGTGGCGAGTGTCTTGGCCTTTAAGCTTGGAAACCTGATTAAGGCCAAAGTATTGGGTGAAAGTGAGAATTGTACGCCCAAATCAAGGAGTTTTTACTGTCAGATTGTTTCGATTTATTCTGGCGATAATTTCAAACGATTCGTCGTAAGGCGCTAATTTTGACTCAATAAAATACCTTTATTCATCATAACCTCCTGAAATAATTTGATCTTACCCTTAATTCTACCCTGTAAAAAGTGCATAGCCTTAAGCAAAGCTTATGACCTACTCTCTTTGTATGGTACATTGCGTTGAACATTCAATCATCTTTAAGAAACTGTCTTTGGATTTTTAAGTTAAAGAATTTTGGGGGATAAAAATGAAATTTTTGGGAAAAAAGGGTCTAACGGGAACCGTTTGTCTTATTCTGGCCTTTATAGGGATAGAAGGACGCGCTGATTATTCAGGCGCCGATTACGAAGTTGACCGAGATGGTGTTATTCACTCAAGAACTCTTGATATAGAAGGAGAGTTCAGAAGAGAAAGAGTTGTAAGAAGAAAAACTCTTGCAGAGAGAATGGCCGACAAAAGAAGAAGAATAGAAAAAAGAAATAATAGCCGTTTGGTTCAAAAACTTGAACTTATTAGAATAAAGCAGGAAAAGAAGCTTTCCAGAAAATTGGGTAAGGCCTTTAAAAAGGTTAATAGACCGAAAAAAAGACTTCCTTTATATGGCCCAGAATCAAGAAATCTTGATTTTGTTCCAAACCTTCCTCAAGCACCTCTTGCTCCAGCTCCAGCTCCAGTTATTTCGGCCGATGTCCATCAACCTGTTTTGACATCTGAATTACCAGTCGAAAAGAAAGAAAAAAATCTTAAAATAATTCCTTACGGTGGATTTTCGAATCTTTCAAGTGCAAATTTTCGTTATAAATCAAACCTTTTTCCAGGGCTCGCTGTCGAGAATAAATTAAGCGAGAACTTTTCAGTAGGACTCGATTTTAATTACAGCACAATGGAAATTGAAGATCAGGACGTTTACTCAGGTTATTCTTCGGCCATGGATTATAAGCAGATGTCTGTAGAATTGTATTCAAAGTTCTATTTTAGAGGAAAGGGACGATTTCTTCCTTACCTAGGAGCTGGGATAGGCTATAAAAACATCAATATCGCTCACACTCACTCAAATTCTGGTTACAACCCTTATGATCCTTACAATAGTAATGTTGGGACTAATATGAATGACAACAGTTTGAAGGGGCGTTCAGTTTTCGCTTCGGCTTCAGTCGGAACTGAGTTTTACTTTAATTCTCAATTCGGTCTGAACGCTCAATTTAAATATTCGAAGGGCCTCAGTTCTACGGTTGATGTCCCAAATAATTCTTACAATAATTACCATGGTTCTCCTGTGTTTTATGAGTCAGAACTTTCTCAGGTCGCAAAAGATATTGCTTCGACAGGACAACAGTCTCTCTATATTGGTGCCATTGTAAGATTCTAATTCACACTTATTACGATCAATAATTTAAATATAAAAAGGCCTCTATTCTTTAGAGGTCTTTTTATATCTATGCTCTCAGACTTTGTTTTTATTTTTTTTTCTTCTAATATGAAACATTGAACTTTTGTTTAAAGGGAGATGAGGGTGACAGGAAATGTTGTCTATTTGGTTGAAGGGAAAAGGACACCCCAGGTTAAAGCGGGTTTTGAGCTAAAGGATGTTTCAGTTCCTTTTTTAGGCTCTTCACTCTTGAGGTCTATTCTTGATTCTACAAATATATCAAATGACGAAGTTGATGAAGTTATTTTTGGTAATACTGGTGCACCCGCTAAATATGCCAACGTTTCGAGAGTGATCTCTTTAATTGCTGGGTTGAGTCAGTCGGTGAGTGCCTTCACCGTCCACCGAAATTGTGCTTCTGGAATGGAGGCCCTTTGTCAGGGCCATTTGAAAATCTTAAGTGGTCGGTGTCATGTCGTCTTTGCAGGAGGGGTTGAAAATATGTCTCAAATGCCTCTCATTTATAGTAAGGAGATGACGGATCTTTTTATCAAGGTGAACAAGGCCAAATCTTTTAGTGAAAAAGTGAAGGCCTTGTCTTTGTTTAGGCCGCCTCATTTGTCTCCTATCGTGGCCATTGAGCAAGGGCTCACGGATCCCATTTGCGGTTTGAATATGGGGCAAACGGCAGAGCTTCTTGCAAGGGAGCACAATATTTCCCGGGAAGACCAAGATCTTTTTGCCTATCATTCCCACCAAAAGGCGATTCAGGCCCAAGAGGAGGGGAAGTTTGAAGCAGAAATTGTTCCTTTGATGACCGGAATAAAAAGAAACAAGATATTATGGACAGATATTGGGCCCCGTAGAAATTCTTCATCAGAATCTTTAAGTCATTTAAGACCTTGTTTTGAAAAAAAGTCGGGGTCGATTACTGTTGGAAATAGCTGTCCGATTACGGACGGCGGATCTTTATGGCTCATGGCCAGCGAAGAAGCTGTCAAAAAATATAATTTGAAACCCATGGCACGACTTGTTGATTATCATTTTCACGGGCTTGGGCCAGAGAGAATGGGGATGGGACCCTTGGTGGCGATCGATGGCCTTTTAAAAAGAACAAAGTTAGAACTTGATCAAATTGACCTTTTTGAGATTAATGAGGCCTTTGCCGCCCAGGTGCTTTGTGTTTTAAAAGGATTAAAAGATAAGGACCTTTCAAATCAATACGGTGTGGATCGGGTCTGGGGTCAAATACCTCTCGAAAAATTGAATGTTAATGGAGGGGGAATTGCTTTAGGTCACCCTGTAGGGTCTTCAGGCTCTCGTATTGTTGTGACTTTGGCCCATGAGCTAAAAAGGAGAAAGGGAAAATTTGGATTGGCCGCAATGTGTGTGGGCGGTGGACAGGGAGGGGCCATTTTAATTGAAAATTTGGCCGTTTCTTAGATCTTGTTTATATCCTTAAAGGGAGGGATTCACAGGTGGGATTTCATCGAATTAGCTATAAAGAACATGAGGGGCTGACCGAGATCGGTCTGGGTCTCGAGAGCAAGAACAGTTTGACCGTCTTGGATGAGGAAACTTTTAACGAGCTTCAAATGGCCATCGATAGGGTCAAGAAAAAAGAAAATGAACAGGGCCTCAGGGGGCTTTTGTTTTTTTCCCATAACCCGAAATGCTTTTTGGCCGGAATAGATATTCATCTTATTTCACAGTGTAAAACTGAAAGTGAAGCCGCCGAAGTGGCCGAAAGAGGGCAGGCCCTTTTTAATCAGATCGATGATTTACCTTTCCCAACAGTTGCTTGTATTCATGGTCTTTGCTTAGGAGGGGGAGTCGAGTTGGCCCTTGCTTGTAAGGGGATCATTCTTTCAGATCATTCGAGCACTCTTTTGGGATTGCCTGAGGTTAAGCTTGGTTTTATGCCTGGTTTTGGCGGTAGTTATAGACTGCCTAAAAAAATTGGCCTTCCAAGATCCTTAGATCTTATTTTAAAAGGAAAGACACTTCACTCTAAAAAGGCCAAACGATTAGGTCTTGTGGAAGGGATTTACCCCAAGGAAAAAATTCTTTCTATGGGAAAGACATTTTTATTAGAGAATCTCAAAGGAAAATCTTTAAAGGAATCATTAGAGAATTTGGCGAGTGATAATTTTCTGACTCGGAAAATCGTCTTTCAAAAGGCCAGAGAAAGGATTCTAAAAAAAACGAAAGGATTTTATCAGGCGCCTTTGAAAATATTAGATGTGATGGAGGCCGGGTTTTCAAAAGGACGATCAAGCTACCTTTCTATGGAATCTCAGGCCTTTGGTGAACTTGGGACGAGTGATCAAAGTCGAAATCTTCAGCATCTTTATTTTTTAACGGAAGATTCCAAAAAGTACGAAGATAAGGACTCTTTGGATAACTCTTTAGAGAGAGGTGCTGTCATTGGTGCAGGGACTATGGGAGGTGGCATCTCTTGGCTAATGGCCAAAAACAAAATGTTCCCTTTGATGAAGGACGTTTCCTTAGAGGCCTTAGAGTTAGGAGTCAAACAATCCTCTGAAAATTTTATGTCCTTAGTAAAAAGAAAGAAGATGGATTATGACGAACTTCATTATCTTCAGGGTTCTCTTTCTCCTCAGCTTGACTATAGAGGTTTTAAAAAAGTCGACCTTGTCGTTGAGTCGATTGTTGAAGATTTAGAGGTTAAGAAAAAAGTTTTCACTCAGCTTGAAAAGGAAGTGTCTCCAAAATGTCTTATTGTATCGAACACTTCATCCCTAAGTATTTCTGATATGGCCACGTCCCTTGAAGACCCTTCTCGATTTGCAGGACTGCATTTTTTTAATCCTGTCCATAAAATGTCTTTGGTTGAAATTATAACTCACGATAAAGTTTCGGAAGAAACCATTCGCTCTCTTCATAGTTGGTGTGTCCATTTAAAAAAGACGCCCATCATTGTGAAAGATGGTCCAGGCTTTTTAGTGAACAGGATTCTCATTCCTTACCTTAACGAATCAACTTATCTATTAGAAGAAGGGCTTTCGCTAAAGAGTCTAGAAGAGGCCTGCATTAATTTTGGAATGCCTATTGGGCCAGGCCGGCTTTTCGATGAAATCGGAATGGATATCGCTTCCAAAGTGGGAAAAATTTTACATCAGAGATTAGGTGAGAGGGCCAAACCGGCCAAGCTTTCCACTCAGTTAGAGGAAGAAGGTTTTTTAGGCAAAAAAAATGGAAGGGGATTTTATCTTTATGATGATAAGGGCAAAGAGATTGGCCTTAATAAAGATTTTCTTGCCCTCTTACCCCATGAAACGATAAAAATGGATGAAGTTCAAATTCAAATGAGACTTTTTCTTCCCATGATCAATGAAGCGGCCAACATTTTAGAAGAAGGCCTTGTCGATCATGCTTCATCTATTGACCTCGCTCTCATTTTTGGTATAGGTTTCCCCCCTTTCCGAGGAGGGCTCCTTCGTTATGCCGATAAGGAAGGGCTGGAGCGTATTTTAAAGGCCTTAGAAGGTTTCTCAAAAACGGTGGACCCAAAAAGATATGGCCCATCAAAATATTTAACTCAGTTAGTAGAGCAAAAGAAAAAGTTTTATGAATAGACATTAAAATTATGTGAGGGTCATGTATCTATCATTTTTAAAATATTTTTTAGATTATATCTTCCATGCCAAAACAAGACAGCGGCTTCTCTTTTTGGCAATGGGAGGTCTTTTTATTTCTGCGGCTTCTCTTTTTATTTTACAAAGTGGTATGGGAGGACTTCAAGATAAACTGATGGTCAGGTCAAAAAATGTCTTGGGACACGCGATTATTAGGTTTCATAAGAAGGAGGCCTCTTTTGTTTACAAGGTCTTGAAAGAGTTGAGAACAAAATGGCCCAAAGTGCATTTTCTTCCTGAGTATGAAATTGAATTACTTTTAAGAAATAACAACTATATTTCTCCCGTGATGGTCCATGCTATCGATACATCAAAAGGGGCCCTTCCGACCTTTTTGAAAGGGAGGCATTTACAAGAACTCATTTCTCCTTTTGATCTTTCTCGTAAAGTTAAAATGCAATTAGGTGATCGGATTGGCCTTATTTCTCCTTCGCATGTGGATAGTTTCTTGGGCGATATTCCTCGTCAGGTAACGGTTATTTTAGATGATGTGATGACAACGGATGTTCCAGAAATTGATATCTTTCATTGCTGGGTGAGGCTTCCTCTTATTCAAAACCTTATTCGAAAAAAAGACATTAATATTATAAGAATTTATGATTTTATTGAGGAAGAAGATTTAAAGATTTTTCTTGCATTTCATTTCGGAAAAAAAAATCTCGAACTCTTAACCTGGGAAAATCAACATAAAACGTTGGTCCAAGCCTTGGCCTTGGAAAATCGAGTGATGCTTTTTCTCTTTGTCGTTATGACTATTTTGGTGTCTCTTTGTATCACCTCGGGATTACTTGTTTTTATAGATAAAATCAAAATTGATTTAGCTAGTTTTTGGATTTTAGGGGCCTCAAAGAAAAGTTTGGAACGGGCCTTTATGGTTTTTTTAAATTTAGTGAGTTTGGGGACCATTATCTTTGGACTTTTTATGGCCTTCCTCTTTTTAAGTTTCATGGATTATTATAGTTTTGAAATTATGCCGGCCAATTTTGTTGATAGAACAATACCTTTTAAAATGGATTTCAAAGGGGCCTTCATTTCTTTTATCGTTCCTTATTCGATTTCTCTGATTTTTTCAAGCTTTTCAATTTCCCAATTTAGGAAACAGCACTCCCATATTGAAGAAATTCGAAGTCTATCTTCTTGATATAATTTAAGCGGGGTCTTTTAGGGGAACGTGAATGGTAATGGTCGTTCCTTTGTCAATTTTTGAATCAACGTGAATTTTTCCACCCAGTACTGTGACTTGATTTTTGACTTCATCCATACCAATACCCCGACCTGAGGTTTCTGTAACATAGGACTGAGTTGAAAAGTGAGGGAGAAAAATGAGTTGTATGACTTCATTGTCGGAGAGTTTATTAATTTCTTTTGGAGGTAGAATGTCACTCTCAGAAGCCTTTTCTCTAATTAAACTTGGATTGATGCCTCTTCCATCATCCATTGAAACAATTTTTAAAAAGGAGAGGTCTTGTATTTTTTCATGAAAAAAAGAAAGTGTAATTTTAGAAGTTCCTGATTTCCCTTTCTCCTTCCGTTCTTGGGGAGGCTCAACGCCATGATCAATGGTATTTCTAAAGACATGAATGAAAGAATTAATTAAAGGTGAAAAACGTTCTAGGTTTATTTTTATTGGACTCGGAACGACCTTAAACTCTAAATCGATTTCTTTTCTAGAGGCAAGCTCTTCAATTTTGTCTTTGTACTTTTTAAAACTTTTTGAAATTTGTTCAAAAAAGAATCTATTTTTAAATTCCTTAAAAATGATATGGTCTTTACCAAGTTCATTGATCATATTGTCAGCGACAGACTGTATTTTACTAATGTCTATATGGCGGACATTTTTTCTATGGATATCATCAACAAGGTAGAGATTGTTCTGCTCTTCTATAAAAATTTCAACATTTTCTTGTAGGTTTTTGAGATGAGAACGAATATTGTTAATGATTTTTTCGGATGAACCTTTATATTTGAGAAAAAAGAAAGATTTGTCTAATTGATGAGTAATTTCATAAATATGATGAATTGAATGGGAAGCAAACTTAACTTGGAGATAATAGATAATTTTTGCCAATTTTTCGAGGTCCATTTTGGAAAATTCAAGTTCAAGTTCGGTGAAAAATATATGAATAAGTTTTAAGGCCGATTTTGTGATTTTTCTAATTCCTTGGGGATCTCTAATAATATGAATGAGCATTTTTGCCTTCATTTTTTCTTTTTGAGATTTTTTTTCAAGGTTTATTTCTTTCGTTTTATCTGAGGCGATACATATAACATTTTCAACAATTTTTTTGTTATTTCTGAACTTATATATAGGTTTAAAATCAAGTTCAATGATTTTTTTGTGTCGAGAAAAAATTTTGGGGGCGAGGCTCGCAAGATCATAGAAATCATATTTTCCTCCCCAAATTTGATTGCACCATTTTCTAAATTGATGTTTTTGGGTGGATTCCAAATTTAATACTTTTTCAAAAGATTTAAATGTTGGGTCTATTCCAAAAATATTTATGGTCGATTTTGAAAATCCGGGTTGAATAATACCATTGTTATCAAAAACAAAAAGACCTTCTTCCAAATTTTCCATAAGAGTCTTTATGGAATTTTGTTTTTCTTTTAGTTCATTATTGGCAAGAAGGAGGTTTTTTTCTGTGCTTTTCAATTTGAGAAGGTTTTTTGTAATAGACTTAAGCTCTCTAAAATCGAAGGGCTTTCCAATAAAAGCATCCGCCCCCAGATCTAACCCTATATCTCGACACTCATCGCTTGTTTTGGCCGTGAGTAAGATAATGGGAATATGTTTGAGGGCCTCGTCCTCTTTAAGCTTAATGATAAGTTCTGGTCCACTCATTTCAGGCATAAGCCAGTTCGTAATAATGATGTCAGGCTTATGTTTGTAAGCGGCGGCAAGGCCAAGTTTTCCATTTGCTCGGCAAATTGTATTATAACCAACACTTTTTAATTTAACATTAATGAGTTCTCTCATTTCACTTTGATCATCAACAAAAAGAAGAGTTTTGGAGTTATAAAACATAAACTCATCTAGCGTTTTGTCATAATTTTTATTTGGTTCCTCGTTCGTATTGACAACATCGGCCAATTGCCAATCATCAAAAAGAAATTTGACTTGTTCAAAAGGTTTTTTGAGAGCATTATTTAAAATTTTAAGGAAATCTTCTTCATCCCATGGTTTGAAAATAATAAAATCAACTTTTGCCTCATTTGTTGCTTTTTGAATAATAAATTCATCGGCCATTCCTGTGACGAGTAAACGAGAGGCCTTTGGTTGAATTTGAAAGGCGTGAGAAAGAAAGGCAGTACCTTCTTCCCCGGGCAGGTTCGAGTCGGCCAATATACATTTAAGATTATATTTATTTAAAATTTCTCTGGCCTCTTTTCCGTTTGAGGCTATTTTATAAGATTTACAGTGAGATAATTTTTCAATAAGAATTTCTAGGGCCTCTACACAATCTTCTTCATCCTCAATAATGAGAAGATCAATAGTCTCTTTTATATTTGTTACTTCTTTGAATTTAACCCAAAATAAGCTTCCTTGACCTAACTTACTTTGGAATCCAATTTGCCCACCCATATTTTCAGATAGTTTTTTTGCTAGAGATAATCCAAATGAACTATTATCCTTTTCATTGTTGTAGAGGTTAAAAATTTCTTTTTGTTTATTGTCTGGTATTCCTACGCCATTATCTTTGACGAAGATTTTTATAATCCCATCATTTTTTTCAATTCCAAAAGAAATTCTGGATCCTTTTGGGGAAAATTTTAATGAATTTGAAAGAAAGTTAAAAATGATTTTTTCCAAAGAATCTATTTCTGCTTGGATGAAAATGTCTTCCTGTTTCA
>Ga0315334_10002397_pt1 | contig 11700 bp, 5 predicted proteins | sample M150034915metaG_FD_205555 | JGI IMG/M metagenome (GOLD analysis project Ga0315334, IMG submission 205555) | Ammonia-oxidizing marine archaeal communities from Monterey Bay, California, United States - M1 500m 34915 | ecosystem: Environmental > Aquatic > Marine > Intertidal zone | place: USA... | reverse complement strand
GGAATACGGGAACCGGTCAGTTTACCTTGCTGGTGGACATATCGATGCAAGTTTGCAGCAGGCACTCGACGAATACAGTGTGACGATGTGCTTCCAGAACACGCTTCCAGTGAGTGCTCGAGACACCACCGGTGTCCTGTTGTCAACCGAATTTGAAACGTTGCTGATTGCCGGGAAATCAGCGGGCAATCAAGCGGGCAAATTAGTGCTTCGGTCTGGCCAGCACTCGTTTACCGGGAAGACGCCTGTTTCAACAAAACACTGGCAGCAGATCGCGATTACAAGAGACAGACAACGCGTCCGCGTCTATCTGGATGGTCGGGCAGAACCAGAGATTGATGCACCCGTCGAATCGCTCAAACCGGTAAAGCGACTATTGATTGGCAGCGACGGAAGTTCACTGGCAACGTTCGATGGAAAAGTTGATGAGGTTGCGGTATTTGATCGCGCGTTGGCGGATGCCGATGTTGTCGAGTTGTACAAAGTGTCGGGGATGGATCCTCCGCCGCGTCCTAAGCCGACGATTGTACTCGGTCCCAAGCCAACGGACGCTGGATCACGCAGGAAGTATGCAGACGCAGTCCTGGCTTCGACGCCTGTCGCCTTCTGGCGACTGCACGACGAGTCAGTTCAATCAGCCAAAGATTTGGCAGGGCAAAACGACGCGAATTACGAAAATGGATCGTCACCACTTAAGTCGGGCGTTGTCCAACGCAACTTTTCAGGTGGTCGAGTGAAAGCCAGCGTGGCTGACCTTGGTGACACTTACAGTGTCGAACTCTGGTTCCGAAATGAATTGCCCGTTCAGTCACGCCCTGTGACCGCGTATGTGTTTTCCCGAGCTGTTGACGGACTGGAAGGTGCATTTGGTGATAATCTGGGAATTGGCGGGACGCATTCAGACATGGGAAAGCTGATCGTTTTCAGCGGTAACAAGCTCGATCAGTTGGTAGCGGGCAAAACACGCATCCCAACGGGCAGTTGGGCACATGTCGTGATGGTCCGGCAGGACCAGAAGATCACGGTTTACCTGAATGGTGATCCCAAGCCGGAGATCGCAGCCAACCTGCCAGTTGGTTATCCCGAAAACTGCAACGAAGTACTACTTGGCGGACGCGCTGACAACTTCGCGAATCTTCAGGGCATGCTTGAAGAGGTTGCTCTTTATGATCGCGTACTGACGCCGACAGAGGTGGAATCGCACTTTGAAGCGGCGGGTGCTAAACAGATTGGAAAGCCATCGGATGCAACGACCGATTCCCCTGCACCGCCCGTCCCCACCGACGTCGACAAAGCGATTGGAACAATTCATGTTCCCGACGGCTTTGAGGTTCAACTAGTCGCGGCCGAACCGCTCGTGAAAGACCCCGTCGCCATCGACTGGGGACCAGACGGCAAACTGTGGGTCGTGGAGATGGCTGATTACCCACTGGGCATCGATGGCAAGGGCGCGACAGGTGGCCGCGTACGATTTCTCGAAGACACCAACGATGATGGGCGGTACGACAAGTCCACGCTGTTTGCTGAGGGATTGAGTTTTCCTAACGGTGTGCTGGTTTGGGGCCGTGGTGTTCTGGTCACCGCCGCGCCGCAGATCGTGTATCTGGAGGACAGTACGGGCGATGGCAAGGCTGATGTTCGACAGGTTTTGTATTCCGGATTTCTGGAGGGAAATCAGCAACTGCGTGTCAACGGTTTGCGTTGGGGGCTCGACAACTGGGTCTATTGTGCCAGTGGAAGCCATCATGGCGGCTACGGAAAAAACAGTGAGATTACTTCACTACTGACGGGTCAAAAGCACCAGGTCGGTAGTCGTGATTTTCGAGTACGCCCGGATACCGGCAGCATCGATCCGCAAAGTGGACCGTCACAATACGGTCGAAGCCGTGACGACTGGGGCAACTGGTTCGGCGTGCAGAATAGTCATCCGCTTTGGCATTATGTGTTGGCCGATCAACACATTCGACGAAACCCGCACTTTGCGCCGCCTGATCCAAAGCATCAGGTTGTCACGCCCGCAAACCCACGGGTTTATCCTGCCAGTAAGCTGCAAAAACGATATCACAGCTTCAGCCAGTCAGGCCGATTCACTTCGGCATGTTCTCCGATGATCTATCGGGATGAACACCTGTTTGATCGCGGAACCGAGCAGCACGCTTTCACCTGTGAACCGTTCCACAATCTGGTGCAGCACAACCTGATCGCGGATGACGGAGTCAGCTTTAAATTCCGTCGTGATCCAGCCGAAACAAACATGGATTTCTTTGCCAGCGAAGATCGCTGGTGTCGACCGGTCATGGCAAGAACGGGTCCCGATGGATCTCTCTGGGTCGTGGATATGTACCGTTACATGATTGAACACCCCCAGTGGTTACCGCAGAACGGCCAGGACGAACTTCGACCATGGTTCCGATCGGGTGATGATCGTGGACGCATCTATCGTGTTGTACGACGCGATCGGCCAACACGAAGTATTTCCCCGCTCGCCGATCTGACAGCACGTGAACTGGTCGCCGAACTTGAAAGTCCGAACGGATGGCGACGTGATGTCGCACAGCGTCTACTGGTTCGTGGGAACCAGCAAGCTGCTATCGAACCGTTGACAACGTTGGTGGCAAACAGCAAACAGCCACTCGCACGGCTTCATGCGATCTGGGTCCTTGACGGTCTTGATGCACTTTCGACCACCACACTCGAAGCCGCGCTCGTGGATCACCATGCTGGTGTCAGACGTAATGCCGTGCGAATCGCGTCACGAGTTGTTGTTGATGCAAACAGGTTGATACCGATGGTTAAAGATCCGGACGCCAAAGTGCGTCTGGAACTTGCCTCTACCTTGGGATCGTACGACACCCCGGCAGCCAACACCGCGATTGCCGAACTGATCACCGAATACGGCGAGGATCGATACATGTTAGCCGCCGCGATGAGTTCACTGACCAGTAAAAACGTGGCGGCTGTACTGGGTGCGGTGATTCAGTTTGCCGACGGTGGCAGCGACGGCAATGCTTTGGAATTGCCCATGACTCTGGATGTCATTGGACAGGCCGTTGCGATGAGTGAAAAAGAGTCTCTCGGTCAGGTCATTGATCTGATTTTCTCACCTGAGAGACAGACGCATAGCGACCGTCAAGTCAAAGCCGGGTTTCTGACTTTGTCACGAATCCTTGATGGTCTTCGGTCGCACGGATTGACTGCCAATGGCGTTGCGGGCACCGCCAGAGACCGTATCGCTGCGACCATCCAGCAAGCACGCACCGCAGTTGCGAGTCGCGTGACTGCTGAAAACATTCGCGTCGCCTCGGTCCCGTTGCTGGGACATCAAGAGCAAAGTCGGGAAGCAGATTTTCAATTGATGCAGCAATTGCTCGTGCCCCAATCACCGGTTGTTCTTCAAAAGGCAATCGTCGAGCATCTCGCAGGCCGCAGCGAGCCAGCAATTGCGGACGTCTTGCTTATCGGTTGGCGTTCTCACAGTCCGGAACTGCGAAACCAGATTCTGGACACCCTTGCGACTCGCGGGTCGTGGTCAGAGACGCTTCACGGCTGCCTTGAAGACGGAAAAATCAGCCCTGGCGAGTTAAGTGTTCCCGTTCGACAGAGACTGTTGGACCAGAGTAAAAATGCACCGCATTGGCAACAGGTTTTGGCCACCAAAGCCTCGACGGACCGTGCCTCAGTTCTGCGTGAGTTTCAGTCCGCTCTTGAACTGGATGGAAACGGCAAACAGGGGGCCATCGTTTTTCGTAAGTTGTGCATTAATTGTCACAAGGTCAAAGATGAGGGACACGAGGTCGGGCCGCAACTTGCTTCTATCACCAACAAGACGAAGGAAGCGATGCTGACTTCGATTCTCGATCCCAGTGCAGCAGTCGATGCAAAGTATTTCAGCTATTCGCTTGTCACCGAAGACGGTCGGGTTTTTAACGGAACTCTGGAAACAGAGACTGGCAGCAGCATCACGTTGCTCGCTGCTGAGGAAAAGCGAACAACAGTCTTGCGACGCGATATTGACCTTCTTCAGGCGTCTTCCAAATCGTTGATGCCCGAGGGATTGGAACAAGGACTCAAGCCTCAGGATCTTGCTGATTTGATTCAGTTTGTCCGTGATACGTTTCGTTAAGGGCGTGACAGCGTCCGCCATGTCACAATGCAACCTGTACGTGATGTGAATTTGTTGAACCCGAAAAACAGGCAACACCATGAGAACACCATCGCGAATCCACCGTCGCCAGTTTCTCGGCACGGCGGCTGCCAGCACAATATTGACGACCGTCAACCAGTCACCAACCGCCGCGGCACCGCCCGCCGCGACTAGCGATGGCGAAACCGACCATTTCTGGTATCGCCTGGCCCCAGCCGATCCTTACATCGACTCGCAACGCGAGAATAAAGCGTTCGGTTTTAGTGATGGAAAAATCGTGCTGTCTGAAGATAACGGCCAAACATGGCCACATACCGCCGTGTTCCCAAACGCGAAAAATATCACCTTCAGTTGCATCTTAAAGAACGGAAATGTTTTGTTCGCTACGCGAACAAAACTGTATCTCAGTACTGACAATCTGAAAACGTACAAGCAGATCACTGTCAAAGATCAGGGTGATCGTGATTACCTTCCGCACACTCCGGCGAATCCCGAACGGCCCGGCTGGTATTTTCATTCGCTCGACGGTGTTCACACCTGGGATGTCGGTGGGAAAGAGATGCTGGTGTGGGGCAACTACTGCAACGTCCTGGGTGGACCAGTCCCGATCAATATCTATTATTCGACCGATCAGGGAGAAACTGTCAAAATCGCGTATTCCTTTGGATACAATTCCTCGTTCCACGACCGAGATGCAAAAACAGGAACGCCGCTGGGTGACCCTAATAACTCCGTCATCTGCCGACACATTCACTCGGTGGTCTACAACCCGGCAGAAAACGCCTTCTATGCATGTACCGGCGACCATGATCGAGGGGATCGTCACGAGTGCCATTGGTTGCGAGGCACCTATAACGCGAACGACGATTCATGGATCTGGAAAATCCTTGTCTCGGTCAATTCGAATTCTCGCTACAAATCGGGCGGCATCAATTTTGTTGATGGCCAACTCTATTGGGCTTCGGATGCCAACGGACAGAATGGAAAGATGCCACACGACCGCGGCATCTTCCGTTGCAACCCGGCTGATATTGCCGATCCCGAAAAGCACACCCAGCTTTTTAATCCAGAATACGAATCAGCGAACATGATTATCGAAGACGGTGTGATATTGTCCGCGCATTACGCCCCGGCGTCCCCTTACAGTACAGGATTCATTATTTCGACGGACATGGGTAAGAACTGGGCACAATATGATCTCAAGCAATTTGGTCGCCGCTCGCCAGTTCGGTTCCATAAGAAGAACAGTGACGGATGGTTTCGAGTCGATTTGAGAAGTGGCTGGATTGAACGTGGGGAAGTCCTTTTTATCAAGCCGAAGTAGTGATTCGGAGATGGACTTCAAGATGCGTTGCAGCGTCCGAGGTGTCAGACTTTTGAACACCCTCCGACGTCGGCCTTCGCCAGATTGAACCCGGGCTCGAAGGTCCGTTGCGATGAATTCTGAGATGTTCATGTTCGATGGCTGTTGCTGGACTGAACGCAAGCCGTTTCGAACCGGTGCAGTCATCGCCTCCTGCGAATTGAGAATTATTGACATGTACGGATAAAGCAAATATGGTATTGAATCCTCAGGGTAAATGCACAGTGTGCTGGATGAACGGTGGTTGATGGAGAAGTGAGTAGGTTATCGGTGTCGTATCATCTGCGTCAGTTCATCGATAAGAATTCGGACTACCCTTCAGGTTTTAAGCACTTCTCGCCATGTCGATAATCAGCCAGTCGCCGAATTTGAGTCCGGAGTATGCGTGCGAGATCGCTCGCGAATTTTACGGATTGAAAGTCACGGCGGATCTGCTGCCGAGTGAACGCGACCAGAATTTCCGACTTCGCACCGACGACGGTCGCGAGTTTGTTTTGAAGATCGCCAATGGTGAAGAGGACCGGTCGTTTCTCGAGGCTCAAAATCAGGCCATGGCCCGGCTGCAGGCACGGCAGGTCACCTATTGTCCGGAACTCATCCAGACACACTCCGGAGATGATCTCTTCGAGGTTCGTGCAAACGGATCGGCCTATTGTGCGCGACTCATGACTTGGCTGCCGGGTGAAGTGTTGTCGCGCTGCAAATGGCAAGATCCTGATGTGTTGCGTCATTTGGGCACCTGTGTTGCCGAGGTCGACAGCGTCCTCAAAGGTCTTGATCACTCAGCGCTACATCGAAGCGATTTTCCGTGGGATCTCAGCAACGCTCCGGTCGTGATTGACCGTCATATCGATAAGGTTGAAGACTCGAAGATGCGCAGCCACATCGGCGAGGTGCAATCGATCTTTGCCCAATACGTGGCGCCGCGTCTGGCGGATCTTGAACGAAGTGTCATCCACAACGATGCCAATGACCAGAACGTCATTGTTCAGCGCACGACGATGGTCAAACCGCATGTCGTCGGGTTGATCGATTTCGGCGACATGGTCCACAGCTACACCGTTTCCGGTCTGGCGATCGCAGTTGCGTACGCGATGCTCGATAAACCGGACCCGTTGATGGCTGCAACCCGCGTTGTTGAAGGGTATCAGGCCGTTAGGCCGCTGAGTGACGACGAATTGGCTGTGGTGTTCCCGATGGCATGCGCTCGCCTAGCAGTCAGTGCCTGCATGGCTGCGTTCCAACAACGGCTTCGCCCCGACGACCCTTATCTGAGTGTCAGTCAGCAACCAATCCAGCGAACTCTCCATCATTTGCTCGACGTCCATCCGAGGTTTGCCGAAGCCACATTTCGTAACGCATGTGGTTTGCCGCCTAATCCTACTGCCGTGGCGGTAGGACATTGGCTGCTCGAGAACCAGGACGTTGTCTCGCCAATCATGCCGTTCGATTTGCGAACGGTATCACCTGCGATTCTCGACCTGAGCCCTTGCAACGCGGACTTGCCGGTCGGTCGTGATTGCGAGGATTCACTTGGGGACTTGGTGGCAAAGGCCATGTCTCGCTCGACCATAGATGTGGCCATTGGCCGCTACGACGAGGTGCGGCTCATCTACACGGATGATGCGTTCGGCGGTTGTTGCCCCACCGACGAACGGCGCACGATTCATCTGGGCATGGATTTCTTCGTCGAAGCCAATACGCCAGTGCATGCGCCCCTTGCTGGCGTCGTCCATGCATTCGCCGATCGAGCCCATGCACAGGACTATGGACCAACGATCGTGTTACGCCACGAAGTTGATGACCTTGTCTTCTACACGTTGTACGGCCATCTCAGCCGCGAATCGTTACAGGAGATCGAAGTTGGGCAGTCCATCAAAAACGGACAGCCCTTTGCCACCGTTGGCACTAGTGCAGAGAACGGCGGTTGGCACCCACATTTGCACCTCCAGGTGATCACTGACCTGCTCGAACTGGACGATTCCTTTCCGGGCGTGTGCCGGGCGAGCCAACGCGAAGTGTGGACGTCGTTTTGCCCGGATCCCAATCGACTTGTTGGTATCCCTGCGACTGTTTTTCCGGAACAGCGTGCGAGTAGTGATGCGACGCTCGCCACGCGGCGCAAGTTCGTGGGTCGCAACGTGAGAACGGGGTATGACCGCCCGCTTCAGATGATTCGCGGACTCGACCAGTACCTCTATGACGACACTGGCCGCATGTACCTCGATGCTTTTAACAACGTGCCGCATGTCGGTCACAGCCATCCGAAAGTGGTCGAAGCGGCAGACCGGCAAATGCGATTGCTGAACACCAATACGCGATACCTTCACGGCAACCTTGGCGACTACGTCGAGCGACTTACATCGACGCTTCCGGACGCCCTCAGTGTCTGTTACTTGGTCAACTCGGCGAGCGAGGCCAACGAATTGGCTTTGCGTCTTGTCCTCGCACATACTGGACGCCGTGAGATGATCGTTCTGGAACACGCCTATCACGGTAACACGACATCGTTGATCGACATCAGTCCGTACAAGCACGACAGCCAAGGCGGAACAGGAGCCCCGAATTGGGTGCACACCGTACCGATTCCCGACACCTATCGAGGTCTTTATCGGCGAGACGTCCCGGACGCTGGGCCGAAGTTCGCCGAATTTGTTGCCGATGCGATTGATCGGGCTGGCGGTGCGATCGGCGGATTCATCGCCGAATCCTGCCCGAGCGTGGGCGGACAGATCATCTTGCCCCAAGGTTATCTGGCCGCGGCGTACGCCCATGTGCGAGCCGCCGGCGGCCTCTGCATCGCGGACGAAGTGCAAACCGGTTACGGTCGAATTGGTTCGCATTTCTATGCTTTTGAGTCACAGGCTGTGACACCGGACATCGTTGTTCTTGGAAAACCAATCGGGAACGGGCACCCGGTTGCCGCAGTCATCACCACGCCCGACATCGCCAGTTCTTTCGACAATGGTATGGAGTTCTTCAGTACCTTCGGCGGTAACACCGTCTCGTGTGCCGTCGGGTTAGCCGTGCTCGAAATTGTCGAAGATGAGCGATTGCAGGCACACGCTTTGAGAGTGGGGAATCACCTGCTCGAGGGTCTGAACGCACTGGCTGACGGACACGCTGTCGTTGGCGATGTCCGGGGAGCGGGACTGTTTCTGGGAGTGGAACTCGTTCGCAATCACGATACGCTTGAACCCGCAGTTGATGAAGCCGATTTTGTGATCAATCGCATGGCCGAACGTGGCATCCTGATCGGCACCGACGGCCCGATGCACAATGTTCTCAAAATTCGACCACCGATGCCATTTTCCAGAGGGAATGCCGATCACTTGCTGGCAACACTGGATGACGTTCTCAGTACTTTGCCCGACAATTACCAAACATGAAAAACCGAACGACAATCTGGCTCCGATCAGAAAGCAAGCCGTTTGAACAACGCACGCCGCTGACGCCAGCCGATGCCGCTGTCCTGGCGGATGCGGGGATCAGCATGTTCGTCGAACGCAGCGACACTCGCGCATTCTCGAACCACGATTATGTTTCCGCTGGATGTTCATTGGTTGCGGCAGGCTCGTGGCAGTCGGCCCCGCCGCACGCCTTTATCCTTGGACTGAAAGAACTGCCTGAGTCATCTGAGCAGGTGCACCATCGGCATATCTACTTTGCTCACGCGTTCAAACAGCAGGCAGGATGGCAGGACTTGCTGTCACGATTCCAAAGCGGCGGCGGGACGCTGTACGACCTCGAGTATCTGGTCAACACTGACGGACGCCGCGTGGCCGCCTTCGGATACTGGGCGGGATTCGCAGGTGCTGGCGTAGCGACGATGGCATGGGCCGGTCAACGTTGTGAGGAAGTTCCAGAGTTGGCACGGTTAACGTCCTGTCCGAACAAGGACGGACTGATTGATCGTTGCCGTCAACAGTTGAGCCACTGTTCCGAAGCCCCACGCGTTATGGTGATCGGCGCCGCCGGTCGCTGCGGGGGTGGAGCCACGGAAATATTTCGCGAACTGAACGCTGACATCACGCTCTGGGACATCGAAGAAACTCGAAACGGAGGACCATTCGAGCAGATTCTGGAACATGACATATTCGTTAACTGCGTCTTTGTGTCGACGCGGATTCCGCCGTTCCTGACGCCCGAGTTACTGGCGAAACCACGTCGGTTGTCGGTCATTTGCGACGTCAGTTGCGATCCCTTCGGAAAATTGAATCCGTTACCCGTCTACGATCGTTGCACGACGTTTGCCGATCCACTCCAGCGCGTCGTCGCAGGCGAAAACCCACTGGATCTGATCGCAATCGATCATCTGCCGTCATTGCTCCCGAAGGAAAGTTCGGAAGACTTTTCAGATCAACTGGTGCCGCACTTGCTCAATCTGTCTGACACCCGAAATGAAGTCTGGTCGGGCGCGAGACGTAAGTTTGAGCAAACGCTTGGGGACCTTTGAATTCGCAAACCGCCATCACATAGGAATTCGTTTTTATGCCCACAATACACTGGCTCGGTGCTGGCCTTTCGTCAGTACCGGGAATACGGCGGCTTGCTGCATCAGGCCGTGCGTTTGTCCTCTGGAATCGAACCTTGTCCAAAGCGGTGGATGCGATGGATGGCGGCGGACAGGCACGCGAACTCAGTTGGGAAGCGTTAGCTGTGGCGGTTCAACCTGGCGACGTCGTTGTTTCGATGCTACCGGCCGATCTTCACCTGCAAGTCGCTGGATTCTGTCTGCAACATCGTCTCCACTTCGTTTCCAGTAGCTACGTTTCACCCGCAATGCAGGCGTTGGACGCCGCCGCCAGAACGCGTGATCTCTGTTTCGTTAACGAGGTGGGGCTCGACCCGGGCATCGACCATCTGATGGCGCATGTATTGATGGCTGACTACCAGGCGTCCGGCGTCATGAACCCACGACACTTGCATCGTTTTCGTTCGTTCTGCGGCGGATTTCCGAGTCAGGCGAATGATTTTCGATACAAGTTCAGCTGGTCGCCGCTGGGTGTCCTGCGAGCCTTGAAAACCCCTGCACGCTGGATCGAAAACGGTGCTGAAACAGCAACCGACAAACCCTGGAAAGCTCTATCGTCCTGTTCCGTGAACCTGCCAGGCGGTCAGGAGACATTTCAGGCTTATCCGAATCGGGACTCGATTCCATTCGCCGAACAGTACGGATTCACGTCCGAATTTAACCTGCAATCATTCGTCCGCGGCACGCTACGACTGGACGGCTGGGCCGAAGCCTGGCGCGACGTTTTTGCTGTCGTCGAGGACAACTCAACCGCCGAGGACAAGCTCATCACTCTAAGCGACCAATTGTGGAACCAGTACGCTTATGAGCCGGACGAGCCTGACCGCGTCATCCTGCATGTCGAGTTAATTGTCACCGATGGCGTCAATCCCGCGTGGCGCGGTGCGTACACACTTGACGAACACGGCAACTCAGCAGGCAGCGCCATGGCGCGTCTCGTTTCAAAGACAGTTAGCATTGCCGTCGAGGCCGTCATGGATGGCGAGCTGTCGCCCGGTGTATCTGCCGCCCCGTCCAATCGTCAAACCGCGGATGCCTGGATGACAGAACTCGCTGCATCCGGCGAACACATCGTTCGCATCTAGAACTATTGATCGACAAAGCGATCCACCGATTCGTTCTGGCAGGATCGTTGAGAAGGTCACAAGACAGATCACGAAAACCTGCGGTAGCCCAAGACTGGTGGACTCACGAGGAATCATCGAGAATAAACCCAAATGCAAATTCTTGTCTAAGAAACGGAACCCACGACAACGCAGCACAGTGAGCCAGAGTTGGCAATGGGCCGTTCGCCGCCCATGGGTTTCTTCCGACACGGCCAATGTGGTTTCCATTTGTGAAACCTCCAACCCCTAGACGCGGCTGTGGACTGACCACTACTATGCTGATCCGCAAACTTGAGAAACAGGTACAAACAAATGAAATCGTTGTCGGTGACTTTTTTGTTGATCGGACTGGTCGGGTGTGGATCAAAATCCGGGCCTTCGATGGAGTCGCGAATAGACACGTTGAAAGAGAAGGGAGGAAGTGTTTTCCTGGATAAGAACGGTGACGTCAACGGTGACGTCAACGGTGACGTCAGTATAATTCTCAGCGGCCCAGAATTCGACGACGCAGACCTGAAGGATCTCAAGGGAATAGACAACGTCATTAGTCTTC
>Ga0315334_10002390_pt1 | contig 11718 bp, 10 predicted proteins | sample M150034915metaG_FD_205555 | JGI IMG/M metagenome (GOLD analysis project Ga0315334, IMG submission 205555) | Ammonia-oxidizing marine archaeal communities from Monterey Bay, California, United States - M1 500m 34915 | ecosystem: Environmental > Aquatic > Marine > Intertidal zone | place: USA... | reverse complement strand
CTAATCTTACCGAATGTAGTAATGTCAGGTGTGCCAACCATATCTGTAACTTCAATATAGTTATTGTGTGTTACCTCTGTAAGCTTATCTGAAACAACTTCAGAAGTTCTAGCTCTATCAAAGTGTGCATTAGTAGTCGCTAATTTTGATATTTCATAACCTCTTACATAAGCTTTAGAAGGCTCAATTGCAAGAGTTAATTTAGTAGCATCAGGACTTGATGCTTGATGTGTTTTAACAAGAGCTTTAAATGGATTTACATAGTAATTACCTGATTCGTCAAATGTTCTACGAGCTAGTTCATCTTGTAGAAGATTGTAATCAGCTGTTCGTGCATTCTTTGTTATAATACCAGCTTCTAATCGAGCAATAAGAACAAAATTACCTGTATTTGCATTAACTGCTTGAGTACTTAGCGTAGCTGTAATAGAATATCTATGTGCACCAGGAGCTGATGCATTAGGAGTACCTGTAGCATTATCATTTAATGATGAATCAGTACCTGAACTGACAAGGGATTCAGTGACAAGTAATCCAATATCAAATGATACGTTTGATGTATACTTAGATAATATGATTGTCTTAGCTTTGGCTGTAACAAAATGTTTTTTAATATAATAGATACCATCTTCAAGAGATACAATTGAACCAAATCCTGTAGGCGTATTTGCATTGGCATCATTAGAATTAGCAACAGTAGCCGTCTTACTTCCTGTAGCTGTTAATGAAGCATTATTAGCGAATACAGCACCAGATATATATTGTACCCATATTGTTATAGAGTCATCACCAGAAGCTAAAGCCGCATGAATAACACGAGCAATATTAGTTCCATCACTATATTCAGTACCAACAATGTCTGCAACTGCACTTGTGTTACATGCTGATAGTCTTACATAGTCAATTTTATTATGGAGATGAACTGCACCAGGGACAACAACCGAACCATCCTTAAACATGTGAGAACCGTGAGATGATATTTGATGTTGTAATGATGTTTGTAACTGAGTTAACTCTCTTGCTTGTACAGCCTTACCAGGTCTAAATAATATCTTTTGATATTGTTCTTTAGGACTTAAAGTGTTGCCCGATGCAACCGACTCAAAATCGTCCCAATATGGTTCTACGTTAAATTGAATTGCCATGTGTCTTTCCTATTAAAATGCGATTACTAATCTTACTGTTTCTACCTGATCTGTTGCTCTCGTGGTTGCTGTTTTATTCTCTATAAACATAACATCGCCTGAATGATGGTTAATTAAAGGCTCAGCTTGTGCTGTAACATCTGTACCTGCACCAGCTGTACCATCTACACGAACATTATCTGTTGCATGATTAAATGTACCAAATCCAGTAGCTTCGTTTTGAATATATGATATTACACCACCAGCATGTTCAACCACTAGACCTTTAGCACCTGTTGCAGTACCTTCAATAATTTGGTCTACGGTAAATGCATTTCCAGCTACTGTTAATTTCTTACATGTATTATATGCTGCAGCTTCTGCAACTTGAGCAATAGTACCTGAACCACTACTTGTAGTAGCAATAGATTTAAACACTGCTCCAATCGTATTATCTGATGCACCAGCTGTTGTCCAATGTGCTGCTGTAGATGTACCTAATGTTAATATTTTATAAAAGTTACCAACCACCATAGAACCTGAAGCCGAAAGTGTTGCTGAATCATTAGCTTCTTCAATTGGATTTTTAATGATAGCTATTTGTCTAAAGTCATTTGCATCAATTATACTACCAGATTCATCACCAGTAAATGCTTTATTAACAGTCACATAATGTGAACGTAAATCATTTGTAGGGTCATATCCGAATCCACCAGCTGGACCAATAACTGGTCTTAATGCACCACCAGAACCACCGCTTGTGCTTACCGCAACAGTTGCGTGAGTATAACCTGTACCAGGAGCTGTTATTGTAATACCTGTAATAACACCTGATGTAAGAGTTGCCGTAGCAGTAGCGCCTGTACCGTTACCTGCAATAGTAAGTGTAGGGGTACTTGTATAACCTGTACCACCCGCCGTGATTTTTAAATTATAAATTGCACCATCAATAGCATTACTTTGTACACTCCATTGATTAACTAATGCTGTATCAGAACCTCCTGCTGGAGTTGATTTTATTCTCCTAACTGGGATAAAAGAAGATGTTAAGAATTTTGATACGTCAGCTGTAGGAACAGTGAACATATATTTCCATACGTAACCATCTGCACCTGTAGCATGTACACCACTAGTTTGTACACCTATTACATCTGGGTTTACTGTACTCGTTGCACCACCCGCCTTAAGACACATATATACGTTATTGTTATCTGTAATAACAAAGTATACTTTACTTTCTATATTAGTATCTTGGTCATCATATTCTACATAAGTTGTACCAGAAACCCATAAATTTCTTGGTGAACTATGAATAATATCTGTAGCATCTACTCTCTTCATGGCGACCATATTTTCCCATAAAGTATTATTAGTGTAATCATTCTCATATGGAGTTGTTGGAGAGGTATCATCTGCCCAAGCATTCGGCCTTCCCAGTGCCATATAAAATTGGTTATCTGAAAGACTAGCTACAAACTTATTTGTCGTATCTAATCTAAATTTGCTGGTTATTATTGCTGCCATGTCTTTTCCTCTATTATGTTATGACGAGTGAACTTGCTCCACCCAATCCGAATTGTAAACCTATATTGTTATTTATACTATCTTGAAGTGTATAATGAGCAAAATCTGAATTTGGGCCTAAATATCTGAACTTCATATTGTCCCAATGATTCTGCATACCTATTTTCTTCTTCTCTGAACTACCATTTGCAAAATATGTCCATGTTTTCTCTGTGTAACTTCCAACTTCGTGGAATGAAACTGGACCAATTTGAAGTTGTGCTAAGTTTAAGTTTATAAAACCTGCAGGAAGTAACCAACCAGGTTGTGCTTCATTATTCATTGAAGCAAGTAGTTTAATAAATATTTGAACCTCACCAAAGAATATAAATCCAGCTGGATGAATTAATCTTGTAAATGCATTCTTCCAATCTGCAATATTCTTACCAGTCTTTAGAACATATGAAAACTTTTGCCAATAGTAAGAATCTTGTAAAAACTTCTTATCTGATAAGAAACCATTTGCTGATGTAAATAAACCCTTAGGATATGTTTTAACCACATCTCCATTTGATAATGCACTTGTAAATGTTAATCTATATTTTATTGTTGTATCTGAATATACATCTTCTGTATAGTCTGTACCTGGAGTCTTATATACATCGTTAACAAATACTATATCATCGTCAAAAACTGCTACATTGCCTGCATCATTATTTCCACTTACAACAGTAGGTGTTCCACTAATTGTAAATATATTCCAAGGTGTATAGTTAGATTGATTCGCTATAATATCAGCTGATTGGTCTGTCCAATCACCATCAGATGGATTTAATAAATCTATAAATGGAAAATATGTTTCAACCTCATCATCATAGATCATTCTAAAGAATGATGTAATAGATTCTGGTGTACCTCTACTTCTATAAAACTCAATAAGATGCTTATAAAACATTCTTGGTTCTGTAGCAAAGTCTCTTGGTACCGCAACACCAATTTCATTTTGGAGTTCTGTAAGAAGATGTTCCTCTACAAAATCAATATCTCTTTGAATATCAAGTGAGTTTAAATAAAACCCAGAGTTATTTTCACGTTCTAAATAAAGAGCATATACCTTAATGAATGCAACAAGATCTGGATACGCACCTTGTATATGGTCAGGTATTAAATCATCTACATATGATGATATATTATATTTACCTAAACCACTTGCCATTAGCTACTCACCGTTGTATAATCGATACCAGCAGTTGTACCACCAGTAGCCATTGTATCTATCTCACCTGATATAATTGCAGTTGAGGTATTAATTGTTAGTAATTCATTTCTTGTAGGGGATACGTCAGTAGATGCCGGCTTAACCGTAACATCGATTGTAGTTGAACCTGTAGGAAGTGCTGTAGGATTAAAGCTAGTTAACGTTACTGTACCAGTACTTTCATTTACTGAACCAGCATTTGTATCATATATTAAACCACTCACATCAACAATTTGAATAATTCTGCTTTCAGTTAAAGTATCATAGTAATCTTTAAGCATACATTGTACACCACTATATGTAAACATTGTTGATGTCACATAAGAACCAGTTGTACCTGAAGTAGCATCTAAATCTGTAAGAGCTTGATTAAATTTAAGTGAATATGCTGTTGCTGTACCAAGTGCTGGTATGATTTTCTTTGTCATTTTAACACGAGTAACATTAGATAGTATAGCAATATTAGTAGCATCTATTTTCTGAACAACATTACTTGCTCTAAATACTCCACCAAATCCTTTTAATATATCTGTATTATATGCCACAAGTGTACTCCTTATTGAAGTTGAAAGCCCACTCGCTGTAACTGTTGCAAGGTTTGGATTATATTTGAAAAATACTTCTAAGTCTATATACGTATAATCAGGGTCAACAAGAACCGGAGTAATAGATACAACATTTTTAGGTTTAAGAATATTTGTTATAATTGTTTCTTTTTGAGCAGCAGTTAATACATTAGCTGACAAAGGTTTAATACTTACATAAACCTTACCATAATCAGGCGTGGTATGATCTTCACCACCCCATACATTAACAGCTTCAATATCAGCAAATTCGTTTTGCAGAATAGATTTATAATCATCTGGTGTTACTGCACGGTTTTGAGATACGTGGGCGAGAGGTGCATTAAATTTAATAGCTTCTTTAGTTTCTCTTGGCGCGCCACCAGTAGCTTTAGTCACAAGAGTTATTGTCTCATCGGTATTATTATTAAGTGAACCTGTCATTGTGAATACCGTAGTACCATTAACATTTGCGCCAGAAGAAATATAAGAATATTCAATCATAACAGTATTTCCATTTCCAGGTTTCCTACCAATTATATTATCACCAAATTTAATTTCAAAATAACCATCTCGGCTTTCTTCTAAAAAGAATACTTCACTTAAGCCAGTTAAATTTACTACATTTTTATTTAAAGTATAAACTTTAGCTGCTGATGTTGAATTTGAATCGGTAACTGTTACCTTAATTGATGCTGTATTTACATTAGCTACAGGAATTAGGTATTGTTCAAATGTATTATCTTGGAATGTATATGTTATACTTCCCAATGTGCCTTGTTCAATTCCAATATTAGAAAATAGCCAACCATTAGTTGAATCAAAGGTTATTACAGTTGTGGCTGAAGCAAACATCGGATATGTAACACCATCAATAACGGTTTGGAATGTAGTACCTCTGTCCATAGTTAATGGAAGTGGGTCATTATTTGAATCATGATTCCATAAAGGTGTAGCTGTAGTATCATAATTCATTTTAACATCTACAAAAGCGACTGAAGGAGCAATAGATCTTGGTACATAACCTAATAACTTCGCATGAGATACAACTGAAGTTCGTAGTTGGGCTGTGTCAAGGAATGTTTCATTCAATGCGAAGTTTGCATTCATTGAATTGATATGGGTTATATATGCTAGGACATCAATAATGGTTGCCATCGCAGAACCATCATAGTTGTAATCGTTGAAGGTCGTATCTGTGTCAACCATATATGCAATTATATTTGTCTTTATCTGGTCAAAATCTAATTGACTTGCTGTAATTCTACGTTCTATTGCCATTATCGTAATCTCTCTATTGTGGTAGATACATCTATTATTTCATTAGTTGATCTAACTCTACCGGTTACTGTGATATATACGTCATTATCCTCTTCTGTTGTATGAACATTTGTATTTAATATTTCTATTCTTGGTTCGTAATTAGATAGTGCAACATTAATAGATGTTGCCATATTTGCTGCTGTTATTCGAGTCATATTTTCAAATAAGTATGCTCTTAAGTTTGCACCGAATTCCCATTGAAAAGGTCTCTCTCCGTGATTAGTTCGAAGTATATTAAGACAGCTTTGTATTACTGCATTATTATTCTTCTTTATTCCAACGTCATTGGTATTAGGATTTTGCTTAAAAGTAAAATCTAAATCTTTGTACGTTACTTGTCGTGCTATCTGTGCCATATATTCTATTTATACATTATTCTTCTGGAACTGGAACTGATATTTCAGCTTGAGTATTTCCATCACTATCATTACCTTGTGTATGAATATGAGTATTCAAATTAATTGCATCTGACCCACCTGAAACTGATGCTACTGAATCAGTATTAGTTCTTAATGTATGAGTAACATCTACATTACCACTTAATGTAATTTTCTTACCTGATGGTCCCCATGCCCCAGACACAGTTGTAGATTCTACTTGAGTAGGAACTTTTAATATCATATTATCATTACTTGTTATATTAGCTGTCCCAGTAATATCTGCTGTTAAGTTACCACTAACTGTTGATGTCGAATTACCAGTAATTGTTGATGTCATATTGCCACCAACTTGTGCGTTAAGGTCTTTAGATACAGCCAAATCACAATGACCACTTACAATAATTCGAACATTGCCAGTAACCTCAACTGTATCATGACCTGCTACTAAACAATAGTTATCTGATACAATCCTTTGAACCTTTGAGCCATTAGGTTGAATCTCATATTGAGTACCACTCTTATGTCTCTCCATGATACGTTCTGCACCAGGAGTATCATCATATTCTTTAACATGACCACTCTCTGTTGCATACACATTATTATATGGATATACTGGTCCATAAGAACTTCCTGGTTCATATGTACCAAGAGGTTCATCTGCATGTGGGTTTGCTTCGCCTCTAACTCTTACATTATTATCTTTCGCACCATCTGTCTTAGTAGGAAGAGTTCCAGTTACAATAAATTCTTGTAAGGTTATATCTAAAGCAACACATGAAACTAATGTACCAACCTGTAAATTTATACTTGCACCATGACCAAGTTGTGCAGGACTATTTGTAGAAGTTAAACACTTTGACCATCCAAGTTCTTTTGTTTCTATATTATCGTGAAGACTATATACTTTTACCTTAACTCTTCCAAGTTTTTCTGGGTCATTAATATCTACTACTGTTCCAAATTGCATTATAGCATCTCTCTAATTAGTGTCATATTTTGATTATATTCAAATGAATTATCATCATTACGTTGAAACATATGATTAATATCAGCAATTATATAAGCACCATCCGCTTTTGATTTTGATTTATCACCCCTACCTTGGAAAACTCTTATAGAATGTCCAGCTCCAATATATGGTATTGGTGTTATATCACCAACATTTAATTTTGTATTTTGTGCTCTTGCTCTCTGGTTATCTGCTGCTACATTAATAGGATCATTTTTAGTTGAAAATAATGATTGCTGTTGATAACTTTGACCAACTGCACCAGGAATAATATTATCATATAATTTATCTGATATTTTGTGTGTTGTTATTTCATTAGCTGTTATTTGTATAGGTTTATTTTTTGTAACTTTAGTTTCATCTAAATTTATATGATGAATCGTATTTCCCCATTGACCTGCTGCTACTTTACCAGTTAAATCTGCTTTATACTCTTTAATTATAAATTTATTAGATGTTCCTACATTAGCCATATCATGAGGGTTTCCACTAATATTTTTCTGAGTTGGTATTGGATTGCTAAGGGTTACTTCTTTATTATTTGGATCAACCATAAAATCTTCAGACATATATTTAAGAGAGGCAAATCGTGTAACTCCCCATTCCCAAATTCTTTGATATAAATAAAATCCTGAATGATAAGCATCTATCGCACTTTTTACTACATTGTTTATAGCATATACTGCAAAAATATTTGGTACAATATATTTACCTTTAGTTACTGCATTGCCATCTATTTTTAGACCAGAACCTATTCCAGTATTTTCTTTCCATAATTTTTTAAGAATATCATTACTTGTTCCTGAATATACATTATTAACTTTAGTAATTCTTAAACCTTGTTCTACAGGAGAAATTAAATTTATATTATATTCTTTTTGGGTTTTTTCTATTACCACATCACCAATACCATCCATAGCAAAATGATTAGTACATTCGGCTTCCATATAGTAAAAGGTAACTTGAACATTTGTTAAGTCATCTCTTTGACCAAGTACTGAATCATAGAAATTAGTACCATCAAGGATATGAAGAGTTCCTCTTGCATATCCCTCTATACTTTCATATAGTGTCATGCTCATAACTAAATCGCTAATATCAGTAACCCCAGCGATAACCTTTAATTTATCTGCTCGCATTATACACCCATTGCAGCTATAAACTGGGCAGCAATAGTTGATATATGTTCAGGCTTAATGACTTTTAAATTTCTATTTTGTTCAATTACAGCCGACTCATAATCGATATATGTATAAGGGAGTGTTCCAGCAGCACGTCTCATTACCCGCTCACCAGTTGAAGCATCTGTATGATGATGTGGTGCATAAGCCTGTGACTTAATAAAATTACATGCTACATTATCTTGAGAATCTATACCACTTATTGTCTCACCAGATTCAGCAAATGTACCTGTAGTTTTTTCTATAACAACATAACCCATGTTAACATGTATCTCTTTAATTTTACCAGTTGCATTTGATATAGAACCAACAACAGTTTCACCAAGTATGAATTTATTATTTAAGTCATCAATAGTATCGCCTGCAAGGTATTGGTATTTATTTGTACAATAATCTATTAATTGAGCAGATGACATTGGCCAGTCATCCCATATATTTTTTATTTGTGGATTAAGTAATAAAAATGTCCAATGGTAGACTTCAGTATTATACAATCTTTTAGATAAATGATCTGGTCTTTCACCATCTATAACTTCTATCGTTTGATAATAACCAGCATTACTAAGCATAGCATCTGAAACTTTTGCTCTAGCTGTTAGATTTTTTAATAAGTCAAAAGTGCCTGAACCATCTACATCTATTGCTACATTACTTATATTTGCAAAATACATTAGTATCCATCCCTTACGTCTTCTTTATATATTGGTACAATTTCTTTAAGTGTTACAGATAAATCTACTTCAACTGGTGCATTATTATTATCTCTAAAAAAAGATGCAGCATTTGGATTATATGAAACAGTGGTAGATTCAATAACAGTAGGAGGTAATTGTATCATATCTCCAGCACCATGAAATGATGTAACAACATGGTCTGGCACTGATAACCTTAGGTTATCTAATCTTTCTGCATGAGCTGCTGTTCTAAAATGTTTAATAATTTCTCTGCATTGTCTTGATTCTTCTATGCTATCAGGTAAGAATTTCCAAGTAAAGGTAAAGTTTCTCATGCCGGTTGATTTATATGCCATATATTCATGGGGATTAAATAACTTTCCTATATGTCTTTGTGTTTCAGGACCTAATATAGTACCAAGGCCCATACCTGCAATACCAGCTATAGCAAGATGACCAGGACCTGACATGAAAGTTGCCCATGCTGCTTGAAGCTTATTTAAATCTTTAGGATCTGGTTTGTCTCTGCCTTTAGTTAAAAGAAACTTTCCAAGAACCGAAGTTGCTGCCACGCCCAACGCCAGTAGAGTTTCATCTGTAAAAGTTGTTGCAGTCCAAAATTCATCGTTCGGATTTATACTTAGAGCACTCACACTAGCAGCCGCTTTTCTTGTCTCTTCATTATATACTACAGTGTCATTTATTGCAATATCTGTAGGCATATATAAAGCAATTGAACCATTATATAGTCTTCTAGCTCTACTAAAGACATTTGGATCTTTTTTAACTGCATCCATCATTGGTACTATATGAGTGTCCATGTGTTCACTTGTTCCTGTTGCTTCATTAAAATCTCCGTATATCTCTGGAGTTAATGCTAAATCTCTTCTTCTTTCTAGTTTATACCAATTCCTACCAAAATTCCAATGAGCATCCTTATATTCTTCCCAATGAGCAGAAGTCATTACCTGTAAAAATTCAAAGAAAATAAATGGTTCATATGATTGTTTATTAATTTCATCCAATCTTTTTTTGGCAAATTCACTAGAATCATGAGAATTATAATTAATTGTAGATTTTACATCTTCTCCAACATCTTGTGGATATTTAAAACTTACTGGAGCTTCTACCTGATGATAATACCCTAATTTTTTGGATGATAATTGCTGATGAATATCAGCCATCCAATTACTAGTTCTATCAACATCATTTGCAAATTGGTCTTGAACTGTGTCTTGTCGGTCGCCTGCCATTATAGTTCCTTGGTTTGTATATTACTTATTTATACGTTTCTTTATAAATACTTACATGAAAAAGACATATTCTGGTAAATGGAAGCCAAAGCATCCTGAGAAATATAATGGCAATATTGATATGATACATTATAGATCTCTATGGGAGAGAAATGCATTTAGATATTTAGACAAAGCATCATGGGTTAAGTGGTGGCAATCTGAAGAAACGGTCATACCTTATATATGCTCGACCGACCGTAAGGCCCATAGATACTTTGTGGACCTTACCATACGAACAGATACAGGTCGTACTCTTATTGTCGAGATAAAGCCAAGTGGACAAACCGTGCCACCTAAAAGAAAAAAACTAAACGAAGCATTGACCTATATGAAGAACACTTCTAAGTGGAAGTATGCTAAGAAATATGCAGATGACAGAGGTTATGAATTTCAAATATGGACTGAGAAAGAACTTGAGGCTATGGGTATACGTACAATGACTATGGGGTTCAAAGCATCCAAAACAAAAACAGGTCGTAGAATATGGAAGTCTCTTAAGAAAAGAGTATAAATATAAGTATGGCTAGTTTATTTGACCAATTAGAATCAGAAGCATTTCGTAAAGGTATAACCGCGAGATCTAAAGAAGCTTCTGTATGGTTTGCAAAGAAAGCTAAAGAGCTTGGACCGGTAGGTAAAAAGGTTCTTAGTGATAGTAGATTAGGAGATGGGTCTGATACTAAATCTGGTGATATGGTAATGTATATCTATGACCCTAAGCTTAAGGCAACTTTACCATACTATGATACATTCCCTTTAACGATTGTTGTTGGTCCAGCTAAAGATGGTTTTTATGGTATTAACCTGCATTATTTACCACCTAATATTCGTGCAATATTCTTAGACAAATTAGGAGATGTTATATCTAATAAGAAGTTTAATGCAACAACCAAATTTAGGATTACATATAATTTATTAAAAGCCACAAAAAATTATAAATACTTTAAGCCATGTTTCAAACATTATTTAACAAAGCATGTATCTTCAAAGATAGCTAAGGTAAATGCTGCGGAATGGAACATAGCAATATTTTTACAAACAGCCAAATTTAAGAAAGCCAGTGAAGGCAAAGTTTGGGCAGATTCAAGGACTAAATATTAATGGCATATACACAAAACATTGATAGTATGAAAGCACTAATCGGTAAACGTGGTGGTTTAGCACGCGGTAATAGATTTGGTGTACAAATTCATCATCCAGCTACTAATCAAATTGTTAATCGAATTACTAAACTAAAAAGTCTTTATAGCGAAATTCCAAGTGAATATTTTGATACGTTACAAGAAGGAAATGATGTATATATGTTATGTTCAGCTGTGACACTTCCAGGTAAACGTATATCTACAATGGAAGCAAAACATAATCATAACTTATCTAAGAAACCTTATTCAATGGCTACAGATGAAGT
>Ga0315334_10002389_pt1 | contig 11725 bp, 11 predicted proteins | sample M150034915metaG_FD_205555 | JGI IMG/M metagenome (GOLD analysis project Ga0315334, IMG submission 205555) | Ammonia-oxidizing marine archaeal communities from Monterey Bay, California, United States - M1 500m 34915 | ecosystem: Environmental > Aquatic > Marine > Intertidal zone | place: USA... | reverse complement strand
TCTTGGACCTACCCCCACCGCCGCCACCGCCTCGTCCACGTGCTTCAATTTCGGCGATTGGAATCAATATCAGTGTTCCAATCAGCAGAAAGCAGGATGCTGTCTTGTTCATCTGTCTTGTCTCAAAAAAGTGAATTTCTGCGTGAGGAAATTTTGGATTACTTGGCCGACCTGTTCGGTGCGGGAGGGCGTTTCACCATCGTGATCGGTTCCATGTTTTCGCGAACGGTCCCCGCCACAATCAGACTGCGATACTGCCACGTCACCATTTCCGGGTCGTGTATGGTGTAAATGCTTGTGGCAGTGATCGTGTCGCCACTGTCGGTAATACCAGCGGAGTTTATCAACCATTGCTTTTCTGATAGTTTTGTCCACAGTCCATTGAAAAATCCACCGTGGGAGTCAAACGTCCATGAGCGAATGATCTTTCTTGCAGGATCCCAGCCAATTCGCTGAACACCATTCATTTCCTTGCCATCGCGGGTGCGGACCGAAAAGCGTCGCAACAGGTAGTTTCCATCCTCGGACCAATTGCAAGTGGTGTGAACCACAGACTCACTGTCTTCATTCACCCAGCCCCCGACAAGCCAGGCCAACTGCATGAGGTGCTCTTGGCGGCTGACGCTGGCACTCGGCAGATTCTTGAGCGAGTTGATTCGCCACTTGCCATCCTTCTCCAGTGTATGTAACGCGACATAACGACTTTGAGTCCGTACATGGTTGGACGATTCTGAGGAAAAAACCACGCCTTCTTCCATTACCACGCGATCAGTAATCTTTCTGAGGTGTTCAATGGCGATCTCATGAATGCTTGCTTCCTGAGAGGTTTGGAAAACATTCGCAAACAGGGCGATGATTGCTTCCCGCCCTTGAGTCCGCTGACCGAATTCATCCAGAAACTCAGCATCTGCTGTGAACATGGCCCCGATGGCGGCAGCATCGCGTTTCGTATATGCATCAACAAAGATTTGGGCACTTGCCAGAAAGGGCTTGTGCTCATCCGCTACTACGATGGTTGAGTTTCTCGTCTCTGCGGGAGTGTCGACGATGGGTGGGGCTTGAGGAGCGGATTGTCCCGTGGCGCTGTGTGAAAAGGTGAGGAAGACACTGCACAGTGCCAGCGATGCCAATAAGGTGTTGTGTTTCATGTTTTCGATCCCGTCAATAAGTACTCGCTTGGAGTGCTCGGGCTGTTACGGAGAAGAGAAATGCGGGAAATTGGTGCATTGAATGCGGTTTCAATTCGCTTGGTCATCGGCACTTTTATCCCACCGGTCATCGTCGTCGCAGGTTTGGCCAGCGTCAATCGCCGGTGTGCATCATTGACCAGTTGATTGTAGCAGTAGTGCGGTCCAGAAGGCCAAGAGGGTGGAAAATGAATCGCGGCGGTTGGCCGAACTTTCACGCGGCCCATTCGGTTGTAGGGATTGCGATTCACCAGCAAGATTGATCTCGACTGCGGGACTGCGCAAGTCGCCAGTGAAAGCGTTCGTTTGTCGGAAAAACAGGGCATCGTTGCTGTTTTTCATGTCAGGGGATTCGCATTCATCAAGGTGAAACACCGAATCGGAAAACATGACGGAGGGCGTCAAACCTCAGCGAGCTCAGAGCCCATCGGGATGGATGGCCTGTCGGATTGGCCCGCATGAATTCGGGAATCAAGCTGTTGCTACTTCAGGATTCCATTGACGGCGACGAATTTCTGTGGCAACTCCGTTTCGCCCAGCATTTCACGAATGTTGATATCAATGGTCCGGGAGATGCTTTGTGTTGGGGTGTCAGATGGCCGATTGCTGAACGGGTCTTGCAGGAAAATGGAAACTCGGTCAACCATGAGGAAGGCGATGGCAAAACTGATGGAAGTTGAGACTAAGCCAAACCAGGGAACTTCGACTAAGCCGAACGGAAGGAAAATGACAAACAGGTAGATCATCAAATTAATCATGCGTGTGTAGGAACGCGGGAATGTCGTGTTGCGGATACGCTCACAACCTCCCATGGCATTTGTCAGTCTTAGCAGAGTCTTTTCGAGTTCGATGAATTCAAAGGTTTCTAACTGCCCCCGTTGTTTGAGTTGCTGCAGTTCTCGTCCCTGCTGCAACAACAACATATTGGGGACATGCTTGCCGGCCACTTCCCGTATTTCACTGGCAGGGAGCAAACCTTTGAGATCCTGGATCGGTTCTTCCGTCCGTAAACTTCGGCTCAGCGAGTAACACCAAGCGATCTGACGATAACTCATACGTTTCACCACCAGTTTCGCATCGTCACTCGTTGGTGAGATAAATTCGCAGAGTTGCCGTGTCCATGTGCGTGAATCATTGACGATGGCACCCCACAGCGTTCTTGCTTCCCACCATCGGCAGTAACATGAGTTGGTGCGGAAGGCGAGCAGCAGTCCGATGACCGTACCGAGGATGGCTACCATGGTGTCTGGGAATTCCAGACGTTCCAACCCGTAACGAATATCAAGGTATTCGATCGTGGCTACATACAGCACGATGACGATGAAATGAGCCCATAACTCACGGGCAACAGCCCATAATGTGCTGATGGGATTGGCAGCAGGGGTGTACATGTTGGCTGAAATTGCAAGTGGCGGCGGTGCGTCTCCTCGGTCGCTCGTCCTCGGTCGCCGAAAAAAACGCATTTTCCGTTGCCGGTGTGCGTTTGCTCGAACTTCCGTGTAGCACGTGCGTTGTCCTGCATCTTACAGATTTTTGAGGACTGGCGGGATGCCAGTGAATTGGCAGTTTGGTGAAAACTTGGTCTGGCATTCAGATGTCCGTCACAAACGGTTGTTATCGCTTGCGGTACCGCAAGAATCACCGCCCCGTTTGAATGCCGAACGTAAAAACTTCATTTGTGCCGAAGGTATGATCCGGATTCCCGAAAACTCCGCACCGGATATTAAAAACAAATCTTGCGGTTGACTGCGGAAATTGAATTGGAAGACGAAAGTTCCGAAGGCGTGATCCTGACGCTGGCAAGTCGGTTTTCAGGGTGGGGAATGGGCAAGCCAGTGTTTCATTACAACCACGGTGGCGTGGAGCGATACAGTCTGCAGGGAAATCAAGAACTTGCACCGGGAATGCACAACCTTGAATTTGATTTCAAGTATGCCGGTGGTGGTGCCGGAAAAGAAGGCGCGGCGACGCTGAGTGTGGACGGCAAGCAAGTCGGCAGCACGGAATTCCTAAGAACCACCGGCTATCGAATGTCGCTTGATGAGACACTCGATTGCGGTGAAGACATCGGCTACTCCAGTCAGCGAAGACTATAAGGTGCCTTCAAGTTTACGGGCCAAATTGATCGGGTGACCGTTGAACTGGAATCGTCGTCCTGTGATGAACCGAATTCGTGATCGCAGCGGGTCCGGCTTGCCATTGGTCCGCTGTAGCCGCTTCTGTTCTAGTTGGGACGGGGGAAACTTCGTCACCCCCGCCCGATCGCTCAGATTACCATCATGTTAACCAGCGAAAAAGAGATTTTTATCGCGTTGGTGGGGGTGGCAGGTTGAGTGATGTTGAACTGTTGGTCATCGTTTGCTCGTAGTGCAGTAGAACTCCGTAGACCGATTGGAATGCCGGATAAGTAGAGAGTTCCTTGTAGGCTGGATTTGTGGTGATCGCCTTGAAACGTTGAACAACGGCAGCTATCTCAGCCGCAGAGGGATGTGCACCGGTTAGGAAAACAGAGGATGGCAACGCCAAGTAATTTTTCCAGTTATCATCCAGCTTTTCGTACAACTCAGGAGCAATTTTTGTCAGTTGCGTTCTGAGTACGTCTGCTTCCGAGCCGACTTGTTGGCGTACGATGGGTGGATTCTGTGAGATCACGGTGACGGTGGTTCCCGTGGTAGAGGGAATCGCAGGAAGGACTTGGCCGGTGCCAATGGCGGCGGGCGTTCCAAAGGGAACTGTAGGGTTGCCCGCGACTGGTGCAACAGGTGTCGATGCAATGGGGGTTGTTGTCGGTCCGCTCATTGTGCTTCGACCAGCGTAGCGAGCAATCGTTTGAGTCAGTTGCAATACTGCTGGCGGAATGACCAGCGGCATACCCGGGCCAGCACTGTGATAGTAGGCACTGGTCGCCAGTGGATCTGTTCGTACTACCGATCCGTCGATCGAAACACCCGCGAACAGGCCGCGACTTCGTGAATAGGTATAAATTTCGGCTCTTAATTGGCCATCGGTCGCAACTGCCGTTTGGCGGCCAACGGGGCCAGCCGCCGCCGCCGCATCGGCACCAATTGTCATTTTTCCCTGCAGGATCCCCTGCACACTTCTCGGGGTCTTGAACACCAGAATGATGTCCGAGGATTGAACTCCTACTTGCCAACCGATATTGCCACCGGTCAGTGTGATGAAAACGGGGGCGTGCCAAATTCCATTGGCCTCACGGATGAATAAAAGTCCGCGACCAAACCTTGCTCCAACAATAAAACCACCTTTGATCACGTCGGGGATGATGGCAACACCGTACGCATCTGAAAGCATCGCCTGCGGGATGCGGTGACCCGGTGTCGACATCGTTTCTGCCAGCACGGCCGTCGCCGATTGGACGGTCGCCGCTTCCATTTGCTGTCCCTGTGCAACCTTGGATGCAAAGACCGAAATCAAGGCGAGTACGATGAGCAGTGATTGAAACACGTTGCGGAACATGGTCCTGGAATCCTTCCCGATGCGAGCCGATTAGTAAACTGAGCAGATCGCACAGTGTAGAGCGTTTGCCCGTTTTGCAAAACACGAACCTTGCCAGCGTGAGGGCAATCCATGGCCTCGGCAATGCAAGCAAATCAGAAAATTGGCGATGGGTCATGAACTGGCTCGTTGTCGAGGTCAGCCATGGGGCAACTATCAGCATCCACGATGTTGTGAAAATTGCTTGTGGTCTGTCGCTTTTCGAGGCTGGCAGATCAAACCCCCGGTTGTTCAAGTTGCCGGTTGCTCAAGTTGCTGGCGGTGGATCGCTGACAGATTGGGTGAGTGTTGCGACCTGGTTGGAAATTGCAATGGAACCTCGGCCCACCTGTTCGCAGGTGGCAGCGGCGTGTCCGAAATCGGCACCGAGGCTGGTTACTTGGTGGAGTTTGACCATCACCGCTTTGCCGGACCATGGATCGGGTGAACCGGGTAAGTAAACGGTAACAAGACCGAGGCTTTCATCACGTTCGGTTTCAAAAGCAATTCGTTGGCATTCATCGAAAACGACCAGAACCGGTTTCATTTTTGGTCGCGTTTCGCTGCCACCGATCGAGTCGGCCATTTGATCTTTCAGAATTGCATAACGAGGAAAGAACAGCGCTAGTTTCTTTTCGAAGGCGGTCGATATTTTCTTACCGAAGGACCAGCGAGCCAAGACACCTGCTGCGAAGCACAGCAACAGCACAATCGCGATGGACAACCCGATCAACACTGAAGCCTTAGTTGGCGTTTCCACCCCGATGTGCTCGTTCAGTGCCGATGCCACCGACATCACGATGGGTACGACTTGACCAATCAGTGCGCCCAGCACAATCAGCGGTAACAGGAATAGCAATCCACCAATCGCGGTGGTCTTCAGGAAGTTGATGAAACGTTTTGATTTCTTGACGATCATGTTGTATCAAAGGGGTGAGGTTGCCGGCTGTTTATCAGTGGTAGCCTGAAATTTCGGTTTGGCACGGCCGGAATTCGGAATTGCGACAACTTTCAATTCGGTATCTGTTGCTCACAAAGGAATGTAATCCATGAACCCAATCATCATCTCATCAAAGCTCTGACGACCCCATCTCACTGCCTTGTTTGGATCGGGATTTGCAAGGTTGTTCTTTGAATTGTCGTAGACTGCCGTGCATTTGATTCGCTGTCCAGCACGCAGCAATTTCGGCTTTTTGAGAACGTATTTCAGTTGCCAGTTAAAATCGTAAGCTGGCACGTCAAGCAGAGTTTCGACGACTTCAGCGTTTGAGTTGAGTAATTCGTACTTGAAAGATTTACCTCGTAAATGCATGTGAGGTGTCATGCTGAGCAATATCACATCCTTCCGGATGCTTCGCGAGTAGCATTCGAATTTCTGGTCATCTTCATTTGGTTTGATCACCAGTTTGTCATTGTCGCCACGACCATCAGCAGCAGGAGCATCTCCTCGGAGTTCCCGTTTGATCTTTGCCGGATCTTTCGCAAAACAGATTCCGGCGTAGCTCTGATCGGTCTGGTCATAGCCATTGGGTGTGTAATGCATCTGAAAGACCAACCTGCTGCCAGCTAGCACCTTGATGGCTACACCGTTCGGAGTGATCAGGGGTGGGGCTCCGGGAGCGTAACCGGCGAGGATCCGCCGAGAGTTCTCATATGTTTTTCCCGGCGGTATTATATACAGCAGGATATGATGGACGACGCTGGGGTTTTGAGGGCGAGCCTCAACAGCAACAATGTACTTGTCCTCAGTCCACCCGGGATCAACGACAAAATGCTGGTAATCAACGACGCCCTCTGCGGGGACTGAGAATGCTTTAGGCATGCTGATAATCTGATCGGGTTCAACGATTCGCCAACCGACAGTGAATTGGGGTGTGGGTGGCAGATCGTCGGGATCACCTTCGGGCATACCATTTTCAATCCAGCTGCAGATCAGATCCTTTTGCTGTTCACTGAGTCTCGCATCGTTTGCGAATTCGCCATGTTTGGGATTCGCGAACCATGGTGGCATGCGGCCCTCGTCGATAACCTCCAAGATGGTGTCTTCCCAGCCGAGTACGTCGTCATAGTTTGTCAGGTTAAAGGGTGCGATTTCTCCATTGCGATGGCAACGCATGCAGCGATCGTTAAAAATGGGCGCGATGTGTTTGTTGTACGTAATCTGACCGGTTGGCTGCACTTCTTTGACGCGACCGATGTGGCAACCGACAACGTCTGTTTCGGGCACGGACACTTTCTGGCCTGCGAGTAGTTGGCTGATCGCTTCGGCAAGGTCTGATCGTTGCGGCTTATCTCGGGCGATGCCGACAGCGTATTGGTCATCGACTCTTCCGTGGTACCGCACGATGAAGTCCTTGTCGAGCAGAAAGACTTCCGGAGTCCGTTTTGCCGCAAAGGCATCAGCGACTTGATTGCCCGGATCCTTGAGCATCGGGAATCTCAACTTTTGCTGATTAACAAATGACGATAGTTCTTTCAAGCTGTCCTGTTTGTTTGAGTTGATACCGATCACTGCTAACCCATTTGCCCCCAAGGCCTGTTCGAGTTCATCGAGGCGAGGGCCATAGAGCTTGGCGAGAGGACACTCGGTTCCAAGGAAAGCAATCACGATGGCTTTCTTGCCCGAAAATTCATTGAGTGAAACGGGTCGTCCGTAGCAATTATCTAAAGTGAAGGATGAGATTTTCCTGCCGATATGAGAATCCCCAGCCTCCACGCACGTGGGGTACAGAACCACAAAGCACAAGGCGCACAGCTGCAGAGTTGATCTTGTAAACATTCATCGGATCTCCGGCGTCAATCTTCAGGTTTTCTAAGTGTGACGCTTCTAAGTACTAAGTATGACAGAAAGTTGTTTTTCGGGTGACTGTTGTCTGAAAATCTGCACCGGTCACGGCGTGACCGGTGCACGATAAGCCTATGCATTTTTGGATGGCAGGGACCCTCAGTATGGCAGGCGAATGGTGAGACAGGCTCCGCCCAATCTGCTGTCCGATACCTTGATTTCACCTTTGTGTTGTTTAGCAATCCGTTGGACGAGCGACAGTCCAAGACCTGAGCCTTGGCGACCATTTGTTTCGAGTCGTAGAAAAGGCTCAAAGACTTTCTTGCGGTCTGGTTCAGGGATGCCGTCGCCATCGTCCTCCACGTTGATCTCAAGTACCTTGCCGTCGATTTTAACGGATACCGAGACCCGCAACTTTGCGTGTTGTCCAGCGTTGCTGATCAGGTTCTCGATGGCTCTTCCCAAGCTGGCGCGATGAGCACGCATGATCAACTGATCGGGATTTTCCGGCAAACTGAACTCAACATCGGCATACAAAGGTGCATGAATGTCGATCACTTCCTCGATCAGGTTCCAGACATCGATCGGCTCGGGTGTCATGCCCGACGCATTGGATTCGATTCGGGCGTAAGTCAGCAATTCGCCGACCAATTCATCCAGTGTTTCGGTGGCATCGTCAATGGAATCGAGACGTTTGCGTCGTTCTTCACTGCTTGCTGCGGTTTCAACCAGATCGGTGGCAAAACGGATCCGCGCCAGCGGAGTGCGCAGTTCATGAGAGACTGCCTGAAACAGCTCCCGCTGCGAACGCAACAGGGACTCGGTGCGATCGGCCATCGTATTGAAGGCATTGACAAGCGCAAGATTCCGCGAGTGGGAACTTGTCTGGATTCGTGCCGAAAAGTCTCCGCCACTGATGGCGGTCGCAGTCCGTTCAACGTCCCGAAATTGCTTGGCAACGGGACGCAGCAGAATTGCGATCGCAATAGCCGCCAACAAGAAAATAACACCGTATCCAATCATGATTTCTGCCGGGCTCGGAGCCACAAATTTGGGGAGCGGTCCAAACAGCAGAAATGCCTTGGGGATCATCGTCCCAGCATTTGTGTCATCTTGTTCCCCGGTGGGAGTTTCAGTGACTGTGTCCGCCAGCATCATCTCGTCGGCGATTGACTTGTCTGGTTTGGAACGCGAGATCAGAGCAATAGCAATGTAGTCGCCTAACAAAACAGTTTCTCCATTGATCAAGCGTCTTCGTTCTGGAGCATCCAGCCAATCGATGCCCATGGAAATCACATACACGGGATATTCAAAGGTGTCGACAATGTCTTTGAATTTGTCTTCTGCCAGTTCTTCCGGTGCCTCTGTCAGTTCGTCACGGGCCAGTCGCAAACCCCCTGCCAACGCGTGCTCGACAACACTTGCGTTTTGACGGCCAGAGTGTGTTCTTGTGATATAGGTTTGCACCAACCATGCAATCAAGAGGATCAGGACGACGCCCACATAGAAGCGGAGGAACAGTCGTGTCATGATTGTGTTGCCAGTAGGTAGCCGACACTGCGAATGGACTTGATGCGTTGTGGGTGGATAGGATCGTCCCCTAGTTTTTTGCGGAGTCGCGATACACGCAGGTCAATCGATCGATCCATGCCATCGTATCTTACACCATGTAGTTCCTGATAAAGATCGTCGCGGGAAAGGGCTTTGCCTGCGCTTTTCGCGAGCAACCACAGTAGATCGAATTCCGCAGTTGTCAGGTCTATCTGTTTGTCTTCGACGGTGACGGTGCGGTTGGCGGTATCGATCACCATTCCATGGATAATGACCTTCGTTGTGGTATTGTCCGAACTGGATATGCTTGAGCGGCGAAGGTGAACCCGTAATCGGGCCAGCAGAGCTCGTGGGCGTACAGGTTTTGACATGTAGTCATCAGCACCCACTTCCAAAGCGACGACTTCATCAATCTCGTCGCCCCGCGCGGTCAGCATCAAGATTGGCCCCTCAAACGTGGGCCGTACATTCCGGCAGATGGTGATCCCGTCCATCCCGGGAAGTCCGATGTCCAGCACAATTACATCAAATTGCTCGGACAGTATCCGGTGGAGGGCATTGGTGCCATTGCCTTCTACCGTTACCTCAAATCCGTTGGCGTTAAGAAAGTCAGCGACCATGGCGGCAAGTTCGCGGTCATCTTCCACCAGAATCAGGCGTTGCCTATTTACTGTTGACATCGTTTGCGTTTCAATCAGGGGAGGTGATCTATCGTTCGAATCAGATGGCCAAATGGCACATCGTGACCAGCTTACCTATTAGAACCAAAGTTCGATGGCTGCGATGGATTGGTTACGAAAACGATACACGACTAGGTGGTCCGAGCGGTCACAAACCGGGTTCAGTCGTGCTACTCCCCATTGGCCTAGATCCCTCAGGTGATTCGATCTGTTGGTTTCTTAACTCTCTGACGCGGTTCTCGCCGTCGGCTAACTGCTTAGGAGAGAGGCGGTTTTCTGCAATTACGAGATCGAAGTCTGCCATCACGTTCCCTTTCGAAGCCGCGAGGGTGAGCCATGCGTAGGCTTCCACATCGTCTTGTGGAACGCCGTTGCCTTTCAGGTGCATCCTTCCGAGCCAGAACTGCGCCGAGTCATTACCTCGCTCGGCTGCTCGACGAAACCACTTCAGCGCCTCAGCATAGTCCCGCGGAACGCCGTGACCGCCTTCGTACATCTCGCCGATGCTGATCTGCGCACCCAGATGCCCCTGCTCACCAGCCTTGCGATACCACTTTTCGGCCTGGGCGTAGTCTTGCTCAACACCCCGTCCGTAGTAGTTGTAGTAGCCGAGCATATACACCGCCTGGATATCACCCTCCTCAGCCAGTTCGAGGGCCTGCTTGAATGCCTCGTCGGATCTGGTGTCGACATCTGACGCAGTCATCGTTGAGCGGTCATCAGGCATCCCGTCATCAGCATTCTGTTCACTGTTGCACCCGGCGATTCCAATCAGCAGCAATCCAGCAAGCCAACGGTTCATTGTTTGCATCAGTCAGTCTCACCCACAGGAATCGTTTTGTTGTGAGCACTCCCAACGCACCAATCAGGTTGGTTGACTAGAACGCGATCGCGAATCCGCAAGCGTGTCTTGAGTCCGCAGGGTAGCAGTCAAGATGGTTCAACGAGTTTTTTGGGGGGGTGGGAATCCAGAGATTCGATGCAGAGCCACATCCGTGGTCAAGCTGCACGGTAAAGGTCAGCGCGTGTTGGCGGCAGTTCCGACAGACCCTTGCTGGCGCGTTTACTGGCGAGGACCTGATAAATCTTGATGGAACCAGCGGTGAAACCTACCGAGCCACCGGTCATGTAAGCAGCCCAGAGACGATAACGTTCAGGCCCTATCAGCCGGATTGCCTCTTCCTTGTTTGCCGTCAGGTTTTTTGACCAGTATTTCAAAGTCAGTGCATAATGTTCACGCAACGATTCGACATCATGAACTTCGAAACCGGAGTTCTCAAGCGTGTCTGTGGTCATTCCGACCGGAATCAGTTCCGAACCTGGGAAAATGTATTTCAGGAGGAACTTGCGTTCGGGGCGAATTTTTTTGGCTTGTCGTTTGGTAGCCTTCGATCGACGGGCAATGGCGTGGTTCAGCACCAGTCCACGATCACGTAACATCGAATTGATTTTGTCAAAATAGCGTGGGTAGTTGGCCGTGCCGATATGTTCTGACATCCCAACACTGGAAATCTTGTCGTAGGTTCCCTGATGATCGGCGTAGTCACAGATTTCCACGCTCACACGATCACTCAGACCCATCTCCTGAATCATCTGCTTTGTATAATCATGTTGCTCTTGCGACAGGGTGATTCCGTGTGATTTGACTCCATAGTTGACCGCCGCGTGGCGAAGCAAACTGCCCCATCCGCACCCGATGTCCAGCATTGTTTCGCCCGGCTTCAGACGTAGCTTTCGACAGATCAAATCCATTTTGTCGACCTGTGCCTGCTCAAGTGTGTTATCCCATTCTTTGAAATAAGCGCACGTGTATACCATCTCGCTACCAAGAAACAATTTGTAGAAATCGTTACTGACGTCGTAGTGGAACTGAACGTAGTCCGTGTTGTCCCGTTTTGACTCGGTCCGGCCCACCATGTCGTCGGTGAAACCATGTTTGACGTCAGTGTTCTTGGTCCGTGCAAAAATGAAGGGAATTGTTTTCTTGAACAGCATGAGTTTGCTGATTTCCTTCAATCTGCGACGAT
>Ga0315334_10002386_pt1 | contig 11738 bp, 10 predicted proteins | sample M150034915metaG_FD_205555 | JGI IMG/M metagenome (GOLD analysis project Ga0315334, IMG submission 205555) | Ammonia-oxidizing marine archaeal communities from Monterey Bay, California, United States - M1 500m 34915 | ecosystem: Environmental > Aquatic > Marine > Intertidal zone | place: USA... | reverse complement strand
CTCGCATCGATTCGCGAACCGCCCCTCCAACCAACCAACTCGCACCATTCGCTGCGATGATTCCATCATGAATTTCAAGCACCGAATCTGGTAAAGAATCGAGCCAATTCAATGCCTCATCCTCCAATGTAAGTGGAGTGAGGTCAGAAGCCATATACATTTGGCCACAGCCAACCTTCAAGACAATTCTCCTTCAACAGGGTAGCGAAAGTATGTTCTGTTGATGGCCTCGCCCAAGCGGCATGGAAGATGAGGCAAATGCGGTAGAATGGGAATCTCCATCCTCAATGGTCCACCTTGTTTCACTAAGTTGGCTAAAACCTCATGAGGAAATTAGAGCAAAAAATGCTGAAAAACTCGAAAAAATGACCAAGCGGTGGGGGGGCTACACCAAACCTCTTCTGGTCGACAAAAATACCGGTGCTATTCTCGATGGTCACCATCGCTATGTTGTCGGACAAAGGTTGGGTTTAGCAAGATTACCTGTTATGCTTTTTGATTATCTTGAAGATGAAAGAATTATCGTCGAAGTATGGCCCAACTGTGGTATAGATAGCCTAAGTAAACAAGATATTATCGATATGTGTCTTTCAGAAAATGTCTATCCGCCAAAAACTAGCAGACATTTACTTACTTGTGATGTACCACCAATATTGGTGCCTTTGGAAATCTTATCTCAGGAGTCCTGAGCGCTCTCAAGCATTGCCTTCCACAATTTATTGCCCTTACCAACAAGTTTCACTTTGGCTTCCTGCTGTGCTGCAGCCACTACCTTAAACTGCTGAATTGAATTATGGCGTGAAATCATTATCTCGACCTCCGTTCCTGCCTTACCGGCCAATGCATCCCTTAATTCTGAAGAATTTCTTAATCGAACCCCATCAACAGATATCAACTCATCATCTGGCATCAAAATATTACGAACACAAGAATCATGCTGAAGCCCTACTACATTCAGGCCATTCTTTTGAGAAAGTCTCAATCCTAACCATGCTTGCTTTTCTTTGCCTTTTTCAGTCGCCTCAAATGATAGGCCGAATATTTTCATCGCAGCCTCAAGATTTGGTTTGATTTTCTGTTTGGTTAAACTATCAAGCATTATTCCAAGGCGCTTCCCACCGACCATAGAAGTCAAGCCTTTTCTGATATCAGCATGACGAATCCCCAACTCTTCAAGCACTGGTGAATCAAGGCCATGACGCTTCCACAACATAGCAAACAAGGTCTCTAATCCCGATTCACCTTTGCTTCTCTTTCTCAACTCTGCATCTATGCACATCATCACCATCTCGCCTTCTAGATAGTAGGAAATCGTGGATTCACGAGAATATGGGTGTGGACGATACAAATGAATCCACGCTTCATGACTAGAAGTAGTTAGGGATTGATGGCGGTTTCCATCTCCCGCCAAGAAACGTTTCATCTTGCGCTCCAAATCTTTACGCCAATCCTTTTCACTCCAAACACCACTCTTCAAACAAATTATATCTCCCAACCAAGATGTTCCACCTTCAAACCACCATAATAAATCGGTACGAGATTCCTTACTCAAATCATACTCAACAAATTCCTTTGGCCGAAGGCGCTTAACATTCCAGACGTGTAGATATTCATGCGACAATAGGCTGACTAAATCCCGCCAAGCATCATCTTGATGTGGCCAAAGTGCCTTGCGCGGAACCATACTTGTTTGGGAGCGCAAATGTTCCAAACCGCCACGAGCCCCTCCAGTCAAGAATAATATTGTCCAGTATTCCTCATAGGGGAGGGGGCCAAATAAGGCAACAAATTCGGCAACTAATTTATCCATCGAATCAAGAATGCGTTCAACAGCCTCATCCTCAACAACTTGCCCGCCAGCATCCCAAATACGCAAATGATGCATGGCCCCACTCATCATCCGAGAATGGTTAGGACAAGCATCGGCTTCGATAACGCCATCATATAATTCATCGATAGTTGGAGGTGCCCAAGATACAACATTGGAGCCTTTCCAATCATCATGATTTGGAGTATTGATCGGGTAAGTATGCAGTTGAGTTGCTGCACTCCAATCATTAGGCATAGACAATGTTACTGTGCACTCACTTCCTGCACTCCAACCCTTTGAAGGCATAAACCAAGTGAATGTTGGAACCAAATGAAGATGAGTATTGTCGAGATGATTTGTTCGAACTGTTAGGTCAGGACATAACAAGTCATAGGAAATCAATATCTCTTCAGACTCAGCATTAGGCCTGAGTCGATATGCATTCTCGGCTTTACGAGAAATTGATGCACCATCAGCCGAAATATCCCGAACATGGGCCAAAGGCTCCCGAATTAAGTAAGAACCAGGAACCCACCTAGGCATCTCGATATCAAATGAAGAAGAAAACGGTCCAAGCAATAATAGACGGATAGAAAGCAAACGCGAAGCTCCATCCAAACAAGAAACGAAGTGATGAATTCGTGGGCCAGCCATAAGCAACAAGGAAATGCAATCAAAGACAGACCTTTGAACTTGGCATCAGGGAATCAGGTCCTCATGGCCCCCAGAAAAGCCCGTAGATGACGAATCACCAGATGGCGCACCCGGATTCTGCATTCGAATATTGAACATCTCAGTAAGCAAGGGCCAAAGACCGCCAAGCCACTCCTCCGCAGAACTCAGACTCTCGATTAAAGGATGTTTTTCTTCATCCTCATCAAACTCAATATTGAATTCTGGAGGTGGTAAATCATCGGGAAGACAACGTAATTCAGCGATTAAATCATCCATCTGTTGCAAGAGTTTTGCATCCATCGCTTCATGAACCCGTGCAAAAGCAGCCGCTTCCTCCAAAACATCGGCCAAGGTATCAGGACTAGGAATCCCCGCCTCGCTCTCTTTGATGTCAACCGGCCCAAAGACCACACTGCCAAGAGCGGTATCATGCAAACCATCCTCAAGGCGCTCGCGTTTAATCAGAGTCTGGTTAACCTCACCGCCAAGGGGAGCGATAATGAAGCCACCATCCGAAACTGAATCTTCTAACCAATCTGGCAATTCACGAATCGAACCAGTTACTAAAACTCGGTTGGATGATTCTGGGAAAGACTTCGGTGCTTTGTTGAGGCTTGATATTTCACTTAATTTGCAATTCTCAACATCATGTAGTCTTTCTTCCAAGTGGAGGATGACCTCTTCTGATGGGTCATAGACTGAAACGCTTCCTTCACTGCCAACTAAATGGCCAATCAATGCCGCGAAATAGCCGCCCTTAGCACCGATTAGAACTACATCATGTCCTTTTTCCAATTCTAAATGTGTCATCAAAGTCGCAACCATATGGGGTGCGGAAATGGTCTTTACTCCGCCGCTTGGAGTTTCAAGAAAGACCAGTGGACGGTCGTGGAAAAAGGGAGTCGGGTCAAAATCACTGAAGCCCCTAACATCGACTTCCATCATCGCTTCGATAATTGTAGAGTCGAGTGGAATGCCTGCTTCGCCAAGCCGCATCAGCAGGGCTTGCATCGGGTCCATGCGGCTTACAGAATTGGGGACTCTCTTGAACGCATCCATTCAGCATTCTGAAATTTCAAAACAAATTCATTGATCATTAGGTAGGGCGTCAAATGCATCTCTCATCGATTGAAACCACTCATTCATCGCATCAGGGTCTTGCATCAATAGCATCACCTTCTGCATAGCAGCCATATGAGTCTCATCACTGGCCTGAAACATCTCCGTACCGTGGTTTTTTGCCATCTCTCCTAGTTCATCAAAGGTTTCTGCAGTGAATTTTTTATCACAAGCCCCACCAAGTTGCAAACATGTCATGGTCTTCATGAAGGTGCCTAATTTCCACAGTAAATTAATACTACTGAAAGAGATAACCTACTTGTGCTATTGACATGCCGCAACAAATATGAGAGCAAGAGCAATTCTCCTCAGTAGGTCGGCTGGAAGGTTCTCTACGGCTCAGGGGCTAGGGTTAATACTGGTCTTTCTTTTGCTTTCATCTACGGTTCTCTATTACATGCTTTCAGATGAAGAGGTATTGGAAAATGACCCCGAAGTTATCACGGTAGATGACCCTACTGTTTTCGTTACTAATAGTTCGGGTATGCCAGTAGATGAAGAACCGTTGGAAATGGATTTCATATTCAGTGATGTAGGTGAGACTGGAAAAGAACCGAGTATTGGAATAACATCTAGCGGTTGTATGTTCTTCATTGCTATGGAGAAACCAATGCGTTCATGCGATTATGGCGAAAGTTGGACAAATGTCGCAGATGCAACTCAAGCCCCCTTTACCAGTGATCCATATGGATGGGTTGACTTAGAAACAGACCGTGTTTTTAACATTCATATGATGGGTCTAGAGTCCACTTGGATTGGATGGTCGGACAATGATGGGCAATCGTGGCTAGGTAACCCTCATGATTCTGGAACAACTCCTCTCAATGACCACATAAAGTTGGCAACTGGCCCGTGGGTCGATGAAGGCTTGTTTGGCCCCATTGGACAACTAAATCCAACTTACGACACCGCTGTCTATTTTTGTTTTAACAAACTTGCAGGAATTTCCTGTTTCACTAGTTTTGATGGAGGTGCCACATTCGAAGTCGGCGGGAACATTGTCGGCCTTGCATCTACAAACGGTGGATTGCATGGGGCAATTACTACTGCTCCTGATGGAACTGTTTACCTTACACCTCGTGTAGAAACGCCAACACTAATTTTCTCAAAAGATAACGGATTAAATTGGGAAGAGAGGGAAATGGGTACTGATGTTGGAACCCCAAATCCTCGCAAAAACTCTGAAGTAGCAACAGATAGTGATTCCAATGCATATCATATTTGGACTGGAAATGATCAAGGAATATACATGTCTAGAAGTATCGATTCAGGTGAAAGTTGGGATGCCCCCAGTATTCGAATTAGTCCAATCGAAGTTATTTCGACTGCCTTTCCACAAACAGATGCTGGCGATCCTGGAAGAATCGCAGTAACTTACCTAGGGAGTGAAAATGGGTCACTGGTAGATTCTAACAGCACTATTCCTGAAAATTGGACTGGGAATGGGCATAATGCACCTAACGGGGTCCACTATCACCTCTATGTAACCTACAGTCTAAACGCACTTGATGAAAATCCGATTTTCCATACACGAAGGGTAACTGATGACCCTGTGCAAATTGGTTCTATTTGCCTAAACAGTGGCGATTGTAACAGCGAACAGGGTGGTTCAAATCGAAACCTGTTGGACTTCAATGATTTGACTATCGATTTAGAAGGTCGTGTTTACATCGCATTTGCAGATGGTTGTATTGATGCTTGTGCATCAAGTCCAGACCCTCAACCTGCAGATTCTAGAACCGGTCGTGGCTCTGTATACTTCATGGCCAATGGTCCGAGCCTATATGTCGAAAATGGAGAAATGACATCCCCTGTAGAATCCCCTCCTCCTGGGATGAACAAGGTAATGCAATCTGTAGTTGATATCGAAGCTATAAGACAAGAACAATTCGAAGAATAATCACGAATTTACGTGAATCTTGTAAACAAGGGTCTTTGCTTCCATTCCGTTTGACACAACGAAGGAATCAGGGATTCATTCTTCTTCATTTTTGACTAATCTAGCCCCACCTGGCAACCTAACTAATTCAGGTCTACCCTCGAAATCAGAAGGTTTTGCTGAAAACATAGCGGCAATCAGTAATCCAAGGAATACCCCAAATGCCCCTCCAGTGATTAATCGAACCGGGTTGGTTGATTCATAGGAAGTTAGCATTTGGGTAAAACCATCGATGGCGATGGGGAGCACTGAAATCCCAACTATTGCAGCCGCTGCAATCTTTCTCTTTGAGGATTTGTAGATTATATCCAACCTTGTAGAACCAAGCACTGATAAAAATGAGTCTGTTATTGTCCAACGATTACTACCTCGTCGAGAAAATATCCAAGCCCCAATCGCAAGGCCGAGGAATATTCCTACATCTCTTGTGCAAACTGGCATTTGATTACCATTGATTTCCCAACTACGCTCATGCTTTTGGTGGCAATTTAAGTCTCCAAATGAATAGATAAATCCAGCATAAGGGTTCAGTGTGGTCCATGAAAATAATCCTTCAGCCGGTTGATTATGGCCGATTGCTCCCTCGTTTTCCCCATTTCCCCAAGAGCCCCAACCATCTTCCTTTGCATAATCAAAAGCATTGGCTCGCCCAGAAAGCCTTGGTACAGAATCTTCATCCAAGGTCGCAGGAGCAAGGAAAAATGAAATCAGGAAAAAGAGGCTTACACCAAATACCCATGAGCCAACTTTCTGGGCTCTGGCTTTGCCGAGGTCCTCTTCCATGGCGCCTCCACCATGGGATGACGCTTGAAGATTGCATTATGCAGACAATTTTAGGCAAGACTTCAATGAGGGAGAAGTGAACGCAGGCTTGGAGGAATGGTTTGACTAGTAATAGAATTGCCACTCCGGCTTGGGAAAGGAGACCTCTGACCATAAAGCAGTCATTCGTAACTGCTCTTGTTTTGGCAACTTATACTGGAGTTTTGACTTATATCGTTGTCATTTATGCACACGCATTTCGTTCTGGGTTTTTACTTGGGCTTCAAATTGCAGGAATAGGATGGGTATTGATTTTCAGTTCTTCTTTTGCTTCTTATTCAATAATGGGTAGAAGAGTTAGAGTCGAAATACCAGTTGCCGAGTCGGTCTCACATTTACGTGAAGTGCTGGGGCCAATTCAAGCTAAGGCTGAGCATGACATTACCACTGGTTCACGCCAATGGCATGTCTTGACCCATGTTGTCGACCGAGGTCTTGGAGTTGGAGTTGATTTGAACGATCTTGAATCTGCCAGTGCAAAGGCTGCGGTGGAAATCTGTCTATCCGTTCGCCATAGAATAGGCAGAGTTACTTTCGTTACTGGCAAAGGAGGGGAGAGTAGTCGTAATCCTGAATTGCGCTCTCAGACTTTGATGCAGTTGGCAACGTCAGAAATTATTGCGGATTTCCACCTCTGGAAAAAGCGCAGCACCATCACCTTAAGACCTCGTAAACCACCAATGCCGCGGCGGGAGTTTTTGATTAAGATGGTAGCATTAGGTGGCCCTTTGGCTGGTTTTGGGGCTATCGGGTTCATGGATGCTGCACAAGCAAATACCTTGAGCGGAGTTGTTGGTGCTGGAGCGGGTTTGTTCTTGACTTGGTTATTGATAACTCATAGTCGTTAGGCGACACCCTTGGGAAGACTACTCCACCATACTTTGTATTCTGCAATTGTAGTAGGAGCAGGGCATCCAAGATGCCCTGAAGTTAGCATCTGAAGCCTTGCTGTTGTTGCTTCTAGTAACTTATCCAATGCGTCTTTTGGCATTCTATCTTCATCCAAAATCCAGTTCATGGCATTGGCTGTACCTTCTTTTGGACACCTCCTTCTCCATTCTGCCAAGTGTGTTTGCATCGGCCACAAGGCCAATACCATTCGTCCAAAGCCAATCCATTCTGCTCCGATTTTGAAAGTCGGTGCGTCAGAAAATGGAACATGGATTTGTTGTCGGTGTGTCCAACCTATTTTTTCAAACCATTTTACCAGCCTTTGAGTATGCCTTTGTGAAACTGCACGTACCGGCCCTAAATGTCGCCTCAATGATGGAACGTCTGCTGATGGAATGAAGGATAAGGTTCCCATCAAGGACCAAATAGAATGGTGGATGCATGAAGAGGCAACATCTGATTCCCTTGCTTTGGCGATAATCCAGGCCTTCTCTGCCTTTTCCAACCAAGATGCTGGACTTTTTCCTGCTAACCAATCCTCCATCAAGGAGGTTGATTCTATCGGGGAACCGGGTAGGCGTTTTTGGGTTGCCATTCCTTCTACTAATCTCTGAAGGTGATGTCTATCTACTACTTGGGCGTCAACATTCAAAGGCGGGGGCCGCTTGTTTAGGAATCCTCTAATGGCTATTGACAAATCTTTCTTCAATTGTTTTTTGCTACCTTCATTGAGTATTGGTCCAGCGATAGTGCACAAGTCGAATGGTGCAGGGGTTTTTTCTGGCTTGCCGAGCAATTCATGGAACCCCTCTCTAACCTTTGTTTGTAGTTCATTGGTTTCGAAATATTCCGCCTTTTGTGAACTTCCTCGCAGGGTTCCTCTATTGATTCTCTTCATCGCCATTGCAGGGTCGCAATCTACCCAGATAACGAGGTCTGGAATTGCTGCTCCTGCATTCATTAAAGCGACCTTTCTGTAACCGAGGCTCCCCACGCTTCCTTGATAGACCAATGAAGAGTGAATGTTCCTGTCACTAATTACCAACTCGCCCCTCTGCAACCTAGGTAGTATCCATGTGTGAGTGTGGTCAAGACGGTCGGCAGCAAATAATGCGGCTTCTTGAAGTGGAGTTTTGTCGCCCTTTTTTACCGACTCAAGGGCTAACATGCCAATTGGGCTATTTCTTCTTGGTTCATGAGTCATTACAACTGCAGGAAATGGAAAGTCTGAGACTATTTCTTTGAGTATTCTCGCCGCCTCGCCTTTTCCTGAACCATCGCCACCCTCGACGCTGATCAAATACATCAAGAATCATCCCCAGCAGACTTAGTTCTCTCATCGACTGCATGGTCAGCGAATTGTTCTTTGACCATCATCATCAAAATCATCCCCATCAAAATTAATATTGGCCCAAAGATGATGAAACCACGACTGCAGAGAGAAATTCCCGCCAGATATTGAGTTTTGCGATAGCGCTTGCCTCTTCTTGCTTCATGGGCCGCATAAAGCCCAACGAAGGCCGTCAAAATGGTGATTACGGCAACGATTGTGCTTACTGTAACTGCCGCGGCGAGAATCGAATTAGGTTCTTCGATAATCTCTTCTTCCACTCCATCCCCCTCATGCATAGTCAATGGCACTTCACCAGTTTGACTAGGGGTGAATGTTCGGTGAATTGTTTTGAAACCGTCTTTTACTGCAGTCATATCCAAGCGTTTCGCTAACATGTTTTCAAAACGATAAAACCCATTTGCATCTGAAGTTGTTTTATCTATTAGAGCACCTGTTTTTGGGTCAGACAAAGTTATTGCTACTCCTGCAACTCCTTCACCAGATTCATTGTGAAGGGCATGGCCGCTGATATCTACATAATCATCAGATTTGAACAATGAAGATGACAATAAATCATCGGGATTATTTGAAAGTAATAGGAAGCCACTAAGCAAGCCCATCAAACTGCCACTGACGATTAGAACTGCAACAATAGTTCTGGTCATTGCTCGACCAGCATACTCAGTTCTAATCTCCATCAAAATATCGATTCTACGCTCCCTTTCGCTGCGTTTTTTCCAAATACTCATGACCCCGGTTTGGTCATTTGAAGACTTTTTATTCGTCATCTTCAAACACGTCCATCGAGGCTAGGGCCTTCGCCTCATCATCCTGTGGTCTATGCCAGACTTTGAACATTCCAATTGCTGCAGTCGTCAAAGCAGCGATTGGTAGCAGTGAGTAAATCATGTAAAGTTGCAAAGATGCATCCTCTTCCTGCTCTTCACAATCACTGCAACTTTGAATTGTTGGAACTGGCTCTTGCACGACGGCGTCAACAATTTCTTCAACTTCAATCAATTCAACTTCATACAATGAATCCCACTTCTTTCCAGTTAGCCACATTTTCCCTTCATCATCGATTGCTATTCCATTCAATACATCATTACTGTCACCAGTTTGAAGTACAGACAATGAACTTGCATTGATAAATAAATCAACAATTCCAGTGCTAGAATTAATTCTGATAATATTATCAGTTAGGAAAATATTTGCCCAGATATATTCACCTGCACATTCGAGTTCATTCAAGTTGCTGACCGGCTGTCCATCAAGGCTGACATTCAAATGCCTTACAATACTGAAATCATCATACTTTCTGAACGAAAGATTTGAACTGCCATTGGACATAACTAAATCAGTACCATCATTGCATAGACCCCATCCGTCGCCTTCGTATTCAAATTGAGATTCCAACTGAAAATTTGATATGTTCCAGACTAGAGCAGTTCCATTTTTCCAAGTCAATTGGATTAATTTATCATCGACTCTTGCCAATCCCTCACCGAATAAAGTTTCATTCAAGTCCTTACTCCGGTTGACTGTTCCATTTGGATGTAATTCCCTTAGCATCGACTCCCCCCACAGCCCTGTACTTTCATAGAACATTCCATCGTACCATAGTAGTCCTTGAGTGAATGCCTGCTCATCATGTTCAACTTCCTTTGTAATATTCACTTGCATAGGTTGTGATTCGGATTCAGAGTTTGAGGATGATTCTCCTGAAACCTCCTTAATGTAGATGTATTGAAGCGAAGAAATGAATAGGATGCTTGCAAAGAGGGCTCCAATCCTTCTCTGCATGTCTGATGCCTGCTCCACCGAGCCTTAAATACCTCATTCAAGGTGGTCCCACCGTAACGCATTGCGTTACGCTGAGGTGCTGTAAATGATGAAACTCAAGTCCACAATGTCTGGTCTTCCAGTCTCCCTGATTTTAATTCTCGTATTGGCTTCAATGGCGCCTCTCGTCAATGCTTCAACACCGGAGGAATCTGAGGATGACTTAGAACGCCTCCCACCTTCCTCAGCACTGATGTCATTGGATGGTTTTATCTCCAAAGAAGGGCGTCCTTACTTGTTCATGGATGGAGGTGAACCGGTTTATTCTGCCACCTCCTACTTGAAACAAAAATGGTGGGATGCAGGTTCGCCAAATATGTTCCAAGAAGATTCTTCAACCAAAGGAAGGGCTTCTGCTCGTGCCTGTAGTAGATTAGCAGAAGGAGATAGCATTAGCGTAGCAGCTAATGGAGGAGGAACTACAACAGCAACCGTTGAACGAGTCACTAATACCGTGGCATTCGTCCTACAGGATGGCTACACATTATCATCAACTGTACTCTCAAATTGGGCAACAGACTGGGACAATACCATCTATCCAACCTTAACCACCTACTTTGGCAAAGATTACGGCACAGGCATTCCGGAACCTCCAGATGTTGATGGAAATTGTCAAATCATTGTAGCAATCATTGCTATTGATGGAGCCTACGGCACAGGTGGATATTTCCAACCGGGTTATGCTGCCACAAGAGAAATCGTCTTCATCGATCATGCAGATGCCTCACTTTCATGGAGCAAGGTCATTTTAGCTCACGAATTACAACACCTTTTGCATAATGCCGCAGACTCTCAAGAATATTTGTGGATTGACGAAGGTGCAGCAGATATGGCTGCCTTCCTTTGTTTTGGCGCATCCTCAACTCTTGCAGGACACTCCAATGCTTGGACTCAGGACAGTGGAATCAGTGTTCGATGGTGGAGTCAGAGAATTGCAGATTATGGCGGTGGGTTCCTGTTTTTGCTTTGGCTAGCGGACCATCTTGGAGATGGAGTGGCAATTCGTCAACTGGTGACCAATACTCAAACTGGCGCTCAAGGAATTGAATCCTTGGCTCAAACTCCTCCAAATAATGGCGGTAGAGTTCTTGGCAGTACCTTCGAGGAAGTATTTGCAAACTTCACAATCGCTGCAACTCTAGATTCATCAATCGGCATCTATGGCATGTCCAATATCGATATGACCGATCTTTGCGGTGGCTCAACATTTTGTAAGATTCAACCTGCTGCTTCAAACATTGATTGGGCACAACCATGGGAATCACGAGGAAATTTCATCGAAGGATGGGGTGTTCAAATGTTCAAAT
>Ga0315334_10002383_pt1 | contig 11752 bp, 10 predicted proteins | sample M150034915metaG_FD_205555 | JGI IMG/M metagenome (GOLD analysis project Ga0315334, IMG submission 205555) | Ammonia-oxidizing marine archaeal communities from Monterey Bay, California, United States - M1 500m 34915 | ecosystem: Environmental > Aquatic > Marine > Intertidal zone | place: USA... | reverse complement strand
CAGACTCCGGTGGCCACAAATACTGAATCAGTGGAACGACACAATTCTTCAGCCCTCCACAGTCTGTCAATATCTCCTTCGATCATGTTACTGGCACGCTCTCTCTCCTCCTCGCTTCGATACTTGAGACGTCCCTCAAAGACCCCTCCTAATCCACGCAAAGCAGCAGCCGTGATGACTCCCTCCGGCGCAGCACCGATACCCAACAAGAGGTCATAGGGCCCGGTTGGATCAGCAGACCATATCGCTGCAGAGATATCACCATCACCCATCAGATGCAATTGTGCCCCCGTCTCCTTGACCTCTGAGAACAATTGAGCATGACGCTCGCGGTCGAGTGCAACTACTCTGACCTCGTTCATTGGCTTGTCAAGTACTGACGAGACCTGTTCCAGATTCCAAGCAACTTCAGCATCAAGACTGATTTCACCTGCAAGGTCAGCACCAGCGGCTATCTTATCCATGTAACAATCTGGAGCGTGAAGAAGGTCTCCTCTTGGAGCCGCTGCGAGTACAGCAATGGAATTAGGGCTGTTTGTTGCACAATTATTGGTACATTCCAATGGGTCCACAGCAATATCTACCTTCAGAGCATCAGAATTGCCTTGCATGTTTCCAAGTGGTTCTCCTATCCACAACATCGGTGCTTCATCCCTCTCACCTTCGCCAATCGCAACACGACCGTCGAATGGGACTTGATCAAAAGTAGCGCGCATGGCTTCAACCGCTGCGCCATCTGCTGCTTTACCATCCCCTTTGCCTCTCCAGGCATCACTGGCAATAGCTGCATTCTCACAAGCCAGACGGAAGTGGTCAACCAAGTCGCCGACTCTTGCCATGACCCCCCGAAGTGGGGGCGGGTGTCAAGCATTGCGGAACTATCCCTTGAGTTTCTCAAGCACGACGATATCGGTCATCCTAGCACTTGGATACTGGCCAGTATCGTCCTTCTCCATCGACTTGACCATGTCCCAAGCACAAAGTAGACCCGCGCTGACCCCAGTCAGAGCCTCCATTTCCACCCCTGTACGATATTTCGCCTTGACTGTCACCGTACAACGAAGATTTGAATTCTCCCAATCCCATTCCACCCAGCATCCCTCGATTGGTATGGGATGACAATGCGGGACTATTCGAGGAGTGTCCTTGACCGCCTGAATGGCTGCAATGGTCGAGGCTTCAAGCACATCTCCCTTCTTCAGAGGACCGTTGCTGATCGCTGCTGCGGTCTCATCTCTCAAATGAAGTAGTCCACTGGCCTTGGCTTGTCTGGGAACAGATGGCTTGTCAGAGACATCGATCATTCCTTCAATCATCTACTCACCCCAATCCTGCCTTCCAGACCTGCCCACTGGCTCTGACCTCTTTCTTCCACAGGGGAGCCTGAGCCTTGAGTTCGTCGATGAGCCATGAACATGATTCAAAGGCCTCCTTGCGATGTGGTGAAGCGACATGAATCGAAACTATGGGTTGCTGCGGACCCACCGCACCAACCCTGTGTCCAAGAACTATTGATGAAACACCATGGATGTGAATAGATTCCTCGGCCAATTGCCTGAGAACAGGTTCCAGTCTTTCCTTCCACGCATCGAATTCTAGCCGAATCACCTGTTCTCCTTCATCGATATCCCTGACGATTCCAAGGAAAGAAACCACTGCCCCACAACCATCAGTAGTGAGAGATCTCTGAAGTGCATCGGCATCGAGTTCAGTCTCGACCACTTTGACGACGACCCGCTTGTCCATGGGCCTCGTAAACGGTTGCAATACATCCACCTTTTGTAACGAACACTTGAAGCCATATTCACACAGGCCGTAATGATGAGCACCTCGGAACCGAGACCAATCCACGTTATGGGAGCGGGATTATCCGGGCTTGCTGCATCAATAATCCTGGCAAAGGCTGGGAAAGAAGTTCATATCCATGATATCCGAGAAGATTCTGGAGCCCGTTTCGATGGCGATTTCCAAGGTCTGGAGAACTGGAGTAGTAACAGTGATTTCGTCGATGAATTAAGAGATTGGGGGATAGACCCTGATGAGTTCAAGTCAACACCCTTCCATGAAATCAATGTCATTCATCCCGACGATGAGATCAGCAGGGCCTGGGGGCCAAAAGTGGCATTCAGAGTGGTCGAGAGAGGCACCGCCCCACATACCATAGATCAGGGGTTGAAGCGTCAAGCCTTGGAAGCGGGTGTCAACATCCATTACAAGTCAAGAGTCAAATCAGAAGATTGCACGATAATCGCCACTGGACCTAAGGGCACTTCAGCAGTAGCCTATGGTGAAGTCTTCAAGACAAATTATCCGAATCATGTTTCATTTCATCTCAACGATAAACTCGCACCAGGAGCATATGCATACTTGATCGTCATCGATGGAATCGGACTCATCTGCACCTGCCTATGGAGAAAGCAACGTAAGAGTGAACGCTTCCTCAATGAGACTATTGCCTGGTACGAGAAGCACTACCCGGAACTTGACATTGAACCTATCAAGAGAGTTGGAGGAAAGGGAGATTTCACCATCAATGACCACTACAAGGAGAATGGAAGATATTACGTTGGAGAAGCCGGAGGATTACAGGATTTCATGTGGGGTTTCGGAATGCGATATGCAGTCACCAGCGGCGTGCTCGCCGCTCAAGACATTCTTGGAGGAGAAGACTACGAGAAAGCGGTTAGAAAACAACTGTTACCCTTCGTCAAGACCTCGGTGGCCAATCGTTTCTTGATGAATAGGGTTGGAGACCGTAGTTTCAAGCGCATTGCTCGAATGTGGATGAAGGACCAGAAGAAACGCGGCGATGGACTGCCATTCATCGAGCGGATTTTCCGTGGCAGTATCTGGCGAAACATGATTTACTCTTCATTTGGTAAACTGATGTTGAAACGTGAGACAACAAATGATGGAAGAAAACTCAGACGCATGCCCTTCCGTAAGGACTTGAAACGAGACCGATGGGAACCCAGTCCGGAAGCCATCGCAATAGGCAAGCGCTGGAAACAGGTTCGCAGGTCCGGTGGTGGGGCCAGTTTCTCTGAGGATTCTGATGATGCCTCGATCCCAGAAGAAGAGTGATTCAGGAACGGACCTTGAGCGACTTCGTCGCAGCTACCAGCATCAAGGTCCCGAACAAAAACACCACAAGGAAGGCTTGCCATACCACTGGCGAAGAAAGCCCCCAACCTCTCATCATGATTGACCGGAAGGCCTCAGAAGCCCATGTCGTCGGTAATACCATGCTGATCTCTCTGAGGATGATGGGAAGAGCCTCGACTGGCCAGAGTATTCCAGACAGTAACAAGACTGGGAATACTATCGGCATCACCAACTGCATGGCCTGAAATTCACTCTTTGCCTTGGTGGAAAGGAACAGTCCCAAGCACATTGCAGCCCAACCGAGCAATAATCCCAGAGCGAACAACAGAGTAAGTGAACCCTTCATCGGGATGTCGAAAACACCCACAGCGATGGCGATGACGACGCTGACCTGCCCAACCAAGATAATAGAAAAGGCACCAAGATGGCCTAACAGTACCTCAGAAGGCCTGACCCCTGCAGCAAACAATCGATCCAGAGTACCGTCATTTCGCTCACCTACGAAGGCCATGGTTGTCAATATTATTGAAAACATGAAACAGACCAGAACCATGATTCCTGGAGCAAGGAAGTCGATGAATTCAGGATTCTCCTCTCCGTGGATAGGGTCTGCTATCTCTAGAGGTAAGGCTGGTGCTGTTTCTTCAAGTGCTGATCTGATCTCACTCATGATGGTCTGCATGATCTGTTGATTTGAAGCATCGAGATGTACAACCAATGAATTGTTCTCAGCCTCTATCACTGCCCATGCTTCACCCGCTTCGACCTTGGCTCGGGCATCTTCAAAGTCATTTGATTCAGAGATGATAAGATTCTCAGAATCCGCCAAGGCTTCGATGACCGGATGCTCGCCGACGGTTATGACCTCAAGGTCTGTCGGACTGGCTCCTATTGCGAAGCCAAACAACAGAATCTGAATCGCTGGCATGATGACGATGAAAGCAAACATTCTGTGGTCTCTGCGAATAGAAGAGAATTTTCGCGACGCTATGGCCTTGACTCGACCCCAATTCACACCTCCACCTCCCGCTTGCACAATGACAGAAAGACCTCTTCCAAGGACGTGGTCTGATGCTTATCCATCAATTCCTTGGGCGCTGCTTCAGCCAAGAGACGGCCATCTCGCATCAGACCAACACGGTCTGCCTTGCTCGCCTCATCGATGTAGTGGGTTGTCAGCACGATTGTCGTGCCATCTGTAGCGATGGCCTGCAGATGCCCCCATATCCGGGCCCTTAATTCCGGGTCAACCCCTACGGTAGGCTCGTCGAGAAGCAATAATTCTGGTTCATGAAGGAGTGCCACCGAAAGCGAAACTCTTCGCTTCTGACCTCCTGACAACTTGCCCACTTGTCTTTCAGGTTCTGGTAGATCGAGGAAATCGATCAACCACTCCTCTCGTTTCATAATCTCTTCATTTGACATTCCATGCAGACGTCCGTGAAACAACAAGGTCTCATGAATCGAGAGGTCAAGGTAAAGTGCCAACTCCTGAGGAGAATAACCTACTGCCGAACCAGGTACTTTCGACGCTGGTGTTCCTGGAGCATTACCCAGAACCACTACTTCTCCAGATTCGGGAATGAGAAAGCCAAGAATAACGTTGAGTAAGGTCGTTTTTCCGCAACCCGATGGTCCAAGCAAGCCGTAAATCATGCCCGGTTCAACCGACATGTCGAGACCTTCCAGAACCCGAACCTTACCATAGCCGCGCTTCAGTGCATTAGCACTTATCGCCATGCTTGCTGCTGAGGAGGGGGGGTCCAAAGGACTTGCCCAAGCGCGACGATTCATTGATGAACGGAACTGTGGTCGGCGGGCCATGAGCGACCTGTACGGACTCTCCTTTGAGCCAATGCCAAACAATCTGGTGAACTATGGTGTGACTGAGAATGGAATCGCAGTCATTGAACTTGCATCTGATTCTGCTGGCGCCCCCCTGCAAGGTGAAGGCGAAGGCCCCAACACCTACACCCACGAAATGATGCGCGATATCGATACTGCAGTGATAAAGGCACGTTTCGATGATGACGTGACCGTGATCATGCTTACTGGGCACGGTTCCAAGTTCTTTTCAGCTGGCGCTTCCATACAGATGCTCAACAGCGTCACTCCAGGCTTCAAGTATAATTTCTGTCTTCACGCCAACGAGACACTCTCTCGCTTAGAACAGACTTCCAAACTCGTGATTGCAGTCCTCAATGGACATGCGGTTGGTGGCGGATTGGAAATTGCAATGGCAGCAGATATTCGCATCGCCAGAAAGAACGCTGGCAAGATCGGCCTGCCCGAGATCAACCTCGGTGTATTGGCAGGAACTGGGGGGACTGCACGCCTGACCAGACTCATCGGTAAATCGAAGGCTATGGAACTGATGGTCACTGGACAACTGATTTCATTCGAGGACGGAGAGAACATGAACCTCATCAATCATATTTTCGAAGGAAGTGCTGAAGATTTCCGTCGAGACTGTTTGGATTGGTGCAGTCAATTCACCCTACCCAACAAGGCGACCAAAGCGGTTGGAAACATCAAGCGGAGTTGCCAGACCGGCCCTGAGATTCCATTTGAGTACCATTTGGCACTTGAGCGAGAACTACAGGCTGCACTCTTCAACAGCAGCGATGCTAAAGAAGGAATCGCCGCATACGTCGAGAAACGGGTTGCTGACTTCAAGGGCGTTTGAGACAATTATTCAAGGGTGATGAGCCTCTCGCAGGTACATGAGCGAGTTACCGACAACCTTCGATGAGTGGGTTGACAACTTCGGCGAGTGGCAACAAAGAGTAGGTTTTGACCCCGCATGGATTGGAGATTTTGAACTCTCGATCAAGTTTGATTGGGAGAGGGCTGGAGATGTCATTGAATTCGGTGACTACAAGGGAAGAACGAAGTGGGAGCGTTCCCTTCAGATTCCACACCAGAACATCAGGGACGGTCTGCTCTCAATGATCACTGTCCAAGGAGATACCGAGTTTGCCAGTGTTGAGCAACAGAAGCACCTATTGGAGACCGCACCCAGTGACTACGACCGCTATGCTGCTGCTAGAATCATGGCTGAGGAACAGCGTCATGGTTGGCAGATGTGCTATCTTCTGATGACCTATTTCGGACAACAAGGAGCCCGAGAAGCCCAGAAACTCCTAGAGAGAAACGCTCAGGAAGGCAGCCGATTGCTAGGCGCATTCAACCGCCTAATGCCACACTGGCTCGATTTCTTCTGCTACACCATGTTTGTCGATAGAGATGGTAAATTCCAACTCGGCATGCTATCTACCTCCGGTTTCAAGCCATTGGCTGCAAGCATGGGTCCAATGCTCAAGGAAGAATCATTCCATCTTGGAACAGGAGCCAATGGATTACGTAGAATCATCAAGGCTGGAGTGATTCCTTTGGATATGTTGCAGAGATACTTCAACAAATGGGTTTCAACAGCACACGACCTGTTTGGTACAGATACCTCAACCTCGGCTGAATGGGCCTACGTATGGGGAATCAAGGGTCGCTGGGATGAGCGCCTCAAACTTGAGAATGAACAAGAAGTGGTGAAAGAGTACCTCAATGAGGAAAGTCGAGGACATTATCATGATGAGATAGTGGCTGAGGTGGACAAGATGAATGGCCTTCTACCAGAAGGTGTGACTCACCTATATGTCGTACATGAAAACTTCAATCGCGATATTGGTGCAAATGCAGGAAAGAGATTCACAGTCGAAGGAGAGGCTTTCGATGGTTCAGAACAGGAATGGGAGGCTTATCTTGGCGAATTCATGCCAACCGCTCAGGACGAAGAAGATCTGAAAGAACTCTTTGAACAGGAATGGATTGAATTCCGCGCCCCCACGAGAATGATGATCGAGTCTGGAATCGGTCAGATCAAGGCGTGATCAAACGTGATTCCCGTTGCCCTTTATGGCATAGATACCGAACAGTGTGAAGACTTCTTCAATCAATTTCAAGAACTTCTAGATACGGTTCAACACCGATATGAAAAAATGCTCTACATGATTCGAGGAAAACTGAAACTGGAACATCTGGAACTGATCGATGAATGGTCAGGATATCCTCAACTGGTCGTCCATGAGGAGGTCGCTCAAGAGATTCTCTCCGTATTGGACATCATCTCATATCCAGATGCTGCCCTGATTGAAAGTTTGTTGACCATTGACGGAATCGATATCATGCGACTTTCGCTATGGTTGCATTTCACTACCCACGTCTATCCAATCTGGAGTGAAGATGCTTGTGCAGGTTTACAGAAACTCGGTCTGAATGCGCCTTTTGAGGAAGATATTGCTGCCTACGGAATCTACGCCGGCCTCATCGAGGCGATGAAGGAATATGCCCCGATGGATGCCCTTCCTGAGTCTCCATTGCCACGTCAGCGCTTGTTGGAAATGGCTCTTGCCGAATGGTCAAGAAGGGCATAGGCTCATCTCCCCAGCATGGTTCTGGCCCTATGGGCCAGATGTTGAAACGCGCAGTCGAATTGGAGGTCGCCGAAAAAGAGGTGGCCGCAGTACCACGAATGCTGAACATCGATGGACCACCTCCATCAAGGATTCTACAACTCGCATTGGTTGCAGGTATTGGGCTGATGGTCATCACAGCTGGATATGGACTGCTGTCCTGGGGATTGGGTACTGATGGTAGTGAGGACGAAGATGGAGATGGAATGCCGGATAAATGGGAACTGAAATATTCCGGAGACCCGAAGGTTACTGCCCCTGATGGCCGTACCAAGATGTTGACCGGACTGGACTATATGGTCGTCGACTCGAATCTCGACCCGGATAACGATGGTCTGACCAACCTACAGGAATACTGTTGGCCACTTACCGTGGAGACCTGCACCATAGCCCGTGCGATGGATGATGCTAGAGGCGGAGTCTCAGCGACTCAACGTTTGAATCCGCAGAATGCTGATAGTGATGGAGATGGAATCCCTGATGGAATCGAACTTTCATTATGCGTCAGAGAGATGGCGAACAACAGCAGAGGTGATGATGGACTATGCCTTCATTTCTCACCGCTGATCAAAATGGACCTCGACGTCGATGGTGATGGATGGGATTCCAATGGAGACGGTCATCTATCAAGCGATGAAGAGTGGAATTCGAGCGAAGAAGTGCAATACTCTCAACCAAGTGAATGGATGACCGAGTTCGATGGACAATGGAATGGTGGCACAGACCCTTTGGAAGCAGACAGTGACGAAGACGGAATACCAGATGGTGTCGAGGTTGGTTGGGAATTCAATCCACTTGCGATTCTCGACGGAGTGAGCGACACTGATTCTGACGGTTGGAACACTCCTCTGACCAACCGAGATGAATGGCACATCTTCCGAGATTCGGCGAGAGGAGGATTACTCTCGGTCGCCAAGGATTCACAATATGTCATCGCTAGAGATGCCTCGGCATTATTGAACCAAACACCGATGGTGATGTCTGCTCATTCCGCTGGTTCGTTGTGGTTGGGAATGTCTGATTCATTGATACATTTGGATTCCAACAACAACTCAACCTCATTCAATCTCTCAGGAGTAGCGGCTATTGAAATTCATGAAGGTGCTCAAAGTGGATGGGTCGCAGTGATACATTCAGATGGACTTTCAATCGCTGAGCTGAACTTGGATGGGAGTGCGGCGGAGGGATTCTATCAGAGCGTCAATTCTTCTGTCACCATGATGACAAGACTGCCAGATGCTTCTGGAACCACCAGACTGGCATATTTGACCAGCAGTGACCACCTCAGCATTCTAGAGATGAGCGACTCAGGTGATCTGGTGACTTCTTGGAATGCTTCTCAGAATATTCTGGACCTGTTGCTTGGAGCCGATGTGACCTCATTGGAATACAGTTCTATCAGTGGTGAGAATGGACGATTATGGATTGCACTTGATAGCGGCTTGCTGAGTATCAGCAGTAACGACCTACTCGATTCAGAACCACTGACTGAGTGGCACTTGGGTCCATTCAGTGACCCGACTCAGGAGACTCCACTCACTTCATTGATCGCTGATCCAGATAATGAGGGCTGGGTGATGGGAGCACGAGGTACCGACCTGGTGAGGATGACCGGAACTGGAGGAATACACCAGTCTCTTGACCTTGATGGTGAAGACAGAGGAAATATCAGTTCGTTGGCAAGAAGTGGATTTGGAATCTGGCTATGGGCGAACGAAGAAGGCGTATGGGAGATCGATTTCAACAGGCATATCGATGAACGAGTATCTGCCGAACCCTTGATTCTAAGTGAAGTCTCCAGCCTGATGATGAGGCAGGATGAGGTGCTGCTGGCAGTGATTCCAGGAAATTACTCAGGAATGGTACCTATTGACCCCCGTTCAAATGACAGCGATGGTGATGGTTGGCAGGATGGCTTTGAACTGATGATGGGAACTGACCCCACTCTTCCTTCGGATACCTTCGGTTGTAATGGCTATGCAATCCTATGTACTCGCTCATACGATGATGTCACTTATCCAGCGACCCACAATTCACACGCCAATCTAGAAAGCGGATTCAACAATCTGGCTGAGAACCAGTTGGCTTCGATAACCACTCAATTGGAAAGAGGTATTCGCTACATCAACATGGACCTCTATCAATATGGAGATGATGTCTGGGTCTGTCACGGGGATTGGGACCTTCCCATTCACCCATGCCTCCAGAGTGGAGGCGAGAGGGCAGTGAACCAACTTGATGAGATCTCATCATTCATGGATGCCAACCCAGGAGCCGTCATCACTCTCGCTTTCGAGAATTACGTCAATGCAACTGTTGTACTCGATGAATTCAATAGCAGTGATTTGGCGAGATTTCTATTCTCCAAACAAGAAGAGTGGCCAACACTTGGAGAGATGGTGACAGCTGGAAAACGCTTGGTGGTGCTTGCAGATGATGAAAATCAAGGATTCACCTGGTGGCACGATGAACATGATGAGACAAGAATGACCGGTTACAGTTATCAGGCCGAGGATGAATTCAACTGCGACAATGACCGTGGAAATGGTTCAGCATCCATGTTGCAGATTGCTCACTACATCACCAACCCTCTTTCAAGCGAAGCGCAAGCACAGCTCGTCAATCAATTCGGTTCGATGTGGCAACATGCGCAGATGTGCATCGACCAACATGGAATGAATCCAAATTTCATACTCGTCGATTATGCTGACTATGGAGACGCTGTACTCGTCGCCGCGGTTCTCAATGGAGTCGAGGATGCACCCCCCGGTGCATTCAGTTGAAAGGTGAAAGCGTCAGCCATCGGCTGTGCAGAAGCAGTACATCATCCATCTCAAACTGTTTATTGTTGCTGCAATATGGGGTGCAAGTTGGTCTGCTGGACGAATCATGGCTCTCGACATGCCACCGATAACTGCTGCTTGGCTTCGTTATCTAATCGCCATCACCTGCTTTCTGTTCTGGTTGAAGATGATCGGTTTGCTGAAGATGCCTACCAAAGGACAATGGAAACTCGCTTTCATGATTGGTTTCTTCTCCACCGCCATGTACCAGACCTTCTTCATGTTCGGAATGAAATACACTGCGGCTGGAGATGCCTCATTGATGATCACATTCAATCCTTTGTTCACCGCACTGCTTGCCATTCCTTTGTTATCTGAAAAGATGACTGCCCGCCTTGCAACTGGACTGGCACTCGGGGTAGCGGGAGTAACCATCCTGTTCCTATATTCACCAAATGTCAACCTACCAGCCGATGAGAGGATTCTTGGAGATATCCTGATCGCTATCGCTGCATTAGCGTGGGCATTATCCAGTATCCTGATGAAGAAAGCCATGAGTGAACCAACCGCTGATGCCAACGTACCATTGAGCCCCCTGACCCTGACGGTGTGGGCCTCGATAGCTGGTTTCGTGTTCCTGACCCCATGGGCAGGTTGGGAAACCATCCAAGGAGGGATTCCTACAATCAGTGCAAGAGCATGGTGGGCGACAATATTCCTTGCCATTCTTTCCACCGTGGTCTCCTATGTCTGGTTCGCTGATGGCATCAAGGTGATCGGTGCCGGCAAGGCTGCACTCTATGTCTATCTGGTTCCTCCTTTCGGAATCCTCAGTGGATGGTTGCTTCTCGATGAACGGTTGGGATGGAGTCTATTGTTTGCTTTCATACTCATCGTCGGTGGCGTTGCACTCGCTCAGAGTGAGAAACGTCATCAACAGGTAGCATCTAAGGAGTGACATGGGGATTCAGACCGTCGCCGTCATCGGTGCTGGAACAATGGGGGCTGGAATCGCCCAGATGTGTGCTCAAAGTGGCTGGACCACCAATCTCTATGATGCATTTCCCGAAGGACTGGAGAAGGGTATGAAAGGGATTGATGCCTTCTGGGACAAAGGAATCGCCCGTGGCAAGACCACCCCCGAGCAGAAAACGGAGTGGGAATCACGATTGCATGCCTGTTCTGAATTGAATGATGCTGTCAGCGACGTTGACCTCGTCATCGAGGCAGTTCCTGAAATCATGGAACTGAAGAGGAATGTGTTCTCAGAATTGGACAGACTGGCTCCTGCACACGCTGTTCTGGGTACCAATACCTCAAGCCTCTCCATCTCGGATATCGCTTCCGTGGTCGGTGACCCATCTCGTGTCATAGGTATGCATTTCTTCAATCCCG
>Ga0315334_10002382_pt1 | contig 11753 bp, 6 predicted proteins | sample M150034915metaG_FD_205555 | JGI IMG/M metagenome (GOLD analysis project Ga0315334, IMG submission 205555) | Ammonia-oxidizing marine archaeal communities from Monterey Bay, California, United States - M1 500m 34915 | ecosystem: Environmental > Aquatic > Marine > Intertidal zone | place: USA... | reverse complement strand
CTGCCAAAGTATCAAAGGAAGCCATACCACTTCTACCTGATTTCCATTGATCACAAGTTCCAGCCTCACAAGTTTCCCCACTGGGTCCTTGGAAGTTCCGATAAGTCACTATATATTTGCCCCATCCAGATCTACCAAGTGCCACTTGATAACGACACTTACAATCATCATAACCTGTTTGAGTGCAACACCCAGTTGCAGATTTTTCCAGAACAAACATATCTAATTCTTTAATACAAGAACCATCACCGCTGGATAGTAGAGTCTTAGCAGACCCAGTAATACAATCTCCCTCATCACAAACCGAAGTTTTATGAGTTCTGCGAGTTTCCGGTGCATAATTAGTATTGTGGAGGTCTTTACAACCGAACTTAGGAATGCATTCCCACACTCCACTGGCTTGACCCCAACTTCGACCTATAACTCTATCCTCATCTGCTGTGCAATTAAGTGGAGGATTGTCCTCACGCCATTGATTAGACCGGTTGGGCAAATCATGTTTCTCATAGGTGCAAATAATTGTTCCTGCAGGAACAGTTTGAGTAGTATAACCACCACCCCACGCCCGTTTCCACTTATATGTATCTCCAGCCAACAAGGCAGCGGAATAAGTGCCACACTTCTTTTTGTTATCTGGATTACCACCCTCCGAAGGAAAACCTCCGCAGTCGCTATTATCCCACCCACCAAGATAATCATCAGTAGTGCACTCAGGATCAGTAGTTACTCCTGCAGGTAAGACCCCACAGTCAGAAGTCACGGTGCCCCAATTAACATTATCCTGAGATAGTGCAGTTCCAATACTATTCAAAAAGGCAGTTCTTTCTGCCGAAGTCGGCAGTGTGCCATCAGATGCATTAGGAATCTCTATAATTGCATAAATGGAACTTTTTTTCTGGGGGTCATTAGAATCATATTCGGGTGCCACAGAACCAGAAGGAAGCATGAAACGATGCAAAGCAATTACATATCCGCTTCGCCCACTACCGTTATTCCAACAAGAGTATCCCCAATTTCGTGGGAAGTTTTGTGTCCCTGAAGCGTTAGGAGTGCTACCTATCTTTACGCCCCTTTTCCCACATCTGGCTTGATCCACATTTGTAGTATATCTTTTACTGGAGTCAATGGTAATCGTTCCGTTCTCAAAACAACCTGTATAGGGTGTTCCACTATTACCTGCTGGCATATCAGCGGCTGCATTAAACTGCACTTCAGTCTGAAACAAACTATTTCCTAATATCATACTAATCTACCTACTATAACTGTAATATCATCGGGCTTACCACCCATATATTCTACCAAAGGTGCTGGAGGTGGCGTAAAATCCTCTTCTTTCGCATATGGTGAAGATGAATATAAGTTTTCTACGGAAGCCTGACTAAAAGGACCCCATCTTTTCTCATCATTGGAAGCATGGAAGGCACTGACTGCCAAGTTAGTAGCAATATCTTCCACATCTAAATCGTCGTCTAAATATTTCATAATTTCTTTATGATATAAATTATCCCACAGCCCATCAGTGGCTAATATAATTATATCTCCACTTTTTAGATTTTTAAGGAGGTGTCGATCTGCATCGGCAGGAGTGGCATCCTTGTCAGAACTTAATTGATATGGATAGTTGAATAAATATTCTTGTTCTTTACTTTGCCACTGTAAGTTATCACCCCTATACAATGCAATCCCTGAATCGCCTAAATTGGCTACCGCAATACTGTTAGTAGTAGTTTTAATGGCTAAACAGGCTGTGCAACTGCCATCGTGTCCTGAATTAAGTGCATTCTTATATCCGGCTGTTAAAATAGATATAGGTCCTGTTTGACCATCCATGATAGCATTGGAACAACCATCTGCCAGAGCCATACTCCAATAAATGGGATTAATATTGTGGTCTGCCCACGATCCTACACCATCGAAAACACCAGCCGCAGGCGAAGTAGCATCATTAATAGTAAACCAAGTATCTTCTCCATCACCCTTTTGAGGGTGGGGGACATTGGAAACCCCCCATTCAATGCGTAGAATAGGCTCAGCCATAGGATTACTTCGGTCCTACAACTACTTATATTTGAGGGTTGACTGAAAGTATAAGAGGGTGATACATCCATCCTATACTATGTTCGTAGAGATTGTCGTCCGAGGCAATTGTTGGCCATATAGGGATATCCTCAAAGATACCTATAATTTATACTGGAATAAAAAGCGTAAATGCTATGTCGGAAAGGTGGACATCCGTGGAAGGAAGATTAAAAATCTCGAAAACTTCTGCAGCACTTTTAATCTCAAATTGTGGGTAGATGGACAAATAGTCACTACTGAGGCAGTAGTGGATGAAGAAGATGATTTTATTGATGTCGGTGAATACGATGACTCAAAATTGGGAAAATTGGGAAATAAGTCCTTTGGAATGCTAAAAGCCCAAAAACATAATAAAATTATTGTAAAACATTCTGATCCTCCCTTATACGATGTATCTGAATACTTCGCTGGAACTCGATTTCCTATTCCTCGCTTAGAACAAGAGCAAGTTGTGCCCTTAATTACCCAAGCCTTAGAGGACGGTTATGAAAATATAATTGTAGAATGCCCTGTTGGTTCAGGTAAATCTGCTATGGCTATGGTAGTCCCTAAAATATTTAATGCCCATACCTATATCGTGACTCCATTAAAAGGATTACAAAAACAATATCTAACTGAAATGCCATTCATGCGTTCCGTAATGGGTAAGGGAAACTATGATTGTGAATTAGATTTAGAACCCAACTGTCGAACTGAACCTGAAGCCCAAAAAGCCGTAGAGGCTCGTAAAATGAAACTTCCTATGGCTACTGGTGGTTGTAGTGCTGATTTAGCCCCATGTAGTAACTTTGGATTTAAATGTGACTTCAGATTGCCATCTAAGAACAAACAAATCGATTGGAATGTTAAGAGAAATAAACTATGTGACTACTATGGGGCACTGCAAGAGGCACACCATAACAGATTCTTCGTTGGCAACACTCACTATTTGATGGGTATGAATCAAAGTGATGCCTACCTAAAGCAAAGAGATTTATTAATTATTGATGAGGCTCATAGTTTACCTCATAATATGGCTGATTTCTATTCTTTCGATCTGAGTATCAAGAAAATGGAACGATTACTGGGCATTCCTACCTTTAATGATATTATGGAAGCCATTGATTCACAGGCCGTTAATATGCAAAATCAAAGAAACCAAATGTTAAAACCATGGAATCCAGTTAATTCCCCAAATACTTGGGGTATGCCTCGTATTGGAAGCATTACACCTGAAACTGAAGTTAAACGTCATGAAATGGGTGCTAAAATCTGGGTAGGGTATCTCAGTAATATGGTAAAACACATTAATGAACAAATCGAAAAGAAAAATTATGATGATAAAACTATTCGTTACGCTATTAATAGCAGTAAACATTTAGAAACCCTCATTGAACAACTAAAAACTGGACCTAAAAATATTATCTGGCAATATGATAATGAAGATGACCCTGTATATCTTAATTTTAAGCCCTTAGACATTAGTCATCTTTCTCAAAACCTACTATTGGGATTAGGTAGTAGGCGTATCTTCATGAGTGGAACTATTGCAGATGCAGATATATTTATGGAAGAACTGGGATTGGATCCTAAAATGACTACCTACATTAAAGTTGATTACAGTAGTTTCCCCGTAGAAAACAGACCTATCTATACCTCTTTACAAGGTGGTAATCTTAATCGAAGTAAACGCAGTCAAGAACAATATCTACTTACTGCCGAAAAGATTGTAGCCATCGCCAAGCAATTCCCAGACCAAAAAGGGCTGATTCTACCATATACTGATGAAATTGAAAAGAACTTAGTGGTGGCCATTGAACAATTAGACCGCAGTGTGGCAGATAGATTGGTTCAACATACTAAAGGTGCTAAAGAAAGAGAATCTGTATTCAGTAGTTTTGACAACTCTGGGGGAAATCAAATACTTTTATCTACATATGCTAACCAAGGATACGATGGAGGCACTGTGGGATTCTGTATTATTCCTAAAGTTCCCTTCCCAAGTCTGGGCGATGTCAGAATCGTTAAGAAAATGAAGGCTAATCCAGATTGGTATAAATTACAAACCGGGGTTATGCTGACACAGATGTTAGGACGCATTGTTAGAAGTCCCAAAGATAAAGGGAAGATATACATATTAGACCCAGCCTTTGACTTCCATCTAAATCATGGGTATGAAGGTAGCACACCCTTAAATCAATTTATCCCTACATATATGACTGAGGCTATGGACAATAATACTGCCGCTGGTGCTCGTCAGATGAAGTTATATTAAGGTAGCACGAGGATGAGATACTATGAAGATCGCAATTTGTGGTAAGATGGCCAGTGGTAAAACAACTTTAGCCGATTGGTTTGTGGAACACCATGGTTTTCAAAAGATTTCTTTGGCTGCTAAAGTTAAATCTATTGCCGCAGATTTATTTGCTATGGTGGGTAAAGACCGCAGATTACTCCAACAAATTGGTATGAAAATGCGAGAGATTAGAGAAGATGTCTGGATTGATTACCTAATTAACCACGAAGGTGAGAATCTTATTGTGGATGATGTTAGATTTATTAACGAGGCTGAAAAACTAAAGACTGCAGGTTGGACACTAATCCGGATTAATATTGATGATGACCTACAAAAAGAAAGACTGCAGTTCACTTATCCTGATGACTGGGAAGTGCATTGGAACAGTAGAGGAGATTCTTCTGAAGCCCAAGTAGATTTAATCTCTGCTGAGTTATTGGATCTGGAAATTACTGCTGTTAATCAACAATGGCCTGTGGAAGCATTAGTCAATCTTATGAAGTAAAATTAATAGCCGAATATCGGCCCATCACGGTCAGAGCAGTCCCATGATTTCGCAGTATTTGGTAAGCATCAGCCTCCCACTCTACTTCGTCACCTAAATCATCTTTTTTAGGGGGTTCACTCCAATCGATGTCTTCCCAATCTGGTTCAGAACCAAACCATTTAGGTTTTTGTGAACCTAAATTACTACATCCTTCTGGAATATCTGCTGACATCTCGTCAGCCAACTGACATTTATGACACCGAATGGCTGCCATTCCGGCCCGTTCCCAATCATTTGAAATATATTTAATTACACTCATGTCATGATCACAGTATTCAATTTCTTCTTTATCCATGGCATTGCCTTCTTCATCTTTATGTTTATGCCAATCTCCTCTTTTGTTGACATGACTTTCGTCAAAACTGTGTTTAAAGTGTAAAGGACAGTTATTACATTTAATAGTAACCTTGGCCTCAATATCTCGTTCATAATCTAATTTAATGCCCGGGGAATACTCCACAATACTAAGTTGATGTTCTAATTTAGGACTAATAAAATAATCATCGGGTCCATAATCGATGCCTTCATAGTGTCCACGACACTTATTACTACAAAAGTTACGCATTCCTACTGCAGTTAATACTTCTATCTTAGCAGGAAGTCCGCAGAGGTAACATTGAGGATAATCTCTGGAAACAAATGTTTCACCATGAAATAATCCATAACCGTGCCGTTGAGTAAAATAACTACCGTCTTGGACGGCTTTACGATAGGAACTTGGATAGGCATCCACTTCTTCATGACACATCTCAATGGCCTCAGGACTATATCCCGGAAATCCTCTCCGACGGGCCACCATAGGATCGAACCAGACTGGTGCACCATGTAGATTGTATCCTACATTTCGGGGGTCGATTACATCTCTTACCCACCAACCAGAATCATATAAATATTTTACCATTTGTTCATAAACTGATTGCTCTTCAGCAATATTCCCTTTATCTTTTAAGTTACGTCCACAATATTGATTGGTGGCTACACAAGGAAGTTTCTCCATAATAACTACTACATATTCCGTGCCTACGGGAATACTTTCCCTGAGTGCACGGACTGCATGAGGATCAGTGTCTTTACTCATGTAACTCAATATATTTAATAGATTTATATCCATCTGCCCTCTAAAATGTTTAAAGATGTCTGGTAAACCCGGGGTTCTGATTCCTTGGTCTTGATGATTCATAAGTTGGGCAAACATATTATACTGTTGTAAATTACATTCCCAACCGGGAGTATCCAAAGTCATAATTTTAACTACTGAACCTTCTGGACCATTAATTTCAGTTTCATCCTCAAAGACGAAACCATAATCACCGTAGCCGATGAGTTCACCAAACATGGTTACTCCTCCTCAGCAACTATATCTATTTGGTCTAAAGCCTTTTTCTCCCGTGCTAATTGATTGATTAATTTACTGGCTTGACGACGATTTAAATCTGGATGTGGGTCTCCTCCCAATCTCTTAATATAATTACGCTGTTTCTCCGTAGCCAAATCATGCCATGCATTGAAAACCTTTTCTTCTGCTTCCAGACTCTGATTCTTGTTACGAGATATCAACCATTTATTGTCTTTCCAGTGAACTAAAGTATATTTACCTTGATATTTACCTGAATTAACGTAAAAAACCCATTTCTTAGGTTTATATGAAACTGTTTTGAAAGTAGATTTACTATCTAACTTCACATCTCCTGCACCATAACCTTCCTCAATCTCACCTTCAAAGTCCAACCATGACATCTTATGGTCGGGTGTTTCAATCGCTAAATGGCGTTTATCAGTTGGCATACCTTTAGGAATACTCCAAGATTTAAGAACTCCATCTCTTTCTAAACGAAGATCATAATGTAATCCTGCACGGTGAGCATCGTGTCTCTGCACACCAAATACTTTATCTCCACTGGATTCTGCACCGAATAAACTACCTAAACCTTTAAATCCAAGCCCATCGTATTGATGGTAATTCTGCCAACTTAGATTTATGGCCATAGGGGTTCTTTCCAGTCTATCATTAAGATTGACCTCATCACCGACATTCCAGCCATATCGTTTCTCAAACACCTGTTGATTAAGATACTCAGAGTTTTTCTTATCTTTATTCAGTTTTCGAACAGTCTCCCATTCAGGACCTCTGCCAAACATCATTTCAGGAACACTATGTTTAACATTCATAATAAGTATACGATAATCCTCAAAGGTCTGCTCAGAATCCTGCCACTCTACGATTTGTTCAGGAGTAGCAAACATCCCTACCAATGCTTCCACAGTTCCACAATCCGAACATATCTCAGTTTCATTATCATATCGTGCTAAAGCACCCGGAAACTTGCCGGGGGTTTGGTCATTAGGAATATATCCCATACAAATTGGACACCGTGGGTGACTTTCGGCTTCAAAAGATTCTGCCTTCTTCCAAGACCAGCCTTTTCTATCTTTAGGTTCTTTGTAGGGTCGACCTAAGTCAGTAAATATATCTTCTTCAGTCTTTCCTGCTAAATAAGCATCCGTGGTTCGATCCCAAATACCATATTCATTAAGTTTCTTACCTTGTTTCTTAGCCATCACCCTATATTTAATATTAAAATCGGCAGGACCTGTGAAATATAAGACGGTAGCACCCCAAGCATCCGGGGTAGTGACCTTAAAGTCTACTTTTTCGCCATCAATAATAACTTGGGCCTTGTTTTCACCTACCCAATTAACTCCCTGATTAGGTGGTAACATATTAGGAAGGGTGTGTCCAGCCTTAGGAATAATAACGAAATCAATGTCGCCAATCATCTGAGCACCACGACGATAAGAGCCACAAGCCATGATTTTATCAACCATCGGCTTCATATAGGCTTCTACTTCGGCTACAATCTTGTCAGCCTTGGCTCGTGGAAACTTAACTTTAGTTGCCGCAGGTGCCTCAAAATGTAGATATTTACCATACTTACCCAACCTCCAGTTATCTATATAAGCAGGATCTTCTAATTGCTGTTGTTTAAACAACTTCGTTTCACATCGATGACACATAATTTTATTCTGATAGTTTCGCAAAGGTCTACTGCTGTATTTGTGACAAGAAGGACAGAGATTATTTTTTGGGAACGCTGGATAACCTTGAGCATTGGGATGGCTGCCATCAAAATCTGGGTCTTCAGCATTTAAACCATAATTAAACTTGGCTTGGTCTTCTAAGAAGTTACCTGTAATAGAATTAGAATACATTAAATCTTGCACAGCCCAATCTTCAATCTGGATTTCATCTTGAACTGATCCGGGAAAACCTTCAACCTCAAAATCTTCCGCTCTAAATTGCCATTTTTTATCAAAATAACTTTGAACGAACTTTAAGAACTGTCTATCATTACCTGTAATATAATTATATTTACATTTGAGAACTAAAGTATTCTCGTCCCTTACATAATCAACAGGTATACTACGGTGTCGATACATCTCTACTGAATAATAATTCTTTTCACAAGCACCCTTAAAAATGGCTAATGCTGACATTAAATCCATATGATTAGCCAAATCAACCGTATGGGAAGAATTGGTGGAAGTTGGATAGGCTACTATACTATACCATTCTCGGTGAGCGGGGAGATAGTTTTTCCCACCTTCGGCAGAACGTTCAATAGTATCAAAAGTTCCAGTATTTAATTGCTTTTCAATCTTTTTAATCTTTCGGTTTACTGGTTTGGCTTCATAACTGGAGTCAATAGGAAATGGTTCTTCCGTAAAGAGATAACTAAAATAATTATACCTTAAACGGTCGTAAACATCAGAAGACATCCAGTCTGTCCCAATCGGAAGAGGGGCTACAATAGGATCAAATAAAACTAATTCCCCATTAGCACGGAAACCATAATTACCTGCATTAGCCGTATCTCGAGTTACCATCCCTACATCATTCCACAAGAAATTGGATACTTCTTTAAAAACTTCTACCCGTGGTCGCAACCTACTCCTACCATAACTTTCCGGAACTCTTAATTTTTCCATAACAGCAATGTAAGCATTACGATGTCCGGGACCTTTAATTCCTAAAAAGTTTTCTTGAAATGTTTCTGCCCCTTCTGGATTAGGAGAAGATTCAATACTATCCAACATATTTTTAGTATCTTGTAGAGGCATCTCCATCATTACTGTATCATAGACTTCAGGTAAACCTGAAGGTAACTTAACAGTGGCGTTTCTACGGTGGGACATAATTTCTTCAAACACATACATCAACATTTTAGCGGACATAGGTCTCCAGAGCATGGAAGTAGCAAACTCATGCTCATAATCCCTGTGGGCTGCATTGTATCGATCCGGGAATCTATGTAATAAATAATCATCATATTGGAAAGCATCTAAAATAGTTCTACCTACTCTGGGAAAGGCTTTCATGATTTTAATAACTTTATCTGGCTCTCTATTATGTTCAAAAACCCAACCTGTGGCACCACTGGAGATATAATCTCCCACCATGTCAACAGTAAATACCAAGTTTCATCACCAATGTCCCGGGAACCAATCATCGACAACCTCGATAATCTTTTGTTTGTTGGAATTAGCATACCACAAACCACCCAGAACGGCAAAGATACCTACGACACCCGCAGCATTAAATACATTTAATTGGCTATGAGTAAAGCCTTCAGCACCCAACATAGGACCTTCTAAATCCATAATACCCATCATACCATAGCGTCCCAGTGCTTCTTGGAACTTAAACCAGTCTACACCAGATTCATTACGAAGGGTTAAACCACCATTTCCATCAGGAACTTGGCGATTCTGGCCAGATTCTGGAGTAATGCCATAGGGGTCAACGCCGGGGTTAGAATCCCGCATAGCAGAAACAATAGTCTGAGTATCTGGGAAAATTAAAGTGCGAACCCTATTATGAATAACTTTCTTTCCATTAGGCTTACCATCGGGGCCTTTTTGGATCTGTTGATGTGGGTAAACTACGAATTGAGCAATATATTTATTATTATCTCGAGAATCAACATACTCTCGACAAATATCAGTAGAAGAGAAATATTGACGACCTGTGTAAATCTTACCATCTTTGAGCGGATGGCCATGAATAGTCCATTTTTGATTTTCTAAGCCACGCATAATAGCATCTTGAGCACCTTTACTCTGCGGAGAAACCTTAATAGCAGACTCGTCCCCATAAGATACTCCACCTAACTCGTAAACGCCGTCTTGGTCATAGACATAACACATCCATTCACGTTCTTCATTAGTATTGTCAGCATATTTCTTCATCTCACGCAGAGATTTATCAGTAAACTTGCTAAACTCCTGTTTCCAGAGAGGAATATTGGTCTTGGTCATTACCTGTATGAGATCACCACCACATCGTTGGTCTTTCCACTACTTAACTTTAATGGTTTACCCATCTGAGTCAATAAAGGCTTCAGAGAAGCCGCCACTTCTAATTTAATAGGATATCCTTGAGGACTGGATTCCAAGATAGTATATTTAATTCCCTTATCATTACAGTAATCGATAACGCCGGGGAGTGCTACCGGATAGATATTTGGTCCCATCTTCAGAAGTCGGGTCTTAATAAATGTAAATCCTGCCTCTCCTGCAGCCAATTGGTTACCTGTAAACTGTTTAATTTCACCTGATATTAAGTCTACTCGGGTTTCCAGACGACGGTCTGTGCTCAAAGTTTGGCTCAAAGAACGTTTTTTAGCCTTTTCTTTGGCTTCTTGTTTGGCTCTTTCTTTAGGAGTCAAATCTGAATCTACTACTTCAGATGGGTCCCATGGGACTGCAGGTCCCTGTCCTTCTGGGACCGGTTGGTAACAATCTAAAGTTAATTTAGGCAATAATAGGCCTCCTACAAAGGTATTGGGGTCTGATGGAGGGATTACAACTACATAATCACTACCGAAATCTTGAGAAACTGTTACTATGGTGCCGATATCAAAGCCAGCATCTAACCATGGCCGGACAACTTCGCCTCTGGAAGTGGTATCACCTACTCCCACTGGTTTCCAATTATCTAAATCATTAGGATCGGGATAATCAATAACTACTGGGTCTTTGTAAAGTCCCAAATAATCAGTAACTTTAACTCTATCGGTTCGTTTATGCTCTGGTTCTTGGCCTGACATCATTTGCATCAAGACATTAGGGTCGCCCCCTAATTCTAACCATGTGGCCACGGATTCATATAATTCAGGCCATTCAGATTTGGCATAAGTGCCATCTAAATTAACAATAGTGCAAATAACTTCCATATTTTCCAAACGTTGCATTTCTTCAGTGTAGGCTTCTTCAAAAGCCTCTTGAATATCTTCACGAGATTGGTCTAAATCGCCCATGTCGGCACGATTCATGGCTTCATCAATAGGATTACCCAAAGGAGCAACCTCAAAGTCACCGTGAGGGCCGTCAGCATCCATACTGTCAATAACGGCCTGTGCTTCGGCTTCAGAATCAAAAGTCATAGGTGTGCCTTGGTCTTCAATGAATTGTCCTGTATCTTTATCCAATATACCCCATTTTTGTTCATTGAGTTCTTGGTCAGCCGTCTTGGCTACTTCATTCATGGCATCTGCAGTTTCCTGATCTTGCATTACTTCTGCCGCTTGGACTCCTGCTTCCGCTGCATCCTTAATACTGGCCCAGTCTTCACGACTCTCGGCAGTATCAATAGCATCATTTAAGTTATCAACCGCATTATCCATAGCCTCCTGTGCCGCATCAGGATTATTCTGACTGGACTGTGAGTTGGCTTCTTGAGCATCATTCTTGGCTTGAGTGGAAGATTGTTGAGAGTCACTGGCTGTTTGCCCCTTTTGCATATTATCAATTTGTTCACTGGCAGCCTGCTTCTGGTCATCAGTTAAATCAGAA
>Ga0315334_10002380_pt1 | contig 11760 bp, 6 predicted proteins | sample M150034915metaG_FD_205555 | JGI IMG/M metagenome (GOLD analysis project Ga0315334, IMG submission 205555) | Ammonia-oxidizing marine archaeal communities from Monterey Bay, California, United States - M1 500m 34915 | ecosystem: Environmental > Aquatic > Marine > Intertidal zone | place: USA... | reverse complement strand
ACCGCCGCGGGCACTGCTCGGACAATCTGAGTGTTCTTTAGCCAACTTGTCAAAACCTGATCCCTTTGCAGTAATTAATTGTTCTCTGAGTTTTTGAATGGTCTTTAATTTTTCTGATTTTACTTTTTCATCAGATCCTGGATCAGTTTTTAAGAGGATGTGACTAGCCGTGATGCTTTCTTTTGAATTAAAGGAGCCCTTATTTTTTTCGTAGAATTCCTTCATTTCAGCATCGGTCGGGGCTGCTATTGAATTGAGTTTTTCCTGGACGTGGGCATTGATTAACAATTCTTCAGTGACCTCGGCTTCAAAGCTTTTTTCGGTGTGTCCCATTTTCTTTATATAGTCTGCAAACTTAATGTTCGGGGGAAGGGATCCTTTAATTTGTTCAAGAGTTTTCTTCAGCTCTTCTGGGTTAGATTTGGTCTTTGTGCTTTTAGCAGCTTCTAAGAGGAGATTGCGTGATATAAGTTCCTCTGCCATTCTTGGTGTTACTTGTTTGATGGCGTTAGCTCGTTGATCTGCAGGCATTTGATCAATGCTTGGCCCGTAGCGCATGCGGAGTGCTCTTTCGACGTCTGCTGATGTAATTTTTTTGCCATTAACCGTTGCGAGTTCTTGATTTTCTGTCGCGGGCTTTGAGTTTTCCTCAGCAGCAATGAGCAAGGAAATTGAAAAGAGAGTCGCCAATGAATAAGCGAGGGCGTGCAATAATTTGAACATGAGTTTGTTTCTAGATCTAGGACCCTAACGGTCTTTTTAAATTGAGGGGTAATGAGTTTTTTCGTTCTATAAGTGATTTATAGCAAACTATATTTAAGAAATGAAGTATCAAAATTTGTAGGAATTTACTATTAATTTGCTATTTTAATAAATTATAGGATATGGAATCAGATCAATTATGTTCATCTGCTAGGGTGCAGATTCTTCGTCGGATGCTCTGGGTGATAATGTTTCTCGTCTGGGCATGGTCCTGCGGTGCTTACAGATACCTTGTCGGGGTCCCGGGTTTCGTAATTCTTCCGATAATGATTATTGTGCCGGTTTGCGTGATACGGTCATTGAAGTGGAGGAAGACTATTTTGGTGATTGCTGGTATTCTTTTTGTTGTTGTATTGGTTCGACTCTTACTTGAAAGGCCAACGTGGGACAGAGATTGGATTGATAGTTGTAGAAAGCCGCCAGTCGTTCGTCTTTTAAAAGATAAGGAGATAGTTGAAATAGAGAATGTCAGAGAATTCAAATGGAGGAGCGTCGATGATTATGATGAGGCCTGGGTCAAGCACAGCTATTATCTTGATCAGTTGGATTCTCTTGATCTGGTCATAGAGCCTTTGGGTGATTCAAAGCTCTTTGCCCATACCATGCTTAGTTTTGGTTTTGGTCCTGAAATGAGAGTTGTCATATCTGCTGAAGTGAGAAAAGAGAAGGGAGAAGCCTTCAGTATATTTTCAGGGCTCTATAAACAATTTGAACTTATATATCAGATCAATAGCGAACGCGATGCTCTCACTCTTAGAGGATTGGAGGAAGGAACACAGCTTTACTTGTTTCCAATAAAAGCCAGTCATGACTTTATGAAGAGTCTGTTTGTGAGTATGACGGAAAAGGCTGGAAATTTAACTGATGAGCCTAAGTTTTATCACTCACTTAGAGCCAATTGCACGACCGAGCTTTTTGACCACATAAAGAAAAATTATGACGGATCCATTAATTATGGAAAGGGTGTCCTTTTCCCTGCCCAGTCCGGGAAGGTTCTTCACGATATGGGATGGATGGATACCGACTTAGATTATGAGAAGGCCATGGATCGGTTCCGTTCAGGGATGCGGGTCAGGAAATTTGCAGATGACCCAGACTTTTCCAAAAAGATAAGAGAATAATTAAAAGTCATTCTTCCACATCATGGATTCCATGGGAAGGGGGGATCTGCTATTGTATTTGGCTGAGCTTTTCTGTGAATAAAGAGTGTCGACTTCTCCCTGAATTTCAAAATAGATGAGTTGGCCTATCGGCATGAGGTGATAGATCCTGACAGGCTTGGATACGGAAATTTCGAGTGTCCAGTGATTGCAAAATCCGACGTCTCCTTTTCCGGCCGTTGCATGAATGTCAATTCCTAGTCTTCCGACACTGCTCTTTCCTTCAAGGAAGGGGACATGTTTGTGGGTCTCTGTATATTCTTCAGTTACTCCGAGATAAACAGTTCCCGGTTCTAGGACAATGCCCTCAGAAGGTATTTCAAACATTTCGATGTTGTTATGTTTTTTTGCATCAAGAATATCGTCAGAATAAGTGGCCAGAGTCTTTCCGAGGCGAACATCGTAACTGTTAGTGCCTAGATGGGATTCAATGTAAGGCGTAACAACAATGCTGCCTTCTTCGATTGCTTCTCGGATAGCATGGTCAGTCAGGATCATGTTTTTGTATGTTTTAACTAAGGTTAGCTAAATACAACAGTTTTATTTTTTAATACCAGCACCTTTCTCTGAGAGTGAGCCCAGACGCCCCGTTATCTGCATCAACATGCTGATCAAGATAAACTATATTTCCTTTGTGCTTCCCGATGAATGCAGAGACTGAAGAAACTAATCCGGATCGATCAGGGCATGAGACAAGTAAAATGGCGATCCTTTTTAATGAAGGCATGGATCTTTGTATGGGGTACACAAAGAACTAGCACTGAGTGCAGAAAAAACAAGTTCCACTAGATTATGATAGCTGATATTAATCGATGAAATGAAATGGACTAAAAGTATTAAGGGATGCCTTAAAATTCCAATGAGTCTTATCGATTATTTTGGAATCGAAGTGATCATTGGGGCAGGACTGTGCTGGACCTTGGGTGGCGGCTTTTTCCTTGTGCTGTTACTTATATGTTCTCCTAGTTATTAGAGGAATTGTTTAAGGTGTATAATATTAGGCTTTTGCGTCAGATGGTTTTTGAGGCTCTTTTGATGCCGCCTTTTTAGCATCGGACCCACTCTTTCCTTTCCATTGCTTTACAAGTTCCGTTGCTAGTATTTTTTGTTCTTCACTGAGCTTTGATTCTAATTTTTTAACGGCAATCAGTGCCTCTGAGTTACCTTGTTCGGCAGCGAGTGTCATCCATTTTTGAGCTCTCACGAGGTCAGTTGAAACGCCTTGTCCAAGCGCATATAGCATGCCGAGTGAAGCCTGACCTTCGGGGCTTCCATGATTTGCAGCTTTCATTAACCACCCTATGGCTTCTTGCGGGGTTGAGTCTAACTCTTCATCTTTCAGAAGGAGTAAAGCCAAATTAACTTGAGCATTTGGGTGCCCAAGCTGTGCTGCTTTTTGATACCATACTGTTGCCTGGTCGGCATTCTTCTCTAGATCAATGCCGTTATGATATAATGTGCCGAGCTTAAATTTTAAGTTGGCAAGTTCAAGTTCAGCTTCTGATGATTCGATGGCTTCAGCGATTTGCTGGATGGCAAGTGCTCTTTCTTTGCTCTCTTTGAATTGAGACGCTAATCCCAAAGCCTGTTGCATCATGACGTTGCTTCTTTCTTGAATTTCTTTTGCAATTCCTAATGACTGAGTAAGGATTAGCTTTTTATCATTCTCGTTGCCTGAATCTTCTACAGCGGCAATGATTTTATTTAAAGTAGCGGCCTTCTCCTTAATTGGTTCGATTTCTTTTATCGATATGATCGCGGCACTGAGCGTTGCGTTGCTTTCTTCCTTGAGTCCGCAATTGAATTGAGCCACAGAAAGATGAGTGAGAGAAGCGGCTTGGGTTCCTTTATCTTTTATTGAGGCAATGATCGTTTGAGCCTTTTCGATAGTTGCTTTTGATTGTTCTTGGTCTCCAGCCTTCATGAGGGTCACTGAAAAATCGCAGAGCACTTTGACCTGTCCCTGAGGATCCTGTATTTTTTCTATTAGAGCTAGGGCCGGATCCTGTTTGGGTTTTAGGAGGTCTTTTACTGATTCCAGTTGAGCCATAAAGTTGGTGACTTCACTTACTTCGGCGAATTCTTTTAATGAGAGATTTAAAGATTTAATTAGTTTCTCTTTCTCATCGGGTACCGTTATTGCGGACAATGCTTCGAGGCACGAGTCCATGAACGTCTTGGCTTTTTCATTATTGCTAGCATAAAGGTTGGCGAGAGCGAGGTTCTGGCTAACTGAGAGCTTGGATTCTGGAGACTTTGTGGAATTGACTAAGCTAACGAAAGGATTTTCAGAGGTCGAAGGTTTCCCATTTTCTTTCGTGGTCTGAGGTTCTTCTGGAGAAGAAAGAGCTAGGATAATAGGGTCGCTAAGTTCACCAATTTCATTAGTTCCGGCAAAAGGCTTTAGTGATGTTGCGAGGCTTGATATGAGCTCTCTTTTTTCCGTAACGGTATCGATCTCTCGGATGTTGATTTGACAATCAGTAAGAATATTCATCACAGGCCCCATGTTTCCTGCGTGCAGATTGGCTAGTGCAAAATGCTCTAAGGCTTTGCCTTTTTGTGTTTTGGTCTTTGCTTTTCCTGCAAGAATTCCGAAAGGAGTTTTCTGTGATACAGTTAGGCTGTCAGTTGCTTTCTCTTGAACGGGATTGACCGTGTCCTCAGAATTAGGCTCAGATCCATTGTTGAATATTACTCCCAAAGCGAAGATGCATGTTAGCGATGCGATAGTTAGGATGATTTTGTTCCGTTTGTTCATTTCTCTTTTTCTATTATTTAGTTATTTTTTGAGAGGGGAATTTTCAGTAGATCTAAGTGTCTTTTTTCCTTTGTGATCTTTTGAAAAGCGTTGATGTCTTTTTCCATGGCGACCTGCTGTGCCTGGTAATACATTTCTGAGTAGAAGAAGGCGCGAGCCACATCTATGTCGACAAGCTCGATGTCTTTCTCGGTTACTCTGGGTATTAGTAGTAGGCGACCTCGTGAAAAATTGCTTAGCCGCAGAGCGAAATCTTCAGTATTAAGACTGATGGCCTTTTTTGTCAGAATGGCATACTTCAGTCTATCTATGTCGTCAGTATTTCGTAGGAGGACAGTGAACCTTTGCTGACCGTTCTGTGTGGGCTGATTCATTTTCCAGAGGGTCTTTCTCCAACTGTCTTTGTTTGGGCAATTAATAATGCTTATGGTTGGAACTGGTTCACTGAAGATAGAGTCTGCCTTTTCAGTGAGGCGATTCATTTTAAATGAGAAGGCAATGGCCTTGAATTGAGGGTTGCTTCCGAGAATTTCAGGCGCGTTTTGTTTGATATATTCTTCTAGGAACAGGACGCGATTTCCTGAGCCGATATTGAGATCAGGCTCAAAGAAAATGATTTTATTTGAACTTATTTTTTTCTGAATCCCTCTTCGTTTAAGAACTTCGTATATTTGTCTGTAGCAGAGAATCTCTTCGCCTGGGACGGAATCACCGTAGAAGTTTTTGTATGGGTATTGACTGACCAAATTAAGGTTTCTTACAGCTAGCTGCTCTGTTAGATCCTTCATTCTCTGGAGCTGTTTGTTTTCGTATAGATAATTAAGATCGAATGTGTCTTCTCCTCTGATCCTGTAAGCGTCCCGGAACAGTTGATTGTCAAAACTGTCAAACGCGTCTTCGTCCATTGGGGTGCTCTTGCCAATTGAGTTCTCATCGGGAAGAACGAATGGGGTCAGAACAATGATGACTTCTCTTTTGACAGTTTTTGTTTTTTTGCTCTGGAAGAAACGTTTTATTATGGGGAGTGAGCCGAGAACAGGGACTCTGTCCTTGGTCATTTGTTTATCCTTGGCAATGAGGCCTCCGATGATGAAGGGTGTATTGTTGGCTACCCTGACATAGGTTCTTACGGAACGATTCGAAATGGTTGGTGAGCTTGCCATTATGGTGCCGTTACTGCTTCGGACATTGACATCAGCATCAGGGATCTTGGCGGTGACTTCTGCATTGACCTGCATGCTCACTTCTTTGCCTTCAGTGTCGATCCTTGGGCGGAGGGAGAGAGTTATTCCCGCTTTTTTTATAGTGAAGCTGGTACTGGCATAATTACCGGAAGTTGAGTATGAGGTGTTGGCAATGGGAAGATCTTCGGAGACATTGATGTAGGCCATTCGATTGTCGAGTGCTAGTACACTGGGTCTGGATAGAACCTCAGCCTGACCTTCTCTGACTAGGGCTTTGATTTGTGCGTTGAGTCCTTCGAAGATGCCGTTAGTTCCTCCTTTGGTTACTAAATCTAGAGCGGCGCCTGTGGCTGGATGCTGGAGGCTGCCGATGGTTAGGGTGTTCATGTTGGTGCCGATGAAATTATTTGCTCCTTCGGTCTTGGTCCATTTGATGCCCAGTTCATCCAGTGCCGTTGAAGAGACTTCAAGGATCATTGCTTCGATGATGATTTGTCTGGCAGGATTGTCTATTTCTGACTTAATTTTTGCAAGGATGCCACTCAATTGCGAAGGGATTGAGGGGTCATGAAAGATGACAAGTTCATTGAGGGGATCCGTTTCTGTTTGAGGAAACTTCTCCTCTGGTTTTGGTATTATTTCATGAAAGGTTGTTCCTGGAAGGGGAATGATAACAGGTAAGTTTTTTGGGTCTATAGATTCTCCCGTCTTTCCAATTGTGTATCCGTGCAGGCTCAGTAATTGGGTTGCTCTTACAGGGTCAATGTAACTGAGAGTGATCCGTTTGGACGCTATTTCATCCTTTGGAGCATTTGGGAGTTCAGTTAATTCATCAAGCGCTTGCTGAAGCCATGAAGTAGCCAAACTCGTGCTTTTGACGGCTAGTGTTTCAGAGGCATTCTCTTCTGCTAAACCATAGTTAAAATTTATCAGTAAAGAGCAAGTGATGCTCGCCGAAATTATATTGATGATTTTTTGATTCATTAGTCTAACTTTCTCTCTCTTTTGATTCATTATTTTCAGACACCATTCCCGGGAAAAATGTTTGCTTCGGAGGTCGCTTCTTTGGCCATAAGCGCATGACTTTATTAATGGCTGTTGTCTTTTTCTTTTCGGGTTTTGATTTGGCTGATTCGATTACTTTTTCGACAGCTTCTCTTGCCTCTTCGATTGACTTGAAGTGCGTTGACTCGAGGTATTTTTCTAGGTTTTGATGTTTGGCGAGAATTGGATCGAAATCATTTCTATTAATTTCATATAAGAGCGATTCCGTGCTTGAGGTGATAGTGGATTCTCTCAACTGTCCACCTAGGAGAGCCCCTTCACCAAAGTGCTGGCCGGCACGTATCGTTTGCGCTTTGACTTGACCGACTTCTATCCCGTCCACATGACTGATTAATAAGCCTTCCACGCACACGAACATAGAGCTTGCGGTTTCTTCTTGATGGTACAGGGATTCACCTTCTCTGAGGGTCCTCTTAGTCATTTTTTCTAGCAAAGAGTTAAATTCTTCGGCGCTCAGTGAACGGAAAAGCTCTGTCCTAGTCAGTAACTGATACAAATCGTTGTCCAGTGAGGCATCGAGCGATCTTTTTTCACGCTTTGACAGGAAGACTTCCTGCTTAGAAAGGGCTGGAACGATTCCAGAATGAATCAAATGATCAAGAACAGTGTTATTGACTAAGTGTATTGATTCGTTTGGAGAAATGTACTTAGGTAGAATAAAGTAACGTATTTCGTAGACCATTCCTTCCAGAGTTGAAGCTTTCATTCGAACTTCCGGTTCAGGGTCGACTAGGACTCCTTCGTGTTCGCAAGCTGCGCGTATACCAGCGGTGAGAACTCTTGTGGCTCTTTCGGAACTCACATCAAAATCCAAAGTAAAATCCACTTCCATGCGGAAGTGTGGCTTTGGTTTCATGTAATTAGTAACGATAGTGTCTCCTAGTCTGCTGTTAGGGACTACGACCATATTATTTTTTGTGGTCCTTAATCGGGTCGTCCTCCAGTTCGTTTCTATAACTTCAGCTGTTATGTGAGTCTCTACGCGGTTCTGGTGAACCATGATCCAGTCACCAATTTTGAATGGCTGGTCGACGTGTATGGCGAGGCCCATGAAAAGGTCCAAAATAATTGTCCTTAGTGCGAGTCCGATAACGATACTTACTGCTCCAGAAGCGGCTAATATTTTGGTGGTGTCTTTATTGAAAACCGTGGAGGCTATGATTAGTGCAGTGATGGAGAATAGGACAATGGCCGTCACATCTTTAGGGAGCCGAGGAACTCGACGATCTGAGATTTTGCCAATGAATCCGTCCCAAAAGAATAAAGTGATGAATCGGTTCAGGAGAAACGCTGAAGATACCCAGGCGCCAATTTGTATGCCATAGGAGAAAAATGATTCTGTTACAAATCGACCATTCGCTAAAAAATCGTGATAGATATCCCTTCGGTTTAAGAGCGTGATTAAGAAAGCTACAAAAACCGCTACTGGTAACCAGATACGACTAATAATTTTCACGATCCCCCAATGTTCTGTAGAGCTTGGGTTTTAATGATGTTTGTTTATTAATTAAAACATGAATAAAAACTTATTATTAGTTAACAGACCGAGGTATTTAAGGTAATCAAACTATTTTGCTTAATAGCTAACTTATTTAGAACCAAAGAATGATAGGGATATTCCTAGTTTTTTTGTTAAGTGATATAATGCATTGTTCCTTAGTTAGGACAGAAGAGGAAATAAACAAAACACTCATAATAAGAGAACAGCGCTCATTAATACGTTAAACGCATAAATAAACAGCGAAAAAATGACCAGTTAAATTGGTCCAAAACTTGAGCTTTATTACTCTAAATGAGTTAAAAACTAGTTCATCTTTTAATGGGGAAAGCGATGGCTTTGCCATTTAATCGAGGATCATGAGCCGCCTCTAAACCTTTACCTAAGTTGCCAATTGCTTGAGTGGCTCCGCCATGACCGCCAATGTTTATTTGGTGTCCCATTTGTTTTAATGAATCAATAATTCTCTGACCTGCGGTGCTCTCGATTCTGATTTGGTTTGGCTGCCATTGATGATGGAATCGCGGTTTCTTTAGCGCTTCACGAATAGAGAGCTGGTGATCGAGAGTATGAATGAGAGTAAGTAAGGTTTGGCTGATTATGGTTGGACCGCCTGCGGCACCGACCGAGAGAATAGGTTCATGACCCTTTAACACGATCGTAGGGCTCATGCTGGATAGAGGTCTTTTACCTGGGGCAACTGCGTTCGCTTCATTGCCGACTAATCCAAAAGCGTTAGGAGTTCCCGGTGAAATGGAGAAATCATCCATTTCATTATTCATAATGACGCCAGTGCCCGGGATGATGACCTTTGATCCAAAGGATGTGTTGATCGTTGCAGTAATGGCAACCCAGTTCCCTTCATTATCACTGCAACTGAAATGAGTGGTGTGCTTATTGAAGAAATGTTCAGTAGATCCTGGTGGGGTTCCGTGGATCTTTACTTTCCCTACTTTCTTAGGATTGATTTTTTTTGCAAGACTCTTCGCATATTCTTTGGAAACTAATCCTAAGGGGACCTTAGCGAAGGCTGGGTCTCCGAGCCAGTGAGCCCGGTCAGCGAAAGCGAGCTTCATTGCTTCGGTGATTAAATGATAAAACTCGGGAGAGTTCGGATTAATATTCTTGATATTGAAATGTTCCAGGATGTTGAGAATTTGAGCTACGTGGGTCCCCCCCGAGCTCGGAGGAGGCATTCCAATTACGGTGAATTCTCTGTACGTTGTTTTTACCGGATCGGGATAGGTGACGTGATATTTTTCAAAATCTGAGGCCTTCATTATGCCGCCATTTTCTTTCATCCACTCCTCTGTTTTTTTTGAAAAGGGTCCTTTGTAGAACCAATCGGTTCCGTGCTGTGCTATTTTATTATAGGTTTCAGCCAGATCTTCCTGAATGAGCATTGAACCGGCCTTGATAGGATCTCCATTATTATCTGTGAAAACCTCTGCCGTGGCAGAATAGTTTTTGATTTGTTTAAAATTGCTTTTAATCCTCTGGGCAAAAGGAACCGAGACCTTGAATCCATTGCGAGCAATGCTTGAGGCATTTTCTAAGTGTTTTTTAAAGCTAATTTTGCCGTGTTTTTTGCATAGTTCTGAGTAAGCCTTTAATGCACCGGGGACGGCAATTGCCAATGCTCCAGTCTTACTGAGACTGGTCTGAGCCTGGCCATTGCGTATGTACATGTTTTTGTGGGCTCTTTGAGGAGCAGTCTCGCGACCGTTAATTGTAAAGAGTTCGCCGGTTGCTTTCCTTGCAACAATAAAACATCCGCCGCCGATACCGGAATTGTATCCATTAACAACGCCTAGAGTCAGTGCTGCGGCGACTGATGCGTCAAACGCGTTGCCTCCATCTATCATTGCTTGGAGGGCTGCGTCAGTGGCAATTGGGTCGACAGTTGCTATTGCGATGCCTTGCAGCTTGTCATTGCTTTTAGCGGAGCCGATTAGACAAAAGTGTAAGACAAGCAAAAGGTAGAATATTTGTAACAGTTTTATTCGCGACATTTTCATTTAATGATAAGCATATTTTGTTCATACGCCGTTTTTATGTTGGAGACATTGGATTGAGAAAGGCACTATTGATCAAGAACAATTATACCGAAAACAAGTGAATAATGTTGTCCTATTTGATTATTTTTCTTATGATCAGCAAAATTTAATCAAGATGAAAACGAAAATCTCCACGACCTTAACAATAATTTTCTCAATAGCAGTGCTGGCAGGTATTGCGATACCGAGATCCCATGCCCTCGAACTGCTTAGTTACTGGGACTTTAATGATCCTGGCAACGCTACGTCCGCTGCGGATGTGACAGGAAATTCTCCTGACCTTGGATTTAATGGAGTAGCTGCCTACACGGAAGATGGTGGAGGGCTCAGTGATTCAGCCGGTGACTATGCGTTGGACCTTGGAGGCCTTAATGATGGCTCCAATGGTCAAACTCCTGAAGGAGATCATTTAAGCTCAGCCTATGAAAACAATGCGATGTCTGTCGTTTTTTGGCAGAACACCACACAAACAGGCAACACGAGTGCATTCTGGATTAACGCTCCAGCCGCCACGGGTGATCAGCGTGGTTTTCAGGCCCATACTCCCTGGGGCAATGGAACGATTTACTTTGATCAGTCCGGTTGCTGTGGAGGCCCTCAGCGCCTCACTGTCGGAGGATTAGTTCAACTCAATACGTGGCAGCACTTTGTGTTCCAGCGTGATGCGGACGGGAACATGGAGATTTGGGTCGATGGTGTACAGGCAGCTTCTCAGGGCGGAGCCGAGCCCTTAGATGAATTTAATGGCATTATTACAGTGGGAGCAGATTTGAATGGGAATAACGGTTTTGCGGGTCGCATTGATGATTTCGGAATCTTTAACGAGCTGCTGGACGAGGATCAGATTGCGACTCTGGCCGGAGGAGCAAGCCCAATGGCATTGATTGATACGAGTGATGATGATGAGGATGGACTCCCTGATATTTGGGAGGAATCGCTCGTGGATAATCTTGATGATTTGAACGGTAATGGAGCAGGTCCTGGCCCTGGTTCAGGGACTGGAGACTTTGACGGGGACGGCTTAACGGACCTCGATGAGTACGAGGAGACCAAGACCAACCCGATCGTAGCAGACACAGATGAGGACGGCTTAAGTGATGGAGTCGAAACTAATACCGGAACTTATGTGAGTGCGACTAATACCGGGACCGATCCCAAGGAAGCGGACACGGACAGTGACGGATTATTGGATGGAGTAGAAACCAATACCGGGATTTTAGTCGATGAGGAGGATACCGGAACCGATCCACACAATCGTGACACGGACGGGGAC
>Ga0315334_10002379_pt1 | contig 11761 bp, 7 predicted proteins | sample M150034915metaG_FD_205555 | JGI IMG/M metagenome (GOLD analysis project Ga0315334, IMG submission 205555) | Ammonia-oxidizing marine archaeal communities from Monterey Bay, California, United States - M1 500m 34915 | ecosystem: Environmental > Aquatic > Marine > Intertidal zone | place: USA... | reverse complement strand
CGACAAACATCGAAAGGCTCAATTCCTTTCCTCACAGCGAAAAACTAGGATGTAAGGTGGCGTTAATCCATTCTTTGGGGAGGCTAGTCCTCCCCATTGAATCCTAAAAATCAAAATTGTTCGGATCGAAAGGCGATCGAACGAAAGGTTCAAATCCTTTCCGATCAACGAAAAACTAGGATGTAAGGTGGCGTTAATCCATTCTTTGGGGAGGCTAGTCCTCCCCATTGAATCCTAAAAATCAAAATTGTTCGGGTCGAAAGGCGATCGAACGAAAGGTTCAAATCCTTTCCGATCAACGAAAAACTAGGATGTAAGGTGGCGTTAATCCATTCTTTGGGGAGGCTAGTCCTCCCCATCGAATCCTAAAAATCAAAATTGTTCGGGTCGAAGGCGGTTTAACGAAAGGTTCAATTCCTTTCCGATCAACACAAAGTAAGGATGCATAGCGATTCAAAGTTATTCAATGGGAAGATAATAATCTTCCCATTGTTATTTTAAGAGCTTTATTCTATCCTATTAACCAGTTCGCTTAAAAATCCATCCCAATACACACCGGATCTGCTTTTCCCCAATCTAACGAGAATAATATTTTTCTTGGCTGACATATACACATATTGTCCCAAATGTCCCTGCATATAGAAATCCACATCTTTTTCTATCGCTCCCCCTTCATAAGTAGGGTAGTGCCACCATTGATAGGCGTAAAACATATCTTTAGATTCAGCTGATTTCTTTATAGAAGCTTCTACCCATTCTTCAGGCACTATCTGCTCGTCACCCCATTGGCCTCCATTCAAATAGAGCCTTCCGATTTTAGCATAATCAATTGCTTTTGCATTCAAGCAACAGAATGCTTTTTCTCGCCCCCCCTTACGATCCAGACTCCATGACGCCCCATATTCTGAGCCCAGCTTCTTCCATATTTTTTCTTCACAGTATTGGGTAAGTGATTGCCCGGTCGCCTCTTCAATTATCACCCCAAGTATCTGCGTAGCAATTGACACATATTCAAAGCGCTGATCCGGCTTCCCTTTTATCTTTATCTTCCGCAAGTGCCGATCAAGGTTCCTCCCGTAATAACCTATAGCGATATTTCCAAACGGGGAAAAGTAATTTTCTTTATAATCTATCCCCGTCCTCATGTTCAGCACATTTTCAATGGTAATTTTTTCAGCCCACGGATTCTTGAAATCCCTTATATACTCTGTAATCGGATCTTGTACGCTTTTAATGTGTCCTTCCTCGATCGCAATACCTATTAAAGCGGACACATAACTTTTAGCCATCGAAAAAGACGTAAATGTTGAAGACTCTTCGTAGTTATCACCATACCATTCGTATTTAATACTGTCATTCTTAATGATCAGGAAGGCAACCGTTTTATGACCTGCATTAAAGTTGGCAAGGTCATTTTCAGAATAAATGCCATATTTGGCCATATTCAATTTGAGCTCATTGTTCCCCTCATTAAAATAAAATGGCACTGGTGCTTTGTCCAGGTCCGAATGATGAAACTTCTTATAATCGTTAATGTTAGCGAAATTATAAACCAAGTACTTGCCAACGTGACAAGATGAAAACAACGTGCATAACGCGATAAGCAGTAATTTTCTCATACCATTTGTTTTAACAACCTATACATCTTCCCATCACTAATTTCACAGCCTGCCTGAAGCATTTCGAACAACTCATCCTCACGTATTTCTGCATATGCCTTAACTCCTTTATACAGTTCAATTTTACCAGGGTCAACTGCCGCCGATGCCAGCTCTTCAGTATTCAACAAATCGACCACAGCAGACTTCACACCTATAAGATACATTTCCTGTTCAGCACATTCAAAGAGCCTGGCTTCTTCAGAAGTCCTGTGCTCCATGTACCTAACTCCTTCAAGCACCTTTTGCATCACCACATCGCTAAAACCATCGATCCATAATTGAACCTGATCCTCGTCATTTTCTTTGAGCAATTCCCAATCTTTGGCTTCTATACCATTTGCTACCAAATACTGAATGAATTCTTGCTCCATTTCATTCAGCTCTTCCATAGTAAGCCTCCTGTATCTGATCATTTAGCTTTACTAAAAATACCTTTAAAAATTCCGACGAAAGAATGGGCGTTCAACGGAAACTCCAAAATCACATGCAGAATACTTAAGAACAGCAGCACCTTAAGTCCAATGCTGTAATCATAAATGTATAGAGCAACACTTCCTGCCCAAATTATAAGAGATGCAACTATGTTTAAGCGAGAGATCTTGTGCCACCCGATAATTGATGTTTTTGAGAACCAATTCAAATAGTGATAGGTATAGGCAAAAGCTATAAAACGCTGGATCTGAATTCCAAATTCATTGAACAGTGACGAATTGCTATAATCCCATGGTTGCGGCTGATCAAAATTAAGTAATATGGCATTAATGGAATAGAAGTTGGATGCCCTGTATGTGTCCAGTGAATCTCCAAAATCAGCGGCAGTGGCGACTGAGGGAATGGCGAAACAGCAGATTCCGCAGACCGCCAGAAGGCCAACACCTGCATATCCGTAGATCGATTTACTTTTTAGTGCGCCATAAAGCATAAAAATTCCGGTAAAAACAAAAACGTGTATTAGCGTTGGCAGGAGAGCTCCTATGAGGTGCGAATAAATCGTAAGATCTAAATAATTGAACAACACGCCTAAAAGGAAACCCGCAGCCAATGCCAGCAGTTTGATCCACCAGCTTTTCACAAAAGTCATAACAACACTTCCAATTAATGCTGCCAATAACAAGTTAGGCAACTTGTCTTGTAAGGAACTCACTCTTTCAAACCAATTTGCACCAAGCCAATCCTCTTTCATCTCATTCGGCAACCCGATAAAAAGTTCTACAAATAAATACAATGCTGACCAGACAACAGCAACAATAATAAGTGGTAAGAAGTCAAATCTGCCCGTTGTAAAATACCGTTTCTTATTTAACCACCCGATCTCTGTCAGGTAATGTAAAGGCCCTAGTACAGCATATGAAAACAGAAACAGCCAGAACGGCAACAGAAATGCTGCTATAAGAGAAATCACCATCAGTCCTATATTCAGTATGTCGATCTTCTTGACTGTATTCATTGATGATAGAAATTTCCTGCCCGAATTTGCCAATTATTTTAGCATCATCAGTCAAATAAGTGAATAATCCCTTTTTTAGATTGGGTTTCATTGCCAATACATGGGTCAGCATATTCAATTGTCCAGAAATAAACTCCTTCTTTCATTAGCCCATGAGAACCCGTCCCATCCCAAGAATTAAGTACATTATTGGATTCGAATAGTTTAACGCCCCAGCGATTGTAAATCACAATGTGAAAGTCTGTAATATTCACGGTTGTCACCTTAAACTCATCATTTTCGCCATTTCCATCAGGAGTGAAAACGTTGGGTGTTGAAATACTTACAGGAGCAAAGATCATCACCGTTATCGAGTCACTAGCCAGACATCCGTTGTATTCATAATCTACAAAATACTGATCAGATACGCTGACCGTAATGCTCTGGCTGGTTTCTGAGGTATTCCAATAATAGCTTGTGCCAACAGGCGAAGTAAGGGTTACCGGATCACAGGAAGAAATATCAGGCCCCAGGTCAATTTCTATAGGAATCAGGTTTACCGGAATTGTTGTCGTCAAGCTACATCCAGCACTATCTGAAACAGTAAGCGTGTAATCCCCGGCACTTAAATCCTCGAATAGTCCCGATGACTGAGAAATACTTCCTAAAATATAGTTGTATGGACTTAAGCCACCATTAGCGATCACCTCGATCCATCCGTTACCCGACCCACAATCCTCATCAACTACGTTAAGTATTACATACTCCAGAGTGGATGTATCCCCAACATCAACCGAAATTGAATCCACACATCCCAGAAAATCCGAAACCACAATGGTATAAGTCCCTGAAAACAAGCCCGCAAATACTCCACTCGTTTGTACCCCCGCCCCTATGTCGTAGCTAAAAGGGGCTTGGCCTAACGACCCAACAACTACAACCTCCCCGGTATTTGAGCCGCACAGTGCGTCTGTAACCGACACTAAACTTAAACCTATCACAATGGAATCAACAATTGTAACTTCAATAGTATCCACGCACCCACCCAAATCAACCACTTCCACAGTATAAGATCCGGCTGTAAGGCCAGTAAACATGCCTGTCGGCTGGCTGCCAAGGCCAATGTTATAGGTATATCCAGGTGCCCCCCCTATTCCTTCAACTTCAATCGAGCCATTGGCCCCCGAACATTTTTCCGGAGTTTGATCAACCAGGGACGATGACAATGTTGACGTGTCTGAAATCTCTACAGTAATGAAATCCGTGCATCCGACCGAATCCATTACCAGAACAAGGTGGGATCCGCTTGCAAGTCCAGAGAAATTACCTGAGGTCTGAGGGCCTGACCCTATGTCGTATGTGTAGCTCCCTACTCCTCCAGATCCAGACACTGAAATTGATCCATTGGGCAACCAACATTCTGCAGGGGTTGAGCCAACCAGGTTCGCAACTACCGTGCTACCTGTATTACCCAGTGCAACTAAGCTATCAGCAGTGCAACCTAAAGAATCTGTAACTGAAACCGTATAAAAACCTGACCCTATACCGGCATATAGCGAATCGGTTGGGCCAAATAACCATTGATAGGTGTAAGGAGAAACACCACCTGTGACACCAACAACATTTATACTACCATTATTTAATCCACAATCGGAAGGCACAGAGACCAATGTCAACTCGAGTGCAGCACCCCAATCAATGATTATTTGCTCATAATCAAAGCAACCTGTAGTTGTGTCGGCAATAATCAAATAAACTGTATCCCCTTCTGACATTGTTGAAGTAGGCAAAACTCCTGATGTATCGTGCGCCGACACCGGGATTTGAGATTGAAAGGTTATCATTGTCCCCGTCAATCCACTGCTATCGGTGTAAACCAGAGTGTTCAGGTCCAGATCACCACATTGTCTGCCCGGGTCAGTATACTGTACGTTTGGTCCCGGTAAAGTGAGTACAACGATATCTTTTGTTATTGGCGAAGTAAAACAACTTCCTATTGGCGTACCGGTAGCAGTATAAGTTGTTGTATTTAATGGGTTTGCATTAACAATAACTCCTGCAGTTGTGTCTAAACCTACAGGTGGCGACCACACCCAGGAGAAATCGTTTACTGCCTGACCTACAACCGCTATATCCACCGGATTAGAAGAGCAGGTTAGAATGGTATCAACACCAGGTTCACAAACAGAAGTGGGGCCAATTAGATCACCGGCATATTGAAACTGAAATAAATGATTGAGCGCGTTATCCGTCTGTGATGAATCGAGTATTATCACATATCGAAATGATTCAGCCATGCCCGGCCCTAAATTTTCAATTAGATATGATAACGAAATTGCCTCATCGTCAGTATTTATAGATCCGGGTGTTCCGACCAACAACCCACCAGTAGTTGCATAATTCCATATGTCTGATGCATCCCGATTCGAAAAACCTCCATATGTAACTTTAAAATTCTCTCCGAAAGCAGCCAGGCCAATGTAGGAGGCCCAGGGCACAAATTGCTCGGCTGTAACTAATGCTTTTGTACAACCGGTATCCCCTTGACTAACGATTGTATTTTTTGTGACGTAATCCCCCGTTAAAGAAACATTGTTATCCGGATCAATATTTCGGTGATAGTAGATTGTATCAATTATTCCTGGCCCATTATTTTTGACTGTTACTTCCGTACTATAAAACAAATCGGCTTGGTTAAGGCTATAGTTTATGTGAATCGATACGTCATATCCTGACCCAACATAATCTCCATCCCAGCATACAGACATAGCACCGCTGTTATTGACATAATCTGTTACAGATCCTGGTATTTTTTGTAGCGTTCCACTAGGATAAAATGAACAATTATTATTCGCCTTAATCCCATTAACACCTCCTAATTCAATCCCCCAGCCGTTCTCAGGCTGACCCGGGGTGAAAAAATCTCCGTCAAATTGTGACCAACCGGACATAGTTGGATCCGCAACAAAACCAAAGTATGGATTAGCGGAACGAAAATGGGCCCCTGCAACGAATCCTAAAGCCGTATCTGCACCTTCAAAACCACCGTCGCCGGCAATACCAACCTCAACGTAATCTCCAATTAAATAAGCATTAGAACCTATTATTTGGGCATTCGACAAGTGCGAGAAAAACAGGCTAAAAAGTACGACACGAAAACACCCATAAATTGACATAATCAAAATTAAATAATTAGAGAATAGAAAACACGCCTTTAATAAACAAATCTCCCTATACTATTGTACAGTATCAACTTAACTATGTGGGTGCCCGTTCTCAGCATTTAAACATCTTCTAAAACGAGCCTTTATTACAGTCAATTTAATCACTTTTACGGAGGTATTTAATTTTGTCTTTAAACCCTTTATCTTCGTAAAAAGCAATCATTTCCTCATTGGATGGTGAAGCAATATATGTTGTAACTCCATCAAGTTTGACCTCCTCCAGCGAAGAGAAGTTTCTTATTTTCGGCATGACCAATGAATGATCCAATGAATGCAAATAAAGTTCGTCCTCTCCAAGGCTTAGGGCTATTGTTGTATACAGATCATTTTCCTGTAGATAATTAAAATAATACACGCCGTTGTGTTTTTTCATTACGCCGGATATCTTAGGCGCAAAGATCAGCTCATGTGCATAGTGCATAAATACTGCTGTATCGTCCATTATTTGAACCGGAAGTCCCTGTGCCTCACGCACCCCGTAGATCTTGTTTTTTCTGATCTCGTATTTCTCTGAAGAGTCAATATCAGCCACACTAAGGAACATAACAACAGGGTATCTGCAATAAACGGAGTCTCGAGCAACGATCAACACCACGCTCCTATCTTCTTCCCTGGTATACTCGCCTACGATCTCTCCAATTATTTGAGATATTTCTTCGACTTTATCGGGCTGTGCTTTCTGAAAGTAAAAATCACTCATCATTTGCGTTTGGGCGTTCATTACCTTCACCAAACAAAAAACTAAAAATAGTAGACTTATCTGTTTCATTGAAATCATTGCATTATCTTTAAAATTAAGAAATCATTGTCAATCTTTTGTCTCTTATTTCACTTCTACTTATCCTTTATCCACTTTTGAATGAAGAAATGGCTATACAAAGAAACCAATAACCCTGAATTGGTCACACAACTTCAGGAAGAGCTAAAGATACCATACACCATTGCTGATCTTTTGGTTCACAGAGACATTCATGATTTTGATTCCGCCAAGACATTTTTCAACCCGGATTGGGGCAGTACACACGACCCATTTCTGATGAAAGATATGGATCGTGCCGTCGAGCGCATTGAAGAAGCACTTGAAAAAGATGAAAAGATCCTGGTCTATGGAGACTATGACGTAGATGGAACTACCGCGGTTTCTCTCGTTTATTCGTTTCTCCTTAATTTTCATGATCTCCTTGAGTATTATATCCCGGATAGACATAAAGAAGGATACGGTGTGTCAATGCAGGGTGTGGAATATGCTATTGATAACGGATTTAGTCTAATAATCGCATTGGACTGCGGGATAAAAGCAATAGACAAGGTTGCCAGAGCTCAAGAACAGGGAGTTGACTTTATCATTTGTGACCATCACAGGCCCGGGCCCGAGCTTCCGGATGCCGTCGCAATTCTGGACCCTAAAAGGGATGATTGCGATTATCCATACGATGAATTATGTGGTTGCGGAATTGGTTTCAAGCTCATTCAAGCTTTCGCTTCAAGAAATGGAATCGAAGAGAATGAACTGGAGGAGTATTTAGACTTGGTTGCAATAGCAATTGCTGCAGATATTGTTCCAATGAATGGGGAGAATCGTGTTCTATGTGCTTACGGTCTTGATCGGATCAATACTGATCCGAGAACTGGCATCAAACCGTTTATTGATGCGGCCAAGAAATCTAAATTCAATGTTACCGATCTAGTTTTTACAATAGCTCCTAGAATAAATGCAGCAGGACGAATCCATTCCGGGAAAAAAGCTGTGGAATTGCTGATCTCACCTGATCTAGACTCTGCAAAACATGTATCTGATCAGATCAATGCATACAATCTTGAACGCAAAGAGCTGGATCAGTCAATTACTGCAGAAGCGCTCAATATGATCGCTAACAATCCCGAGCTTCAGAACAAACAATCTACAGTAGTGTACTCACCAAAATGGCATAAAGGAGTAATTGGAATTGTAGCCGCCAGGCTTATGGAGACTTATTACAGACCGACCATTGTACTGACCCGTTCCGGCGACCATGTATCAGGATCTGCAAGATCGGTGCGAGAATTTGATGTATACAATGCTCTGCAAGCCTGCTCAGATGAGCTGACCCAGTTTGGAGGACATATGTACGCGGCGGGAATGACCCTGCCAGAAGAAAAAGTACTGGACTTCACGTCTAAATTCGAACAAGTAGTCAACAGCACGATCAGTCCTGAACAGCTCGTTCAGTTAATTGAAGTTGATGGAGAGCTGGATTTCAAGGAATTGGAACCTGATGTAAATGGAAATCCTTTGCCCAAATTATATCGATTGCTCAATCGATTTTCCCCTTTCGGGCCAACCAATTTACGCCCGACATTCGTGACGCACAATGTAGTTGACAATGGTTATTCTAAAGCCATTGGTTCTGATGGCTCACACTTAAAACTTAACATCTTTCAGCAAGGAAACCCCAATTTCATAGTAAACGCAATTGCATTCAAATTCGGTCACTTAGCTGAACGAATTAGAACAGGAGAGCCGATCTCTATGGCTTATACGCTGGAAGAAAATGAATGGAACAACACCATAAGTCTTCAACTAAACGTGAAAGACATCAAGTTCACCGAGGATCCAAAATAATGGCCATCGGAGCGGCAGCCAAAAAAAAAGCCTTTCTGATCTCTCAGAAAGGCTTGTTCATTAAGTTTTTTATATTATTCTACGATCAGTGACCGCGTAGTAATAAATTCACCGGCCTGTACATTTACCGTATACATACCCGATGCGAAGTTACTGATATCCATATCCAAGAAATGAGTCCCCTCCAATTGATCATAAGACTGAGTGGCAACTGTTTTACCTGAGATATCAAATATATCTACAATCACATTGTTCGCATCTTCCAACCCGATCTTAAGAGTGAGATTCGTGCTAGCAGGATTCGGGAATATATCAAATGTTCTAATCGTTGAAATCCCGTTGATCACTGATGTTGCGCCACAAGACACAACATCTCCTGAAGTAAACCCAGCTGTAATTGCATCAGCTATTGAAGAAGTAGAACCATTATCCATCATTCCTGTTGGATCGATCAACAAACCAACGATATGCATCTTGGTATCGTCCCACGAAGGGTCTAATGTAAACTCAAAGTTAAATATATGCTGATCGGAAGCCGCCATTGAGCCCGGAAATCCAGCGTATCCTGCAAAGCTAGGGCAAATCGCTCGGGCAACATGATCATACGTCATCAGAGACGCAGAAATTGGGTTTGTTGCTGCTTGCCAATCATGACCAGCGCCAACCAATGGTATGTTATTAGACGAGAAGCTGTAGTAATTGGATTGTGCGTATCCGGATCCCGTTCCCGTTATCCCATCTTCTACCAATACACATGCGATCTTGTATGAACCTGTCGCGGCAGATGCCCAATCAACAGTAAGAGAAACATTCAATAGTCCAGTAGTCGCGTTGAAGATCGCACCTGTGGTCATGGTCGCCTTTGCATCAATTAATACTCTTTGAAGAAAATCAATTTCCATAGCTGACGGGTCGATATCAGTACCCCGATCTACTATTGCACTTGGATAACCAGAAATTGGCATTGCCGCGTCATATGCTGCCACAGTCATAGGATCACCATTATGAACGGCTATTCCTTGCCAGAAACCATCGTATTTAGTAGCCATTTCTTCCATTGCAACTGCTCCTCTAGGGCACCAGCCACACCATGTTCCAGTACCCTCTTCACCTATAACCAGCTTACCTGCGCCCGGAACTACAGGGTCATCAACTGTAATCGTTTTAACATCATCTGAAGCATCTGCATCCGGACCAGCAGCATTTACATTAGACACCGTAATTGACAATGGATTGGCTCCTGCGACCAACGTAATTGGTGTAGCAAAAGTATGATCGTAAGTGGCCAATGAAGCTAAACTGATAGGCCCAATACTTTCTTGTACTTGCATTCCATTATAATCATACTCAACATCAAAAGAAGTGATCGGATCAGATCCTAAGTTCCTTACTGTACCACTAACATCTATAGTCTGGCCCAGTATCCCACTTATTGCGTCAACAAAAGTAACGCCGCCATTTACTGGGGGCAATGATGCAGGAATGTGATCAAAACTTACATCATCAACATAGAATCCGGATTGATTATTCCCGCCTTCTGATGTAGGATTAGTAGGGTATAGATCCAATATGCCGATGGAACCTGTTGGGTTTGAAAAGCTACCTTGACTAACATTGTCAATGAAAAGCTCCCAGACATTAGCAGTCAGATCAATTTCTAACCTCAAATTGAACCATTGTGCAGTCGGGTAAACCGTCGTTAGATATGGTGTACTCGAATTGGATAGCTTTAATGTCCCATCATCCAACATGAAACAATCGATGGCCCAAACACTACCAACAGCAAAAGTTTCCTGCATGTTGAAGTATGCCCCTTTTCCTGATTCAACATAAAAGTTTGCATCTAAAGTGAAGTTACCGGAATTGTAAACCTGATCAAATCTGAGAATTATATCTTCAGGGCCGCCTCCTACAGAAGAGAAGTAAAGTGAATTGTTTCCGCTACTTGAATTTGTACTGGAAACGAGTACATCCTCACCTGGAGTTGATGGTGTCCAGGTATCCCAATCAGTAGGATTCTGAGCAACCAAGCCTTGTCCTGCTGTGTAGCTGTCGAAGTCATCTGTGAATATCTGAGCTTTTACACTGAAAGAAACAGCAAAAGCTAATAATAGAATTGTAAATTTTTTCATCATAGTTAAGTTTGAGAGCAGCGAATATACACATCACTGACTGAATGTCAATACTTTTAGAGGAACAATAATTGGAAAGCTATTCGATATGTTTTTGCCAATCCAAGAAGAGCAATAAATTGGCAGGTATAAACTACCTCATCTGGTAATTCTCCTGTGCCTTTTTGTCATCGGGATTCGCATAGACAGGGGGGCAATCTCCTTTCCCTATTGGCCTGAGCCATGCAATACGCACTGTGAATATTACCGGTCTGTAACGGCTGCTGAATATGCCCCAGGTGGATTTAAACTTTTCGAAGTTATATAAATTGAGTATTGGAGTTTCAATTGTTGGAATCACAAAAATCCTATCGTTCAACTTGAATCCGACTCCTAATTTGTAATGGATGTTCGCAACAACATTTGAAGGCATGTTCAATTCGTTAGGATAGTGCTCGTGTTCTTGGTTTGTAAAGAATCTCCAATCGAGATTCACTCCCAGGCTATTTTGAACAAACATCTTATCTGAAATTTGGATCACATTATTGATGTTGAAATTTCCAAGTAAATAATTATGGCTGTACTTACCTTTTGCTTCAATGGCCCCTGTTATCTTTTCTTTTCCCCGCAACATTTTATAGCCCAAGCTATAGTCCATATAATTGAACACGTTACCACCTTTATAAAATATATTGTATCTGCCTATTCCTAGATAGGCGCCCAGCTTGCCTCCCGGA